>CEOU01072677.1_pt1 | contig 13667 bp, 11 predicted proteins | sample 530731 | NCBI WGS metagenome assembly CEOU01 (sample SAMEA2620894, study PRJEB7988) | marine metagenome | isolation source: saline water (ENVO:00002010), including
CTCGTCCCCCGATGGCTCGGGGGGCGGGGCAACCGTCGGTGAATTCGGCGGAGGCCATGATGATTTCCGAGAGCCTGAGCTGGAAGAGGGCGAGACCCTTGAGGAATTCGATGAGTCGAATGAGGAGGCTATCAGGAAAATAATTTTTGAGGATAAGATCAACGAGACCAAGGGGATTCATGGGACAGGCAGCAGCCGTTTCGCACGGGGCGACCTCGACCGTGAGTCCAACCATGTCCCCTTCGCAGAGCATCTCAGGGACTGGTTCAAGAACCGGACTGACGAAGGATACGACCGCCCCTTCTGCTCCAAGGCTTACCACCGACACGGCATCATCCGCCGCGCCCGAGGGTCCAATGTGGCACGGGAGATCGTGTTCCTTGTGGACACCAGTGCGTCCAACGTGGACAAGATGGGGCCGATGCTCGACAAGATCCAGCGGGTGTTCGATGAGTTCCAGCCCCGCATTACTCACGTTGTCCCGTGCGATACCAAGGTCACCGAGACCCATGAGGTCATGGCCGGAGGCCGCATCCCCCAGAATCTCAGGGGCGGGGGAGGCACCCGCTTCAAACCAGCCTTCGACTGGGTAGAGGAGAACGCCCCTACCGCCGACGGTATCATCTACCTGACCGACGGCTATGTCTTGCAGCATGAGTGGGACTCTCTGGAAGAACCCCAGATCCCCGTGCTCTGGCTCTGCTTTGGATACCACCCCGCCGAGACCATCGGGACCACCTGTTACACTTTCGGGGAGAGGGTGGAAGTTGAACTCTCATAACTAAAATCACCACCACCCATGAACTCAGAATACAACAACTGGAACGAAGAGCATACGGTTATGATCCTCGACGGGCCTATCGTCCGCCCCGCCCCTACTCCGAAACGCGACCTGACCCCCGAGGAGGTTGCCGAGATCGAGGCCCGTGCCAAGGCGATCAAGGAAAAGAACACTCTGAGCGACTGGCAACTGCAACGCCGCGCCGAGATCAGAAGGTGCAGCTAAATCTTAACTCAAGAAATAAAATGTCAACTACCATTACCGAAAACGTCTGGTCTCTACTCCGCTTCTCCTCCGAGGATCAGCGGGTGTGGAAAGCCGACAAGACTGGAAGCCTCTACCTGACCGACCACAGCGGCGACGGGTGTGGGGCACCCTACGGGGACAACGTCGGGAACCCCGACCAGTGCAGTGACGGCCCGCTCAGGATCGCCGTCGAGGAGATCCGAGAACTCAAGATGGCCTACGAGTGGAGCCGTGCATACGGCATCCGGTGCTATGTCCCGTGCTTCGCGGAGGCCCATGAGGACAAGCGGGTCAAGGTTAGCTGCCAGCCAGCCGTGGGCCTGTTCCTTGCCAAGCTACTCAAGGTTCCCGCAACGCTCACCATCGGGAGCGATACCCGAACCAATGACGTTGAGCGGATGGTGGTGCTGCCCTTCCTCGACCCCCTCCCCTATGGCCGCGCCCAGACGTATACTCTCTGGGAGCCTAAGCGGCCCGAGCTAGACCTGTCAGAAGTTAACATAGAAAATAGTCTTTGAGTTATGCCCAGACCCATTCACCATTCCATCAGAAGCGCCTTCGACAACGCCCGTCCCAAGGGTCTCCCGAGTCCCGAGGTAGTCTCCCGAGTCCTGAGAGAGATCAAGGAGTCAATCGAGGACGGCCCCCGAGACTACGCTGACTTCGACTCCTACCAGATCGCACAGGAGATTGACGAAATAGAAAACGGAGATGCCTAAAGAGATTAGAGAGGTTGCCAGTAGCTCTTCCCGTAACCATGAGAAGGCTTACAAGAAACGCCGCCGCAAGAAACAGAGACAACTCGACAAGAAGAAATGCCAGCGAGAACAAAAATGAACCGCAACCGAGCAACCCGCCGCCACAAATCCGCCGCCAAGTATGCTCGCCGCCTTGCAATCAATAGCAAGACTCAGGCCGAGGCTGTGGCTCACAAGCCCTACAAGTTCAAAAGCCAAGGCCGCACCTGCTCTTGTGCAGTGTGCGCCTACAACCGACGACGCTTCCACGGCAACAGCCTTGCGGGTCTCTCTAATCAAGAACGACGCAACCTAGACTCAGCTAATCACAACTACTAAATATGAAGAAAGACAGTGAGACTCCAGAACCCACCCAATTTGAACTGCTCACCGAGGCGCTCCGTGTGAGAAGCCTGACCGAGGCCGAGGCTCTCCGCCGAAAGTTTATGCGTCAAAGGGGTGCAGGAGTTAAAGCGTGGAAACGATTCCTTGTGTCAGTCGAGGTTTTCGAGAAGGCCATGAAGCAGTGGCAGGGAGACGGCGCGGTTCCCGATGAGCCGGAATCTTAACCTGATGAAAGTTTATCGAGTTAAGGATGCGGTCACGCCGTGGCTCGCCCAGTTCTTTACAACCAAGGCAGCCGCGACGAAGGAAGCTAAGTTGCGGACGGCGATGACTAAAAAAGAACATGAAGTCGAGGCCCTTGAAGTCCCCTCCAGCAAAGGAGGACTGCGTCGATTCTGTGAATCGTTATGGGAGGACGCGCTGGTGGAATATGACAAAGTTCATTTCCCCTCTACCCGACTCCGCACTACCGCTGAGAAACTGAGAGAAGACAAATAAAAGAAATGAAGACGAGAGAGATAAGCGAGATAATATTTAAGACAAAGATAGGAGACTACTTCTATGTGGTCACTAGGTATATGGGTAAGGAAACTCGGCATCCCTTCTTCCCCGAGGAGCCAGAGGAAGTAGACATCTATCACTGCGTTGCCTACCGAGAGATTTTAGACGGTGTGGGGGATTACGCGGGGGTCAGAATTACAGGTGACGAAGACATCGAAGGGCGGCACCTTGAGATGTGTGCAATCTATAAGAAGCGCCTCGAAAAAGGCGGCGAGTGGGAAGGGCAAGACCGCCCAATAAAGCCCCGCTCCCCCGATTGGGAGGAGCAGGAGGATGCCTTTGAGAGGAGCACCAGAATGATGGACGTAGACTACAACTGGAATAAACAAAATCCACAGTAACGCATGACTGCAACCCTCTTCCTGATCCTTGTCCCGCTTATCTTGGTGATATTACTCCGGCGTAACAGAACCGAAAGACATGATTAAAACCATTGGACAAACTGTTAGAACTATGTATAATCCCACCGTGGCTAAAATAATTGATGTCCGAAAATGGTTTCCGAAGATGCGTAAAGGTTGCACCCGTTACGTCATCGAGCAGGAACTGGAGGCCATCGCCAAAGAGAATGCCACACTCAAGCCGAGAATGAATGCCATCCTCTACTTGCTCAAGAAACTGTAACCCCCGATCCAATGGACATGGCAACCTTGACCATCAGCACAGACAATGAATCACAAGCCCGAGTCATCCTCTCACTTCTTACCGAAGCAGAAGAGAACGGGGAGCTGGACTTCTCGTTCGGGTGCCGACTCTCTGAGGTCCGAGAGAAAGTCGAATTCGATCACGCGCTTTAACATGAAAAAAGAACTAGCTATTTACGAAGCGGTAACGCTTACCCTCGCCGCGTTGGTGGGGACACTCTTACTCGTCCACGCGGGCTTGTCCCTTATCGAGTATTTAATTTTTTGAGTTTAGTTGCTCGGGCATGGTGTGTGGGGAGATCCCACAACGGGTTTAGCTAGTGCCCAATGAAACACCCGAGCAACTATTTTTTATAATATATCAGAATGTCCTTGACACTAGCCCCACAGCATATTAAACTCCGGCACCTTAAAACTAACCATGAGCAAAATACTCTACCCTCCGCAAGCGCGAGCGTTCCGGTTCTTTTACCAACGCCTTAACAGTGGCCTCGCCACACTCGACCAGTCTGATATGGGAACTGGTAAGACCCCAGTCGGAGTCAAACTGGCTAAGGCCCTCGGTCGCCCCGTAGCTGTCATCTGCCCCAAGGCCGTGATCCCATCATGGGAGCGCGAGCTAGCCGAGGAGGGCATCACGGCGACGTTTGTCCTGAATCTTGAGTCCCTTCGCAGGGGCAAGACTGGTTACGTTTCCAAGGTCGGGAAGAAGAACTTCAAGTGGCTGTTACCCCAAGATACTTTTTTCTTGGTAGACGAGATCCACATGTGCAAAGGGCCTTGGTCCCAGAACGCCGCTCTTCTGGTTGCGCTGGTTAAGCAGGGATATCTGATCCACGGCATGAGCGGGACCAGTTGTGAAGACCCAACCGAGATGCGACCCCTTGGCCTGATGCTCGGACTCCACTCGGGCGATGAGAAGAAGGACGGTATGCTCCGTTGGTGGCCGTGGATGCGGCGGTATGGCTGCGAGAAAAACAACTGGGGTTCATGGATCTTGGAAGATCCGTTCCACCTGCCCAAGCTCAGGAAGGAGATGTATTCTACCCGAGTCCACCGCCTCACCGTGTCTGACTTCCCGACCTCGTTTAAGGAGAACCGAGTGTTCGTCCAGCCTATCCAGTTCCGCGAGAACAAGAAGATCCAGAAGGCTTATGAGGACCTCGGGGTCACCCCGTCTATTGTCGAGGAGTATATCGAGAAGGGGACGGTGACTGATTCCGAGCATGTCCTCGCTAACATCACCGCTGCCCGTCGATTGGCCGAGGCGTTCAAGGTGGTGGACATCGCTGAGATGGCGGAAGATCTCATGCAGAAGGGTAACTCCGTAGTTCTTTTTGTGAATTACAGCGACACGGTAGACGCTCTCAGGCTCCGCCTGAAGTGTGACCGGATTGATGGGAGGCAAACTGCGACCGACCGCCAGAGAGTCATCGATGAGTTCCAAGCCGACCAGACCCACTGCATCGCAGTCAACGCGGCTGCCGGAGGGACAGGGATCTCCCTGCATGACACTGTGGGAAACCGACCCCGAGTTGCTCTGATTTCCCCGACGTTCAACTTCAAGATTTACAAGCAGGTGCTGGGCCGTATCCACCGGAACGGCGGGAAGAGCGATGCGATCCAGAAAGTGTTGGTCGCCTCTGACTCTATCGAAGAGCATGTCATGCGGGCTATCCAGCGTAGGCAGAGAAACATGAAGCACCTGCACAATGTCGAGTAAGCGCCACTATGTCCGAGAGCTATTCCCTCGCGGTATGCCTATGCTGATTCAGGGAGAGCTTGATCTCGATGAGGACTGCAATCTTTTCCAATGGTCGGGAGGAGGCCACCCTACCGTGGACCCTGATACCTGCACCCTGCATCCTGTCATCGGGGACAAGGTTCTGCCAGCCTCACCGACCCTCGATACCAAGACACGCTACAGTATCGCCATGAGATTGACCGACGTTATCCGAAATAAAACATAATGAGTTTACACCGAGCATTAGAAAAGCAAGCCGCCGAACATTCCAAACTTGAAGCAGAGATCATGGACAACGTGGCCAACCGCAAGTGGACAAGGGAACAGCTTCAGAAGAAGATAGCTTACCTTTACATCATGGGCATCAAGCACGGCATCGAGAACGCTATCGAGAGAGGGTAAGCTAGCGTTCCACTGTCAGAAATCTTTCACGTTCCCCGTGTGCCCGCATCAAGGTCCGCAGTCTCTGCTGGCCTTGAGCTGTTCTCATCAGAGACTCTGTGACGTTCTTGGTCGGGACAGGGTTTTCCATGAACCCTGCGAACAGGAGCTTGGACCGTCGGTCCCCGTATCGGGCGGCGGTCATGGCCCCGTAGATACTCTGGTTCGTCATGCCCAAACCTTTCATGCCGCGCATGGCCTGCATCAGTTTCTGGTTGACCCGTTTCCTGTCAGACAGAACTGACTTATGGACCGCCTCTACGGCTCCCTCGGTCATTCCCTTGGGAGTGAGCAGTTCATTGAAGGCTCGGCCAGCTCTCCGATGCTCGTCCCTTAACTGGTAAACAACTCTTGAGAATTGGTCTTCAGGCTTATAGAAGCGAGGCCGGACTGGCAGGGAGTCATAAACGACAATCCCAAACGGAGAGTCTGCGAACGACTCCGGCGCGTCACCGAACCCTGCCTTGATAGCTTCAATCGCCTTGAGCGGAGTCCGAGGCCCATACGCTTCCCGACCGACATACTTTAGTTTGTTGAGCATACGGATATGCAGCGGCTGCGATGACTCAACAATAGGCATATTGGTTTTCGCATTGCGGTTCTCCATTACGTCTATGATAGAACCCGCTAGGATCTGCTCTCCCAAGTATGGCTGGAGGATAGCAGCGGTAGTCATCTTCTCGACTGCGGTGAACGGCTCTCCCCGAACCATGTGTTCCATGCCCCGAAGCAGGGGGTCCACGATAATGGAGAACGGGTTGAGGTAGGTAAGATCCAGAGAACCTATCTCCCCATCATCAGTCTTCCACAACCAGAAAGTATGATTTCTGAGATAAGGGGGCAGGGACATGCGGAATGCCTCGTCCTCGTCTTCTCCCATCTCGCTCAGTAAGGACCGGAGCAAAGTCGGAACAGCCATGCTCAACCCTCCGGCGATTGCAGTCATCGATAGAACCCGATTATACCCCCTCCGCCTCATCACAGGGTTCTTGGAACGTATGTCCCTGAACCCTCTTTTGTAGGTGTTAACAACGATGCGTGGGACTTCAGCGGTGAACCGGATGAACGGTGCGAATACGAGTCCCCATCCCGAGCCGCTTATTTTTTTGATGATCGGGAGAGCGCGTGAGTATGACTGGGCAGTGTCACCTATGATCTCCGCAGCCTCTTGCTTGAGTTCCAGATCAGACATATTTGCGTATGTCTGCTGGTCCGGCGGAAGCAACCTGTCTGCTTCTTGGGCTTTCCTGAGAATAGCCAGTTCATTCTCGTAGTAACCGATCTTGTAGAACGAGTCCATTGCAGACGCCAGTCGAGCCAGAGTGTTCATCATGCTCGTATACTTAGCCCCGCCCTGCTTTATCAGGTTCTTATCAGAGAGTTTCTTTTGCAGGTTAACTATCTGCTCTTGGACCCCATCGAATGTTTCTTCGCCATTGATGAGCCGGAGCATGATCTGTGAGCGGACTTCGTTACCGAATACGTCCAGCCCCTCAAGCTCTCGTAGGTATGCATTGGTAGCCGCCTTGTTTCCTTTGAGTGCCCTGCGAACACCCTGCCAAGCAGACATCCCTCGGCCCTCGCCTACGTCCCCGCTCCATATGTCCTTGCCAGCTTTCCAATACCCTTGGGCTGGACCGAAGAACAGGACGTTTCCGAGCATGTTCCGTAAGAAGAATCCTACCGAGAACAGGGTCTTGAATCCCATAGCCGAACCTGTCGCTAGCTGGGCTGCTCGCATGGACCCGTGCAAGAGTTGTGACGAAGCGTCATCCCCAGATCTGGGAGTCTGCTGGAACATAGGCCGGATACTATTGTAGATGTCTGGGTGGACATACATCCCAGCCAATGGGTTCAACCCACTATCGGCACTCGTCGAGAGAATCTTTTTGTATTCGATGAACTCACTGTAGTTCTCTCCCAGTGCTTTGTTGTATTGATCCGCAGTCAAGAGCCAAGGAGTCTCCGCCTGCGTCCCCGCCTGTTTCATTTTCTCAAGGAACGACTGGTGTGCCGCGATCTTTGCAACGGTTCCAAACGAATACAAAAGGTTGTCGATGCTGGACTCGGGGAGGTTATTGGCTCCCATGAGATCCGCCAAGGGCTTAGGTATGTCAGACCTCTCCTTGAGGTTTTTCACGATAGCCTTCAGTCCACCAGACATTCTGGGGGCCACTGTCTTGGGCATGCCAGCCAGTTCAAATGCTGACGCGAAGTCTTGGGCCTCGGTCAGTTCTCCCTGACCTCTCCATGAGTTGAGGAACTCTGCGGCCATCTGGAATCCGAGAGATGCTCCTCCGTTAGAGGACTTTGTGTATAAGCGGTAAGACTCATCTTTCGCGTCCTGCAAGGTAAACTCTCGGTTACCTGCATTGTCGCGCATGAGTTCATCGGTCTTGTTTTCAATCCACTGTCCCCGCATAAACTCGATAGCCGCTTCCCTGACCGCTACATCTTTTTCTTCTTTTGAAGTTAAGATGCGCTTCACATACCCAGAGTCAGAGAACATCTGATACCTGCGGGTGATGTAAAGTCCCATATTATTATCGAACTTAGCAATAACATCGTGGCCTCCCCGACCGAACAGGTCTCGGGCTTTTGCGGAAAGCTCATCAGTAAGACGGCGGAGGTCTACGATAACGGTAAAGAGGTCTGGAGCAGTATCGGCTAGTTCCGAAAGGGCAGCGTCCCGACCACCCAGAGCTACCTGTTTGTTGGCCATCCTGCTTTTTTCCAAGGTCTCTTTGAACGACTGTTCTTCTATTTCTGTTTCCGCTCCCTTGCGGGCATCGGCCCTTTTCCTAGCTTCATTGATGCGTTTGTTGAGCCGGTCTTTAGCTTCTTTAATTCTCTTCCTGCTTTCGGAACCCAGCTTGCGGATTTCTTCTGGGGTCTGATTTCCATCAGCCCGCATTTCGCGAACTATAAACGCTATGTTTTCTTTGTCTTTCGCGAACTGGTTTTCCGCGTCCTCGATCTCCTGTGACATGACCACTCTGGACCTCGCCTTGATTTCATCCAGCCGTTTGATGTGCGCTTGCTGAAGATCGTTGTCTGGGTCTGGGTCGATATTGTCCAGTGTTCCCACAGCAGCTTGGATAAGATCCCAAGGAACATCGTCGGGCGAAGAGTAATACTTATCAATCGCGGCGGTATACTTGTCGTGGTATTCCTCGACCATTTTCTCGGTAGTCCGCAAGAACGCATCTCTCTGGCGGGCATACTTCTGAACAGTCGGGTCCGTCTCGCCAACGAACATCTTAGCGAACTGTCTTTTCACTAACTTAAATCCACTACCCGCTCCTGCGACGGGGAGTTCAAGCAGTTCAATGAAGTTTCCGTAGTCAACCTTGTCCGCGTCAAACTCAGATGGAAGATCTGATTCATCCCCGAAGACCCCCGAAAAAATGTATCTCTCGTCTGCTGGATTAAATCTAGCTTCCAATGGAATAAGATTAAAGTCTTCGTCGAGAGTGACTGGTGCTGCTGACTTGATCAGACGCGAATCTCTGACCGCGATGTTCATGTCGTTGTCATCAAGAACTGGGAAGTTACCGTCTACGTCCGTAGCTACCCCGTTCTCTGAAATCAGCATCCCGTCATATTCGCTCAGGACGGCATCGACGACTTGTTGATTTTCCCAGAAATTCCAATGCCCGTTTGCAAGGTTACCTTTGTTCTTTTTGATCCACTCTTCTATTGGGGTTGCCCGCCGGTCGATCACCTCATCTGTAATCTTGAACTCCGTGTCTTTATTCGGGCGGTTTTCATACAGCAAATCAGAATACTTTTCCCAGTCTTTACGCGGGTCGAATAGCTTATCTACTTTTAAGTAGACGGGGATAATCTCCAGACTTCTTGGGGGCGCTAGCTTTCCACTTTCTACGACATTGTGGTTAACTTTGTTCTGCCCAAACTCCCGTGCAGAGTCTACATCAGGAGTAAAGAACGTCAGGTTGGTTGCCGTGCTAGTGCTTACTATATCGGACCCCGTCTTTTTCGGGTCGAAGATGGTCAGCACCCTATCGGTCCCGTGGTAGGCTACCCCGATTTTCCAGCCAGCAGCCCGTGCCGCCGCGTCTACCATTGGGCGGAGTTTGTTTCGGATCTCCTGCCCCTTCAAAGAGTTTATCTCTGGGGCGGGTTTGTCTTCTTCAATCTCATACTCAACCTTGGACCCCCAAGGTTTCATAGCCATGATCAAGGCCGACTGCTCGTCGTAGGCCAGATGTTTTTCGACAAGCTCCATGAACGCCTTGCTCCCCATGCTCTCCTTAGCTTCGTTAAGGACAGACATGTATTCCTTGTTAATCGCCCGAAGTTCTTTGACCGTCGGGTCAGGTAGAATCGACGAGATGGGTTTAAGGAATGACGGATCAGCGGGGAATCCGCTAAGGCCAATGGCCGACGGGAGGTCGGTGCTAAGACCCTCTGGGTCTGGGGGAAGGTTATCTACCTCAACTGCTCCGGCACCAGCTCCATCAGGATCTCCTCCGGCACGGGCGTCGGGTGATCTGGATACTCCAGCATCAGGAAGTCGCTTGAGTCGAACGCTTTCTGTGTAGGATTTATCTCTAGCAACCAAGCTGCGCTCGACTGGTGTGGCCCAGTCTGGGAGGCCATATCCTCCAAATCGCTCCTCGATAAGGTTCCTTGCTTCGCCATCGTCATTTGTTTTATTCCATATTTTACGGGACTCATCAAGAACTGTTTCTTCGACCCCCTTCTTAGCGTAGCTCGCGGCCTCCCGTTTCTGCTCTGCGGTAAAGAGAGTCCTGACTTGCTCCCACGTTATCGACTGAATTTCTCTAGTAGATAAGTTAGTCCCGTCCCGCCCGTTGATAAACGCGGCAGCGTCTTGGTGCGCTCTGAGGAACATGGCGTAGACCCCCATCATGCCAAGCTCGGCGTTGCCACTGCTGCTGATGCCAGTCCCCCCGAAGTTGTGGGTAACTTCATCACTGCCTCCTGCAACCGGAAGCATGAGCGCGGCACCAACCGCGTGTGTGTCCACAGTCCCGTCCATGATATTGGTCGGGTCTGCAATATTGTTGCGGAAGTTTCTGACCTTGTGCTGATTCCCGAGGAGGTCACTGTGGACCTCGGGGTCGTCGGTAAGGAAAGAATCAACCGCCTTTTGGATCTCGGGGTATGAACCCCAACCCACCTTTGCGATCTCGCCGTTCTTGGTCCGTTGCAACTGGACCCTGTTTCCTTCTGGGGTGATAATCGCGTAACCTCTCGGGTGATTCAAATAGTCAAAAGTCCTAACGAACCTAGCGGGTAGCGGACGCATCCTCGCCAGTTCTGCGTTCCTGCGTTTCTTGAACGCCTTGTCACTTTCGCCCTTTTTCTGTGGTTCAGGTTCAAACGAGGCTGCTTCTTCGATGAGCTGGGCTAGGGTCTTGCCCTCCATGATGACTACCATAGCCTCGGCGCTCTTCTTAGCCTGAGCTTTTTTCTTGGCATGAGCCGCCGCAGTAAGCCCAGTCTTAGGAATGTTCTGGGACATCTCGATGAACGCATCGGCCATCTCCTTATCGAAGACAGTTTCCTGCTGTTTAGATACCACCTCCATTACTCGGCCAGCCAAGGACACGTTCTGGAACCAGTCCTTCTGTGGGCTGAGAACCGCGATGGTCGCAGCAGCTTGACCCGTCGTTATGTTGTATCGGGTAGCAAAGTCTTGCGCGATACGGTTGGCCCCCTCATACCAGAGCTTGGCCCGCTCCCTGATCTCAGGGTGCATAGTGTCATGCAGGTGAACCAAGTTCTCAACCATTCCCTTATGCACACTCTCATACACCTCGTCTGCGAGCGGGCGCATCTTATCGAAGAGATCATTCTTGAAATCAGACTTCCATTTTTTGGCGGCGGCCAAAGTAGTCGGCGTGTCTGGGTCACGAACAAACTCGATCAGCCCTCTAACAACTTCCATCTGGGCTTCGTCCCCAGTGTATGGAATTTGCCCTGCCTTGGCCTTTGCTGGGGCAACGTATAGCTTCTTTGCAATCCGCGTAACAAACGCATCAGTCACCTTACGGGCTGATTTTATTTCGCTTATAACGGGCGTGGTTACCTTCGTGTCTGAGAACGCGGCTTTGTATCTGTCGTTCAGATACTTCAGTTCCCTGTAGGCCGCCGTGTCCTCACCCCTCGCCTCAACCGCTCGGCCTTTGCGGTTCTTCCGACCTTTGAATATCTGGTATCCAGCAACGGTGGGCGCGTTGAGGACATAACTTTTCTGACGGGCGTAGTTCTCAAAGGTGCTGTCCTCCGCTCTGTCGCTAGCCCCCTTGCCTGTCGCGGTCCTGAAGCGAGCAGCGGGTTTGATATCCAAAGCAGAAATATCCAATGGCGCGTCCACCGCAGACAAATCTTCTGCCGTATCGACCATGATCCCTGAACCCAAGCCGACTGTGCCTTCGCTTATAGCCTTTTGCCTTACCTCCGCCTTCGTTAGCTTTTTAGGTTGCGGCTTTGCCCTGAGATTAGCTATCTGGATAGTCAGATCCAATACTTCTTCCAGTGCTGTGTTGGCGCTTTCGCTTGCCTTGTCTCCAAGGAGGAGACGTTTGATTATATCAATAAACTCTTGGAATACTGACTTATCGGGTGAGGCGGGTAATTTTCTAAGGAAGTCTTGGAAGTGGGGGTTTGACCAAGCGTCAGCGATAAACTCCTCTATACTGTCTGCGGCGTAGCCAAGTTTCCGGTCGGCGGCAAGCCCGCGATGGAAGACATCTGGGTGCATCCTGAGTTCCTCTTCAATCTGTGGCTTCACCCAATGATAGAGCTTAAACAAATCCCTGATCGGAGCAGGAACCTTGGCCACTGCCTCGGGGTCTTTGAACCTACCACGACTAATATAGTTCACGGGCAGTAGGTCACGTATCTCGGTATCATTGGGCGGTAATTTCCCTTCAGTGACGGCCCGCCCACCATCAGTGCCTTCAGCATACACCCAATTATCTAGTGCTTGTCGTTTGCGTGACGGTCCACCGCTTGTTTTCGAGACTCCCGCTTCGTATAGCTTTATCATGCTGGCTGCGTGTCCAGACTCATGCGTGAGTGACATGCCCCAAGCCTGTGCTGGGGTGAAGTGCCGCCCAAACGGCAATGACGTAGTAATGGAGATTTGACCTTGGGGTCCAGTCGCCGCGGTCCCCCTTAGACCAAACTCAGGCCCACCAGTTTGCGTCTTAAATTTGTGCAGTCTGCTCCGACCAGCTTGGGGACGATCCTCGGGTTCCCACTCTTCGATCCTGCGCTGCTCGGAGGGTGTCAGTTCCTCTTCAGGCTTAATCGCATGCCAAACTACTCTGGTCTTATCAAAATCTTTACGGCCACTCGGACTCATGCCGTTCCGTAAAATAAGCAACGACCCGAGATACCTAGACTTAGTGTCTTTGGGGATCAGGTCGATAACCTCCCCCAACGACATAGACAGACGCATTTCGCCAGCGCCCCCCTCTTCAGGCAATGATTTTTTTGCTGCCTGCCAGCCCTTTGTTTCCATTATCTCAGCGAACTCTGCGTCCCCTTCATCGGCGGGGAACAAATCAGCAGATTCTGGTCCGAACATGATCCCTGAACCCAGAGCCGTTGCCTTGCGCGGCTTGGCCACAATCATGCTCGCGGTAGATGCGTCTTCGTCAATGTCGAGCACTTCAGATATCTCATCCTTGTATGCTTTCAGTGGACGGTGTAGCTGGTAGCCTTTGGAGGTCGGCCCTTCTTTCTTACTCCTGTCGTAATAAACTGTGATGTAGATTTCTCCCCCGTCTTTTACGGCATCGTTCGCTTGTTGGAGAACCCTGCGCCTAGCTCCTTTTTCTTTAATGACGTTAAGAACATTGGACAAAGTTGCAGTATCGGCTTGGCCCCCGTGGATCTTCTCGACCGCTTCCTCAACGCCCTCGGGGCGGGCATACGGGTCATACACATAATTTGTCACCCCCTTGCCTGCTAAGTATTCAGTTGCCAGTTCTGACTTGCCGCCGCCGATGTCGGCATTGACCGTTCCGGCCACCCAGTTTTTAACTCTACCAAACAAAGCCCCCCGTTGTGAAAGGCTGGTATCTTGAGAGCCTATTTTCTGGGTAACGCCTTTGAGATCCCATACATCACTTACCTGTATCCCTGAACCCAGATCCAATGTTCCCTGC
>CEOU01068161.1_pt1 | contig 13608 bp, 24 predicted proteins | sample 530731 | NCBI WGS metagenome assembly CEOU01 (sample SAMEA2620894, study PRJEB7988) | marine metagenome | isolation source: saline water (ENVO:00002010), including
TTTTAAATCTGTGTTCATTTTAGTAAAATTTTAGTGCCTTGCGGCTGTTAATATTACAGCAAAGATAAAAACTTTTTTTTAATTCTCGTCTTTTTTTTGTTTTTTTTTCGTTTAATTTTTTTCTCTTTGTGTTCATAACTTTGTAACTCGCTGAGGTTCAACGCTTTACATGTTGATAATTCACGCAAATTTATTTAATCTTTTTTGATTGGGTTCGGTTGCTCTCTTTATTCTTTGTGTCTCTGTTCACAAAAATAAATATTTAAGGGAAGGTTTCGAGGGGTTACCGGTGGGGGTGTGGGGTGTGTGTGGTGTGGGATGAGGGAAGGCAGGGCGGAGGGGGTGCAGGGCGGAAGATAGCCGGACAAAATTTGTAAAAAATTAGACAGGAACGAGTCAAAACACTAAGGGGGGGTCAAAAAAATTTTGACTTTTTTTTTGCGGCACACAAACGTATAACGGGGGGGAGTCTAAACAGTACATATAACTAAATAAAATTTTTGTATCTTTACAAAAAAAATTATCATGAGCAAACAATACAAACAATTACAAAAGGATGGAAAGATTTCAAACTTTGTAGACGGACTGTACATTCAGAACGGTAGAGAGATGAACGCTAGAGCAGATGGAATGACAGGTATTGCTCGAGCTTCTATGTATAGACAACAAATGAAGAAGCAATATAAAATAGATTGCATCGCTGATGGAATAGAGAGAGCTAAGATGAGAATGGATGGCGATAAAGATATATATGAGTTTTAGTTGATGATGAGTATGTGTGTTGATTGAAAGGGGGATTCATAACGAATCCCTTTTTTTTATGTTATAATGTAACAAAGTAGTGTTGATTTTGTGTTGATTTTAAAATTGATAATTAATTACAAATCAATACTTTATAAAAAATAATGTTGAAATGTTAATTTGAAAGTCAAACTGTAGTCAGAAAAAAATACATGCGTTCATAAATAAGAGAGAGAGAGAGTAGTGAACAATTAAAATCAGCATAGCAGCATAAAGTATAAATAGTTTTTATATCTTTGCATAAATTAAATACACTATAGATGAATCAAATTAAAATGCCTTCCGGCTTCAATCCGAAAGACTTATCTTTTGGAACAAAGGGGAGAGACAAACTAATCTCCGGTATCACCCAAATAGCAAACGCAGTAAAGAGTACCCTAGGTCCTAGAGGTAATACTGTATTAATAGAATCACAATATGTTACAGGCGGGTTGACTGTCACCAAGGACGGTGTTACAGTAGCTAAAGCTGTTGACTTATTAGACCCTGTAGAGAATCTTGCGGTGCGTATGATGAAACAAGCTGCAGACAATACAGCATCCTCAGCAGGAGACGGAACAACAACAGCTATCGTATTGACAGAAGCATTAGTAAAGAAGGGTAATGAGTTAATGGACGAAACCACCAATCGAGCTGAAGTTCTGCGAGAGGTAGTTCGTGAAACTGAAAATGTAGTTGCGAAGTTAAGGAAAGCGTCTAAGAAAATTACAAACAAAAGATTGAAAGACGTTGCAGTCATTTCCGCAAACAATGACAAGACGATAGGTAAAGTGATAGCCGATACATATAAGAAAGTAGGAAAGAACGGAATCGTTACAGTTGAGAAGTCAGAGTCTAGTGAAACATATAGTGAGACCACCAATGGAATTAAAATTGAAAGAGGTTGGACTTCTCCACTATTTGTTAACAATCAAAAGAAAGATGAATGTATATTAGAGAATGTGCATGTGCTAGTAAGTGATGCAGAGATTAATAATGTACTAGCGATTGAAGGCATATTGAAACCAATCATCAACGAGCAAAAGAAATTATTAATAATCGCACCGATGTCTGTCAATGTAGTAAATACACTTGCAGCTAATGTTGTAAAGAACGGATTACAACTATGTGTTATCGGTCCTCCATCATTTGGATATAAACAACATGAGCTTATGCAAGACATAGCAGTTTCGGTTGGTGCGAAATACTTCTCAGAAAAAACAGGCGATGATTTATCATTAATAACATTTGCAGACTTAGGTCATGCTGATAAATGTATAATAGGACAAGAGTCTTCTATATTAATTAAATCATCCACCAAGCTAACTGATGTGAGTGAAAGAGTCAATCAACTATGGGAAGCTCATAAAATTACCACAAAGAAAGAAGATAAAGAGTTTATACTATCACGAATCGCATCCCTCAGCGGTGGTATAGGTGTGATATATGTAGGAGGTCAAACAGATATTGAACAAAAAGAATTATACGATAGAGTAGATGATGCAGTATGTGCAGTACGTTCTGCACTACAAGAAGGAATATTACCGGGTGGAGGAATCGCATTGTATGATATTGCAGCAGAATATAAATATACATCAGAAAAAAAATCGAAAAAAATTGCTGACGCAATTTTGTATGAGTCGCTTGTCGCTCCTTTAGGGCAGATATTATTAAATGCCGGACTAGACCCTGAAGAGCTATATTGTTGTTCAAAAGAAAACGGAAAAGGATTCGATGTAAAGAATGAAAAATGGGGGAGTATGATTGATATGGGGATTATTGACCCAATGAAAGTAACTAAGAGTGCTTTACAAAATGCTGTTTCCGTAGCGGTAACAATATTATCAACTAATGCCATTATAACGATGGCTAGAACATATGAACATAAAGAATAATTAAATTAAATAAAATGGTAATACACAATCAAATATTCGACAGCTATAGATTAGATAAAGAAGAAATTGACAAAGCTATAAAGCTGTTAGAAAAAAATGGCTATTTAGTATACAATAAAGATAAAGTATATGGTGGCGATTAATAAGTATATAATAGTAGAGAATGTAAAAGAAGAAATGAAAACTGAATCAGGTTTATTATTATCTGAGCAAGATGCAGAACAGTTTCGTTACAGAAAAGCTAAAGTAGTCACACCGGGTACTGAAGTTAAATCTATAAATAAAGATGATATAATATACTATGACAAAAGAGCCGGATACCAAATGGTACTTGAAGGTTTAACTTGCTCGATTATTCGGGAGCAAGATGTCGTTGTTGTTTTATAAACTTATTCATTTCTTTAATCATGTTCCTATATACTTTGTCAGTATAACTAACATTAGACTTAAACATAGGATTACTTGTAGGACTTTCAGGAATCTCTTGTCCATTTAGTTTCTTATATATAGAATCAATCATTCTATTAGCTTTGAAACTTAAACAATATAATGTCTTGTGCTTTCCTACTCGTTTACGAAACACTTCTATCCAACCTTTTTTAAGTAGTTGGTCAAACCTATTTACATTCCAACTTAAGAGTTCATCGAACTCTTTGAATTTTTCTTTACCAAAATATTTCTCAGAATAAAGAAATAACAGCATATCAAGCTCACCTGTATTAATACCATATTTACATTTTATAAAATATCGGATGATTCTCCAATACTTAAGATAATCATTTTGCATTTAATTAAATTTGTATCTTTGTGTAAAAGTAATAAATTATGGCAGACGAGAAAGACCCAAAGGAAAAAAATATAGTTAACCCTAACGACAATTTTAAAAATATCATATCATCTTATTTGTTATCACAAATGAATCAAGATAAAGATGACCCGTCAAAAAAACCAAATAACACAAACACAGAAAACCAAAAGAAGACTACAAGGATGCGTGTTACAGGTTTGAGACAATTAGGGGATACTAAAAGCAAGTTGAAAAACTCAATAAGAAATAGAAGAAATAGATATGCCTAGTCCGTTTCATATTCCAATAAACGATGATGAACCAAGGCATGTATCTTGCTAAATTTTTTATTATTATTTTTGTGTAATGGCAAGAAGAGCTAATGTAGTAACATACAGAAAACCCAAAAGAAAGTCGCACCCCCATAGCAAGAATGCTAGTAGAGGTCAGGCAAAGTATAAAAAACCATATAGAGGACAAGGAAGAAATGGCTAAGAAAGGAAGAACAAAAGGAAACAAAATATGTCCGGCAGGAATAGCTTGGGCAAAAAGAACATTTGATAAGTATCCATCTGCTTATGCAAACATGGCTGCAAGTAAATATTGTAAAGACCCTAACTACGGTAAAGGAAAAAAGAAAAAATAATGGACGCAAAAAAACTTAGACAAATAGCATCAGAACTTAAGAAAGCATCTCGTATGCATAAAGCACAAGCAAGTAAAATAGACAGGATGCTAAAATCAATAAAGAAAAAGAAATGAGCAAGTTAAGTAAAAAGCAAAGAAGAATAGCTAGAGCTGCGATGCCTTTTGATAAAATTACAGGTGCAGACTTTAAAGCTCTTAAAAAGAAACGTAAGAAGAAGTAATGGGCGAACTAGCTAAATGGAGAAAACAAAAATGGGTTAGAATTGGTACGGATGGAAAAATTAAAGGTCCATGTGGTACAAGTAAAAATAAAAAAAACCCTGACCGCTGTTTGCCACTAGCTAAAGCTAGACGACTATCCAAAAAACAATTATCAGCTACAGCTAAGAAAAAGAAAAGAGCAGGTAGTAGAGGTAAACAATTCGTAAGCAATACTAAAGCAGCAAAAGTAAGAAACGCATAATGGCAAAAGCAATTAGAAGAACAACAGGTAAAGGTGGTAACTATAGGTCTACTAAGTCAGGAGCAGGAATGACCAAGAAAGGTGTAGCTGCATACAGAAGAAAAAACCCGGGTTCTAAATTAAAAACTGCAGTAACCGGAAAAGTAAAACCCGGAAGTAAAGCTGCAAAAAGAAGAAAGTCTTATTGTGCTAGAAGTCTTGGACAACTTAAGAGAAGTAGTGCAAAAACAAGAAACAATCCTAACTCTAGAATTAGACAAGCTAGACGAAGATGGAAGTGTTAAATACATAAAGAAAAATAATATTATCTTTGTAAAATAAATTTAAAGCATGGGAGCGTTTAAAGACATGGTTAAAAAGCTGATTGCTCAAGGTAAGAGTCCTGAAGCTGCAAGAAAAATTGCATACTCTATTGGTGTTAATAAGTATGGGAAAAAAGGCATGGCTAGAAAAGCGAAAGCCGGAATGCGAAGAAGAAAATAATTTTAAAAAAAAAAGAAATGGCACAAGGTTATAACGACAGATTAGACGAGTCTCTAGGCATGAAGCATAGAGGTAAGCACAAACAAAGTATGAAAGACAGAAGAGACGAAAGTAAAGCTATGTCTAAAAAAATGTATGGACATGCCTATGGTGGAGACCATGGTATGAAGTATGAAAAGCATTTAGGCAACAACTCTAGAATCTTCAGAAAGTAAACAGGTATGAAATATATATGGTGTAAATTTCAATGCATGTGGAATTGGCTATTAGAAAAGATTTCATTTGATGTTAAAAGCTGTCCAAATAAACTTTGTACTTGTAGAAAATGAAAAGAAGTAGAGGATTAGGAGATTCGATTGAGAAAGTTACTAAAGCTACCGGAATCAAACACTTAGTAGGTGCTACAGCTAAAGCTGTAGGAAAAGATTGCGGTTGTGATAGACGCAGAGATACTTTGAATAGACTTTTCCCATATAAGAAAAACTAATATATAAAACCCTTAAATAATTAAAACATGGCAACAATACCAAGCGGTCAGAAATTCCATACTGTAGCAAGTACGGTAGACACAGAAAACAGAGGTTCAGCGGGTCTAAACGCTCAAAGAACAATTTTTACAATGCAAGATATCCAAGATACTGTAACAGCAGGTGGTGGGGTAGACGGTTCAGGAACAGCAAATTCGCTGTCTAGATGGTTAGACTCAAACACTTTACAGGATGCAGGAGTAACAGATGATGGTTCTACAGTAGCTGTAGCAAGACCATTAAACGTAACAGGAACAGTTACATCTTCAGTCAACTTAGTTGGTGTAGATGCAGTTATGTCCGGTAACGTTTCTGCAGTAGATATGGTAGCATCAGGAAACCTTTTAGTAGGAGATAACACAGGAGAAAATCCATTAGGTATCAACTTACAACAAGATAAAGGAAACTTAGCAATCGGATTATTAATTCACAATCAAAATACAGGAGCTGACGCAGATGCGAAGATTTCATTCGAAACTCAATCAGCGGCTGACGTTTCAATTGGAATTGATAGAGGAGATTCAAACAAATTTAAAATTTCAAGAAGTGGAAACTTAGGAGTTAATGATGAAATGTCTGTTGACTCAAGTGGTGTTACAGCAAATACTGCAGTAACTTCAGCTACATTTAATGTTTCTGCATTAGAAACTGCACCGGCATCAGCTTCAGCAACAGGAGTTGCAGGAGACATTAGATTTGCTACGGATGCAATTTATGTTTGTACAGCTACAAACACTTGGAAGAAAGTAAATATAGCAACATTCTAAAATTAAAGATTATGCCAACAGTAGGTAAAAGGGTATTTCCATATAACGCAGTAGGTAGAGCTCAAGCGGATTCTTATGCAAGAATGACAAAGGGCAAGATTAAATATAATCCTACCTACGGCATGGAAAATTCTACTAAGAGTAGTAAACCCAAAATGAAGAAATATTAATAAATAAATAAATAGATATGTCGTACTTAAAGAATATGATTAGTGGAATGAACGCAATTGAAATCGTTCCTCACAATACTATATATGTTCCAAATCCGGCTTTCTTAATAGTTAGAGATAGTAACTCCAATGCAGTAACTGATAAATTATATGATTCATCAATTACTACGCAAATATGGCAGGGCACAACAGACGGTGCGGCAGCAGGTCAATTAGTAGATGGCACACAAAACTTTTTGTTAAACTCTACACAAGCACAAGCAGGTAGTGCGGCAGGTGCGGGAAAGTTTATTAAAACAGGTAATGTTATTTTAAATTCTACCGATGGAACAGAGCATATAGTTTTAGACCCTGCATTTCCTAATCCGAATGCTCAGGTACAAAATGCAATACGAGTTAATGTTGCTGTACCTTTTAACAAAGCGTATACAATTGAAGGTGAAGGATTTATATCTAAGCTAGGAGTAAAAGCAGGAGATATTGTAGTGAATGAAGCTACAAAAAAGATGGCTTTAGCTACAGCTGTAACTGATGACCGTACAATAGAACTTGATGCAGATATTTTTCAATCAACAGGTGAGAAATATAGTATATATGGTGCTAACCCACCATCATCAAAAGGTCAAGGTAATCCAAGTTATGTAGGTGATGCAGAAGGTTGTTTAATATATGTAGGAACTTCTACAGAATTTAAACAAGATATTACTGCGTCAACTAATGGTACTGATGACCCAAGATATGTAGATATTAAAGTTAAAACAGTTGGAGGAGAAGATGTACAGTTTAATAACTTCCCTGTAGGTGAAGTGTTACCGGTACAAGTAGTACAAGTTTTCAATACCCCAACTATTACAGATGCAAGATTAGTAGCAATTTGGTAAATATAATAAAATGCAATACACACAAACAAACACATGGTCGAATGAAATAACGTTTACATACGTTATAAAATAAGAAGAAAGGGAAATGGCACAGAAGATATCCGAAGATACTAACGTTACTTTAGATTTGAAAACTATAGGAATGATTGTAGGTTTTACGGTATCTCTTGTGACCATGTATTTTTCTCTAAAAGCTGACATTGCTAATGCAGCTGAACTACCAAAACCTGAAGTTACTCAGGTTGAATTTTCATATAAGGACCAATTAACGAGAACGGTTGTTGAAGGCGTTCAAGCCGACATGACAACAATCAAAGAAGACGTTAAAGAAATCAAACTTCAACTAGAAAAAATGGATGAAAGATTATATGAAATCAGCAAGAAATGAGACTATGGATACTATTATTGATTTTATTTACTTCTACCGTTCATGCACAGTACAAAGACGGAATTGTTGTAGTTCAATATAGTGCTGACTTTGTTAAAGCTGCTGAGGTAGATTTAGATAATTTAGAAGGTGCTGACCAATATAGGTTTTATCTAACTGACCATCCAAAATTATTTCAAAAAGATAAAATAGTTTATCTTCCTACCGTAATTTTATACCACAATAGAAAAGAAATTGTCAGAGTAGAAAGCAACATTTCGCTTACACTACCTGAAAATACTTTAGATATAATTCAAGAACATATAAACAAAATTAAAAAAAGCAAGTTTTAAAATGGACAGAAAACAGAAAACAGAAAAGTTTGCCTTAAATGGTATACTATATCTTATTATTATTTTTTTATTGGCAGCATTTACTTTCGGTGCACAAGCTCAAGTTATAGTACAAGAAGATATTAGAATTAAAAAAGATAATATATTTAAAAAAGTATATAATGATTTTTTTAAATATGGTACTTTTTATATAGCAGGAGATGTAAGTAATCCTTATCAAAAACAATCTATTGATTATGTAGTAAGAACAAACCCAAGCGGCAATCTTTATGATGTGCCTATAGTTCAAGACGCTACAGAATATCATGAATTTGATTATAGATATGGGTTAGGAATTAGACGTATTGCTAGGTTTGATTATGAAAACAAAGAAAAAGCATACTATGATGGTACAGAAAAAAACGTAGCATTATCTTCTCCAACAGCTGCATTTGATGGTTGGGAATATTTATTTCATTGGGAGAAAGAAAGGGAAAGAGGTGAGGTGTTTGAAAACCACCGTTACTTTCTTAGGCATACAGGTAATTATCATATTGCGAAAGTCGAGTCAAGAGAAGAAGGGAATGTTGGATTTAAATATAGTTCGGCAGAAGTAAGAGCTAGATTGCCAATAGGTAAAAAGTTTAGTATATCAGCGGGAGTTATAGCAAGAACTCATGACCAAGCATTTGGATATAATCCTGTTGAAATTTGGTTAAATGAAACTGATGAAGATGGCTATGCTTTGAACCCATGGTATACTTTAGGTTTTGAATATGGATATGATGATATATACTATACGCAAGAAGACCAATTTGGAAATGAAGTATATGATTGGTATTGGATTGACGAAGAAGGAACAATTGTAGCTCATACGGATTTAGAGTTTCGTGAGACAGTCTTTGCTGACCTGATGAACAGATTCAACAGAGAGCAATGGGATTTATTAGATGCATTTGCAGAAGTAGCACCTATTGTAGGTATGGATTGGTACAGTTATACAGATAAGCTATGGATTCATGCATATGCAAACTATATTTTACCATATCATAAATACTTTAAAGGTGATGAAGCGTTTAGTTATTTGAATAGAAATAATTGGGGATTAGGTGGCTTAAGACAGGATTCTGAATTAGAACAATGGGATGACTATCAGTTTGGTTTGATTAGTGGATGGTACATTACTTCAAAATTGAGTATATTTGTAGAAGGAGAATATACAAAGTTTTGGGATACTGAAATCTTTAAATCTACTATAGGACTAAACATTGAATTATGAGAATAAGTGAACATATAACTTACGCAGAAGCAATACACTCAAGCACAGCTAAAAGAAAAGGCATAGACAATACACCAAATCCAACTCAAGTGGATACAATGAAAATGACTGCAGAAATGGTGTTCGAGCCATTACGGTCATGGGTAGGAGGACCAATAAAAGTAAATTCATTCTTCAGGTCACCTGATTTGAATGAAGCTATTGGAGGAGCATCCTCCTCGCAACATTGTAAAGGTCAAGCAATTGATATCGATGATGTATACGGGCATAAAACAAATGCAGAAATGTTTATGTATATAAGAGAAAATCTTGACTTTGACCAATTGATATGGGAGTTTGGAACTGATATGAATCCTAATTGGATTCATGTTTCTTATGTTTCAAAAGAAGAAAACAGGAATAGATGTTTGAAAGCATACAAACAAGATGGTAGAACTAAATATAAAGTGATATGAAAGAAATATTAGCAAAAATATTTGGAGGTGCATCCGGTGAGGTCGGAGAAAAATTATCTAACATAGTAGATAAATTTGTAAGAACTAAGGATGAAAAAGCAGAGTTTGAGAAAGAGATGACAAAAATTCTAATTAGTGCAGAAGCAGAAATGCAAAAAAATGTAACAGACAGATGGAAGGCAGATATGGCATCAGATAATAAGTTGTCAAAATCAGTAAGACCATTAGTTTTAATTTTTGTTATTGTATGCACTATGTTGCTAATTTTTATTGACTCAGGATTTATTAACTTTGCAGTAGAAGAAAAATGGACAGATTTACTCCAAATGTTGCTCATTACAATTGTGGCAGCATATTTCGGAGGGCGTAGTTACGAAAAAGGAAATAAAATAAAGAATGGCAAAAATTGAAACATATCCGCTTTCTACTCCGGTAGTTCCTGCTGATAAATGGATTGGTACAGATGTAACAAATAATACTAAAAACTTTTCAGCAAATGCGGTAGCTATTTTCATGAACTCTTTTAATAGAATTGAATCTCAATCATTGAGATATCAATATCAAGATTTAGAAGCGGGAGATGTAAGACTAGCGGGAACAATTTCATTTGACTCTTTAAATACAGGCACAGTTCCTTTAAGTTCAATAACAAATTTTAAATTAAGCAAACAGCAAATTAATAATGCTGTTGACGTTAGTACATATTATACCAATCCATTATTACAATCTACAGTATTAGTTTCAAGGTGTAGTGACCCTTCTACATTCGCTATTTACGAATGGGATTCGGCATCACAGGATGCGGTTGAAACTGATTTTTGGAATATTGGTGTAACGTATGCTACGGGGTTCGGGAGCTTAGTTGATGAAAAAGATTATTTTATATCTTTGCTAACATATAAGTCTGACCCTGCTACAACATATATTCACACACAAGGAGTAGCATCAGCTACTTGGGTAATTACCCATAATTTAAATTCGTTTCCATCAGTAACGGTAACGGATTCAGCCAACACTCCATATAGTGTGGCACAAGGACAGATAGTATATAACAACTCAAATCAGCTGACTGTATCATTTTCAGCTGCATTTGCAGGAAAAGCATTTTTAAATTAATAAAAGAGAGAAAACATGGCAATAAGATATTTGACTAACATTGATTTAACGGAAAACGAAATACAGAACGTTAAAGCACAAAACCTTGCATCTGACCCTACGGGTTATGCGGGTCAATTTATATTCAACACTACTTCTAATACTTTCAAGTATTACAATGGTTCTAGTTGGATAAGTTTAGATGGCACAGGAGATATTGCCGGTGTGAATGCAGGTGCAGGTCTATCAGGAGGTGGTTCAAGTGGTACTGTAACTTTAGCTGTAGATTACGCAGGTTCAGACAATATCATTTTAGAAGCGACTAATGATGCAGGAAATTCTGTAGCGGCAACTGATAAAATTATGACAAGTAATGTTTCTACTAACACAGTAGAATATCATAATGTATCTGACTTGCCTTTTACCAACACTTCAGGAACAGTAACAAGTGTTGCATTAACTGAAACAGGTGATGCATTAACTATAACAGGTTCACCAATTACATCATCGGGTACTTTAAATATTGCAGGTGCAGGTACATCTTCTCAAGTTATTTGTGGTGATTTATCTTTAGCTACATTAACAAGTGGTACAGTTACTTCTATAGGTATTACACCCGGAACAGGTATTTCTGTATCAGGTTCTCCGGTAACTTCAAGTGGTAATATAACTGTAACTAACACAGGTGTTACCTCTATTGTTGCAGGTTCAAATATTAGTATTAGTGGAGGTACAGGTGCTGTAACTATTAGTGCAAGTACACAAGGTGATATAACAGCTGTTACTGCAGGAGATGGTCTTACAGGTGGAGGTTCTACAGGAGATGTTACTGTAAGTGTTGATTATTCAGGTTCTGACAATATAATTTTAACTGCAGATGATGGTACATCAGTAACACTTGCTAATACTGATAAAGTAATGTTTTCTGATGCAACTGATGATGAGGTTAAATATGCAAACATATCTCAGTTAACGGCAGCTATTGGTGGTGGTACTGTTACAAGTGTTGCAGCTTCGGCAGCAAACGGTTTAACTGTATCAGGTACACCGATAACTACTTCAGGTACATTAGCTTTCGGAATATCAGCAGGTGGAATTAATAACGATAGATTAGCTAATTCAACTATTAGTGGTGTTTCTTTAGGAAGTAATTTAAATTCTTTAAGTGCTTCTACAGGTTTAACAATGACATCTTATAATGGTTCAGCTGCAGTAAGTAATTTACAAATAGATTACTCAGGAACTAATAATGCCATTGAAGCGGCTACTGACTTAGAAGGTACAGCTATATCTTCATCAGATGTAATATGGTATAGTGATGCTACTGACAATAATATTAAGAAAGGTTTAGTTTCAGATTTACCTTTCGATGCTTCAGGTGGTACGGTTACATCTATTGCAACACCGGCTGACGGTGGTTTAACAGGTGGTACAATAACTACTTCAGGAAGTTTAAGACTTAAAAACTATTCTTCTTTAAGTGCTAACAAAGTATTAAAGTGGGATAATTCAAATAACCAATTAACTGATTCGATACTTACTGACGATGGTTCAACAGTAACTATTGCAGGTAACTTAACAGTTAATGGTACAACTACAACAATCGATAGTACAACTGTATCCATCAAAGATAACATGATGGAGTATGCTAGTGGCAATGACGTTGCCGGTGGTGGTGCAAACTCAGTAGATATTGGATGGTTCGGTAACTATGTAATATCTTCAACTGACTATTATCCGGTTATGTTCTATGATGCATCAGCATCATCAAGTGCAAGTTCACCGGTCTTTAGACTTGGTAATGCTACTACTAAACCGGGAAGTACAGCTGCAATTGCAAATGTAGGTAAGCTATTTGCAAACATTGAAGGTAGTATTACAGGTAATGCAGATACAGCTTCAGCTTTAGCTACAGCTAGAACAATAGCATTAACAGGTGATGGTTCTTGGTCAGTAAGTTTTGACGGGTCATCAAATGTTACAGGTGCGTTAACATTAGATACTGTTAATTCTACAACTTCATCACAAGGTGGAGCAGGTAAATCATTAACGGTTACTGCAAATGCAAAAGGATTAGTTACAGCTATTACAGAACAAGCAATTTCTATTACAGCTTCACAAGTAAGTGATTTCTGTACAGCTGTTGCAACTTGTATAGGTGATAATCATAGTTATGCACAAAATATTGGAAATGGTTCAGCTACTTCATATACGGTTACTCATAACTTAGGAACAAGAGATGTTTCTGTTCAATGTTATGATAATAGTTCATATGATACAGTTTATTTGGATGTTGTGAGAACAAATACAAATTCACTAACCTTATCAACAACTTCAGCAATTGCATCAAATGATGTTAGAGTATTAGTTAGTAAGGTTGGGTAATAATTAAATACAACCTTTATGGCAAATTTCTTATCAAGCATATCTGTTGATGGAGCTATCGAAATAAGTTCGGGCAAAAGAATCAGATGGGGTTCAGGCGATGCTCAAATTGAAGAAGGTTCAACAGCAAATTATTCTTTAGATTTTTCCACCTATGATGGGTCAAGCATGACAAAAGCATTGACCCTAGAAGGTGATAATTCCGCAACTTTTACAGGTAGCATAACAGCTTCAATATCTGCTGATGGTGATAGTACATATACAGGTATTGTTGTTTCAGAAAGTGGATTACTA
>CEOU01006128.1_pt1 | contig 13486 bp, 19 predicted proteins | sample 530731 | NCBI WGS metagenome assembly CEOU01 (sample SAMEA2620894, study PRJEB7988) | marine metagenome | isolation source: saline water (ENVO:00002010), including
TCTATTCCAGCTCCTAACTGTCCTGCTGTGCCATATAAACCACCTGCTTGACCAACTGCTTGTGTACCTAATCCAGATAATCTTGTACCAAAATCAAGACCCATTCTGCCAATTGATAACAGTCCTTTTTGATATTGTTCACCTAAGCCCCTATCTCTAGATGCTCCTATAATACTTCTAATACCGCCAGATCCAATTCCCCTCATAGCTAAATTACGATTTAATGCTAAACCTTGCTGAGCTCCAACATCTTGCAAACCTCTAGATAGCCAATTTCTTTGTTGTAATAACATAGGATCTTGACCAGAAAGCAATCCTTGCCCTCTAGTAAATAATTGATTACCCATATTAGATAATCGACCACCAGTTTGATTAATATTGTTTATTGAACTAAGCAGACCAGTATTTGTATTGTAATCAGCAGTTGAGACATCGTAATTAAAATCATGTCTAATAGGGTTAATACCTAAAAATTCGCTTAACCTACTCATAATGTTGTCCTTATTTTACTTTTAATCTTCTATAGACTACGCCAACAGAATCAATAATTTCTGAGCCAGTCCCTTTTAATCTTATTTTTAAAGCTTTTTTCTTTTTATTATTTGCACTTATATCTACAGAATTAGTGCTAGTTACATCATTTGTATATGATCCACCATCTACACTATAAGCTATTTCACATCCAGTATCGCCTACAGTTCTTATTTTATAAAACATTTTTTCTTGAGTGCTTGCACCTAATGTTATATTTTTAGTTCTAAACTCCCAATTGGCGTAATTACTATCACCTTTCATATGTCTTAAATTAGTTCCGTCATTTATTAACATTTCTCCATTTTTTCCAACTATACCACCCACTGCTCCTGCAGTAGGGCCATACCATAGATCCCATCTTCTTCTTAAAACATTATAAGCCCACGCTAAATGATCAGCAGCGCCATTACCTGCTTGTTTTTGAAAATAAATTACAAAAGATTTAGTAGATCCTTCAAAAAACACTAATGGGTCCGTAGAAGTATTCTTAAACAACCAACCTGTTTGTTCAGCTTTTTCGTTTAAAATAGTTTGACCTATAGGTGATGCTTGTCTACCATCATGCAAATAAATATTATTTATATCAGCAAAACACATTCCATAATCAGTAACTTTTACACAATGCTTATTTAAGCACCCCATACCTTCCAATATATCTTCTATATACATACCTTGTGTATTAATTATATAAATATCGTTTTCGCTAAATGCATATACTTTGCCTTGGAAAGAAGCTAAGGCTGTAGGCACAATAGGCAATCTAAGCAAATCTGATGTCCAGTCAAAAGTATCATATTTGTAAGGCAAGGATTTGAATAAATAGTTTTCACTATTTTCAATATCTGGATGATAACATTTACCGATAATCATTTCATTGTTTAACTGTGTTGATAACGCATAATGAGGCAATGTTCTATCAATTGTTTCTGGTAAACCAGCATATGCTTCATAAGAAGCACCTTCTACTTTTGCATCAGTAATTACAACTTCTTTATAATTTCCCCACTGAGCGTTTGATTTAGCGCCAAAACTTGAATCTAATTTTTGACTCTTTACCAATCTATAAAATCCAGTAGGAACGGTAGCATTAGCAGTTACCGCTTCTGATCTGTAAAGATTAATGTGAGTAATTCTTTTGCTTATAGCCAATGAACTACTAGAATCTGCAAGATTAAATATTTTTAAAGTAATAGATCTGTTTTTTGTTTGATTAGAGCTATCTATAACAGCAGACGATAATGGACTTTCTTGATATCCATCATAAACAAAGCTACAAGCATAAAAATATGTATAAGAATTATCCCATTCAGTGTTAGTTCCACTTGTAGCAATTGACATTTCTAAAGTACTTCTTAATTTGTATCCAGAATTACTACTTAAATCACCATCAACAATAGCCCAAGCTCCATAACTAGATCCACCAAAAATATTTAATTTATACCCAGCTACAGCTTGAGAAGACCCATTGGTATTTTCTCCAGTAAGTAAACTTTGAACTACAGCTCCTTCAGTTGGAACATATTGCACATGATCTGCATCAATTTGATTTGTTTGGCCTGCGCTTGTACTGCTAAATATGCCATTGTAACTACTATGTTGAGTAATTAAAGGATATTGGCTAATTTTCATATTATCAGTATTACCAGTAGGATGATGCGATATAAATAATTTTGCAATAAATCCATTTGCAGCTTTTTGTTGCAGAGTATCCATTATAACATCAGTAGATACTAATGAATTTGATACTCCTACTTCAAATGTTACTGGATAAGCTTTAGTAACAGTATTATTATCTGCTGGTTGACTTACTTGAGTATAGCTTTCTTTTATTATCCAAGCACATTGCCCTAGTGGATATGCATGATTAACTCCACCAGTTTGATAATAAGCCATATACACAGCTGCTCCAGTAGCATTTGTCATTCTAGTAAACCAGCATACTTCTGCAGTATTGGCAGCAGATAAGCATAATGAATTTCTAACAGTATAAAATCTAGCAGTTGTGGGGGCTGTAGCATCTGAGTTATTATCACTACTAAAATAATCACCATCACGACTATCTTCTCCAGTACCAGCACTTGCTGCCCAAGGACTTGCGTTAGTAAAGGTAATACTTGTAGTAGATGTAGGAGTTGCTACTCTAAATACTGAATTTGCTGTTATATAACCATCATCAGCAGGATGTGAAGCTGCCCATAACATATTAGTTGATTCAACCATACTAGTCACATAGTTGACTCCGCCACATATTGCAGCAGTAAGTTGATTTTCTTGAACAATTGATAGAGTAGCTCTATCTACTTTATATATAGTACCATAAGTACTATGTCCAGAATCATATACCCATAAATGATTTCCAGAATACGTTTTTCCATAATTTGCTACATCCCCCGCTAATGCAACAACTTGTAATTTTACAAATCTTGTTTTACTAATCTCAAGTAAACTATAGTCTGATTTTTGAAATTTATAAATATATTGGCCTTGATATTCTACTCCGTAAATATAATCTTCATCTTCACATACAGAAAACATCGCAGGGAATCTTCCTGGGCTAAGTAAATTAGCATCTTCTACTTGTATCCCTGAAGGGGCTGAGCCAGTAAATTGTCCATGAGGTATATATCCAGCCCATTTAGGTTTATGAGAAGCCCCATTTCCAGTTCCTATATGTATTTCTCTATTATTTTGTTCAAACGTAACGTCATCTCCTGAAGTAATATTATCGCCCCCTGTAGCAGTAGTTTTATTGCCTTTGCTGCCATATAAATCAGTGACATAGTTAATATCGTTGTTATCAGGATCATACCACACAAGATCTCGATTGCCTCCGTTATTGATGAACGCATGATTAGTTCCTTTCCCCAATGCCCCACTACTACCATCTTGAACAATAACGTCTGCTTTAATAGCTTGTAATTGCCCTGATACTGAAGTTGGATCTAGGTTTTTAGAATAAGAAGCTGCATCATCTGGTATATCTCTATCTGCAATATTAGATACAGTACCAGTGACAAACTTAGTTATTTCGTATATCTCTTTTGCCATCTTTACTTCCTGTGGTGTGTGGATCTAACCAGTCTCCAAACCAAGACATAGCGCCACTTACCCACTGATTTCTTTTAACACATTGGATACAAAGGCCGTCTTTGTCATGCTCAGTTTTTTCCCTGCAATGAGGGCAATGTTTCTCAACAGTCATTTTTTACCTTTTGATTTTTTTGATTTTTTATCTGTATCCATTTTTCTACGAGTATCTGGACTTCTTTTTTCCCAGGGTTTGCCTATTTTATTACTAGTAACCATTATGCTTTTATAACTTCTCCCCATAAAGCTGTTTCACCGTCTACAATTTGTACTACATGAACAGTAAATCTGCCATTGGTAAAGAAATCTACTACAGCAAAAGCATGAGCCCAATTATGGCCTCTATGGTTTAACCAAGGATTAGCTCCTGCTTCCATATCTTTTAAACAACCTATGGACCAAGCACTTTTGGGTCCATCTACATGAGTTACAGAAGATTGCTGTATATCATGATGATGTCCATACATAATATTTGCACCCATTCTTAACAAATGATTTCTTGTGTGCTGTATACCAGCATAATGATGTCCGTGATAGAAATTTAATTTTCCTATTTTTAATAATTTGCCAATAGGATGAAATTTATAGCCACGTTCTTTAAGATTAACTGCATTAGCAAACCTCATACCCTTAAGATAAGGATGCTCATCAACAAATCTATTTAACCAATCATCGTGATTACCTTCTGTCATATGTTTTTCTTTGCAATTGACTTTGTCTAATGCTTCATCTATCATATCCATACCAGCATTAACGGCTTCAATTTCTTTTTCAACATAAGGTAATTGATACTCCAATGGAGGACGTTTCTTTTTTCTCCATTGCCAGTGAGAGGCAGATTCCCATTCGCCAACATCTCCAAGATCTATATAACCTGAAGGCTTTACTATGTGAATAGCTTTAATTAAGCAATCAATAGCAGGTTGACTGTGTAAGGGAAAGTGCTTATCTGGAGTTACAATAAATCGTTTTACTACACCCTTATCTTTTTTTCTCATATTATAGTCCCAAGGCCCTTCTATACCAACCGTACCAGAAACGCTCTTGAGAAGAATTTCTGTATACTATTTTTGCATAATGCAATATTATATATGATATAAAACGATCTTTTTCTAGTTTTTGTGAAGCTCTAATAGTCATTCTTCCTATCCTACCATCTACTGCAATTTCTTCGTTCTTGCCATTTTTACCATTACATGCTCTTTGTAAGACCTTTACCGCAGTTCCTTGACCAGCGTTAACTACAAACAAGAAATAAGCTTCTCTTAATTCTTCTGGTAGTTTTTCAGCTTTTGAAGGAGTCCAGTAGTGTTCTCTATAAATAGCACACGCTTCTTCAACTGTTAGGTTTTTAATATCTACATCGCTATGCGCTCTTTTTGATATACCATACTTTGTTTCCCCGCCTTTATCAACAGAATCATTTACATAACCACCTTCATGGCGTAAAACTTCTTGTATGATTTCTCCAAAAGTAGTTCGCATTACTTTGCTCCTAAAACTTCTTTCATTACGTCCTCCACTACTTCATAAATAGCAGTTAGGATTTTTTCTTCAGTTTCTTCATTAATAATAGGGATATTAATGCTTTTGTTTAATCCGTCAACAATTTTCTCTTTAGTGCCGTCATTAAACATTTGATCGGCAATTAACTTTGCTACGTTCATATTAACCTCATGATTATTGTTATTATTACAGGCACAACAAAAATAGCTGCAGATCCCCATGTTTTAAACATGATGATAGCATGACTATTTTTTTCAGTCTGCCCATTTAGTTTTTCTAAATGTTTTTCAATTCTTTGCAATGATTTAAAAATACTGACTTGTCTTTCATCTAATTTAACTAGTTTTGCAGTTGTTTCTGTTCTGTAGTCGCTAACATTCATCTTGATTTACCGTTTATTCTCCCTTTAAGATAAGCAAGATCATCTGTAACATCATTTAATTCTCTAACTATATCTTCTCTGTGTCTTTGACTAATATCATCAGATTTATTCCACCTATCAAGCATTTTTAAAACTATACTTTCAACATTGTCTACTGTAGACTCCATTTTTCCCATATGTACTCTTATATCGTCTAAATCTTCATTTTGAGTTTTTTGACTCTTCATTAAATTTACTATCATCATTATAAATAAAGCTACTATAACTCCAATAGCTCCGTATTCTGCATATGTTTCCATCATATTAAGTAGCCTTCCATGGGTTTACAATATCAACAATAGCAAGTAACTCTGCTTTAGTGTCGCTAGAATTGTATTTAATATTTCTTAGATTCATAAATTCTTGTATTTGAGTCTTAGTATTGCTTGAAGTTGGAAATTCAGACTCTAGAGTAATAATAGATCCTAACATAATATGTTCGCCTATAATAGCTCTACCATGAGAAGTATACCCTTTCTTTTCACATTCATCAATATAAAAATTTTCTGCAGTTTCCCAGTTATTTGTTCTTTTCTTTACTTCATTATCAATTGCAATAAAATACTTATAGCTAGTAGGATAAGTTATTTCTTCTACTGTGCTATTACTATAAGTTCTAGTTCTTGTTACTCCTGGAGTAGTATTTCTATATAAAATAACATTATACCCCTCACTACTTCTTCGTATAATCATTTTCGTTTTAATCCTAATCTTTGCATTAAAGTTTTATTTTCTTCTTCCAGCTTTTGAATATGTTGGGTTTCCATACCTTCAACAGCAGCATTTAAAACTGTAACCTTTTCTTCAAGATCTTTTAATCGCCTATCTTGTTCTGCAAATTTCATTTGTGCTTGATACCAACTCCCAGTAACAACCGCAACTGCCACCATAGCTTTGATAAGAAAAGCAACACTAATGTGAATCTGTGCATCTTCACTAATAGCTTTCGACATCTATTTCAAACTCCGTTGTATCTGGTGGCAATTCAGTTCTTATCCCAAGTTTTTCTTCAAATTTATTTACTGCGGGTTCTAAAGTTCCCTTTTCATCCGCAACAACAATCGCAATCGCAATCACGCATAATGTATAAAACCATGTCATTTCCTTTGTTCTCTTAATTTTTTTACTTCTTCTTCAAGCACTCTAATTTTTTCATTTTGTCTTATATCAGCAGGTATTTCAGCATTCTGACTTTCTTTAGCATCTTCTTCAATAGCGTCTATATGCTCTTCATTTATTCTTACTTGGTATTCAAGAAATGATATGCGACCATTTAGCTCGCCATAACCCCAGACCATAGCACCAATAACCGCTACTGCTTGAAAAAGCATAGGAAGACTAATGTTAAGACTTGAATCTTGTCCTATCGGTTTATTCATCCCATTTTGATCCTTTCAACATATAAGCAATTCCTCCTACCATAACAATGATAGCAATTCCACTCATAACAATTTCACTCACTGTATTACACCATTTAAAGATTCTATTTTTTCCCACCGTTCATGTAGTCTACAATATCTTACAGGTTCGTTAAAATTAGTAAGTCTATACATAGTGTAATAATGTAAATTTCCATTAGTATCTTTAATCTTATTAGGAATTGGATCTATAGAAGCCTGCATTGTACAACTAGACAATATTAATATCCATATTGTAACTATAAATAACACTCTAAGGATGACCATTATTAATCCTTTGCATATTTAAATAATATGTACCATCTACACTAGCAGTATCTAATTGATATTGTATACTCATTAATATACTATCTACTTCAAACATTGCTTGAGATAGCTCAGTTGCTATTTCTTCTTTTGTTTTTCCAATATAAACATCTTCGCAAGCAATGATTGATAGTAAAACAATAATTAAAAAAGCATAAGATCCAATTATAAATTTAACAAGATTACGCATTTTCTAATGATTCCACCTTTGCTTCAAGAGTTTCAATTTTTGTCATAGCTTCTTGAAGTGCTTTTATTGATTTCATATATAAAACGCTATAAGATACAGTTTTTACCATATCTCCTTCATTAATATCATCATTTACAGATACTTCGCTTTCACTTGCTAAATGCTCTTTTACAAGTTTATCCATTCCAGCTTCTTCTAGTTCTTGAGCAATAACACCTATTTGCTCCCACGCTTTATCTCCATACTGAGCAACATCATCATTCTTTTTAAAGTTGCGTACCTTAACTGCTTTTATATCATCCCATTGAGAATTTGCATCTTTGATACCTTGTTTAATTCTTCTATCCGAAGTAGCACCATAACTATTATCGTGATTTGTTACATCACCTTCTGAAGATATTATTAATCTTGCAACTGCACTACTACCAACAGAGTCGTCACATCTTAAAAATTCTGAAGTACCATTATCTGGTGTTTCGTGAAATCTAAACATTGCTACATAGGGGGCAGATGAGCTTGGGTTTCTATTATTTTTAAAAGAAACAGTATATGCGTTTACGTTATCTTCAACAGTTAATGTGTGAGCAGGATTTGTGTTTCCAATACCCAATCTGCCATTTTCATTCAACGTCATATCTTCACCAGCACCAGAAGTGCGCCAACTAAATTTATCATGGTTGTGATTGTAAAGCATTACACCTCTATCATAATCTTGCTCATCGCCAAAACAAATCTGAGAATTGTTTTCATTTCCAGATATTATGGTAAGTGTACATCCATCAGATACAGCACTATTATTTTGCAAGACCAACGCAGATTCAGAAGCAACCACACTTGGCATAGTACCATTGTCTAAAGCAACGTGAAGCTTTGCAGAAGGAGAAGTTTCGTTAATACCTACGTTGCCATTTGATGCAATACGCATTTTTTCAGTTCCACCAGTACTTGATGTATCCATTGTTCTGAATAACATATCTGTCCCAACGGCACTTCTTGCAATATCTCCACCTGTTGAAACAAGCATATCAATACCACCACCTGCGTAAGTAGCATCATTTGCTTGACCTATAAAATTAAGTGAAGCAATAACCATATTAGTAGGATGCCAAGCACTTGTACCATGCCCCATACAGCCAATATTAAAAGCTAAGGTTTTATCTGTGCTTGCATTTCCAGAAGCTGCATTAAAGAAACCTACCCTAGCTGCACTAGTATCTCCAAATGTAGAAGCATACTGAAAATGAGATGAATTTACTTGCGATGTAACGCCACCAAGATAAACGTTCCCAGTATTAGTAATACGCATTCTTTCAAGACCTGCTGTAGCAAACTGCATAATATTACCATCAAACATTTTTAACATACAATGAGGTGTGTTATCATCTCCACCATTTGCAAGAACTAAATCTCCAGAAGTATTAGAAATCCAAGCCTCTCTTGTATCAGAACCATCTTTTAATCGTATTGATGGAGTGGTATTTGAATCTGAATCGCCCTTAATACATAACAATGCGTCTGGAGAGGTGTCGCCAATGCCAACTTTTCCATTTGCATCTACTATTACTTTAGTACCACCCCAAGTAGAACCATCCCAAGGAACTATATGTAAAGCAGTTTGATAAGTAAGGAATGAATATCCATCAGATGAAACACCAAGAGTTGATAGAGTATCATCATTTTGTAATCTTATAGTTTCACTTGAATCAGCTGTAGTTTTAACGTGAAGCAAGCTGTCTGGATCATTGGAGCCAATACCCACATTTCCATCTTTATCAATACGCATTTTTTCAGTTAAAGCACTTCCACTATGCGTTGTAAATTTTAAAGCTGTACCTGCCCCTGTTGTTGTTGCAATAGCTTCAACACTTGCAACTTCTGTTCCAGAGTGATGTGGTGCAAACTTTATTTTACAAGATGTTCCTATTGATGTTGATGAGCCAGGGTCATTTGTAAGTTGTAGTACTGGACCAAGACCACCATCATTTGCTTTACTAACATCAAGCATTTCTAATGGTGCAGCAGTTCCTATACCAACTTTGCCAGTATCACCTTCAACTACAAGTTTATCTGTATCTACTAAAAAATCATCACCAGCATCAGATCCCAACACTACATTAATGGATGTTCCAGCGTCAGAAGAGATTGTATCTAAAGATATATCTCCAACATTTAAAATATTATTATCGGCTAAATCAAGATGACCATTAATAATCTCATCATAAGCCCCACTGGAGTCTCCATTAACAGTTAAATCACCGTCTATTTCAAGATTACCACCAACTTTACCCCCAGCAGATAAATTTAGCGATACAGATTTTGCAAAATTCATTATATGAAACCTTTCTTATTTACATATGTACTAATCTTAAATATTTTGATCCAACAGACGTTACTTGTTTAAAATGAACATAAATAGTACTTCCTAATTGTTTAGGTACTTTAAATGTCATAAAAGTTAACGCTGGTAAAATAATATCATTATTTGCAACAATATTATCTCCAGAAGATGTATCAAATCTAATATATACGTCTGAATCACTGTAAATCGCAATTTGATTTGCAGCGCTAACGTTGGACTCAACAGCAGCTGCGCTTGATATGGTCAATCTTGTCTGAACGGACCAATTAGCTGCATTATCTATATTTAAAGATTGTTTTTCATTATACTTATTTAAATCAGCCATTACTTCTTACCCTTTTTTTTCTTTTTAGGTCTACCACGTTTTCTATAAGACCCTTTACCTGTTGGCATATTATTTCTCCTTTATCAACCAGCTTAAATTCATTATATCAGCAGGCGATATTTCTATTTTAGATAAATTTTCTTCTTTTACCTTAGTAGCGCTTAAAGATACATCTTCAGCTAAAAGCCCATTCATTTCTTCAACAAATTTATCCCAATTTTTAGATTCAGGATCTACTTTGTCATCTTCACCGTATTTTTCAATAAGCTTTTTACGCTGCTCATCATAAATTTGCAATTCAGCTTCAACAGCTTTTAATAGTTTTGCACATCGAAATGCTGTAGCTGAAGGCATTGGTTTTTGCATTAACTTACTTAAAGGTTCAACGCTATTTACTAAGTTTGCTAGTTTTGTTTTTATTTTCACTATTTACTCCTGTTATTAATTAAATTTTTATGGTCCACCACTACCATCATCTAATGCACCAGCACGAAATTCGCTCATATTAATAGGATTGTTAGCATCAAGGTTAGGATGAGTGTCCCATGCACCTGTAATACCACCTGCTCCATATAATGCTGATGTTCTTAATCCGCTGAGTTTATCGAGATTAATACTACGTTCGGTATTTGTCATAGCGTTACCTGCGCTATAATTACCATAACGAGCTTCATTCATAAGCCCAAGCATTGATATGCTACCTGAAGTAGGTACTGCCATTATACGTCAGTAGCGTCTTTAAACTCATCAAGAGTTTTTAAATAGGTATATGCTTGTATTACAGGATTTTTTGCATCCGAACCTGTTTCCATTGGAAAATTATAATTAGCAACTTTCATTGGTTCTGCTTTAGCATCTCTTGCATCTTTATCTGCATAAGACACTACAGATACACTTCCTGTATTTTCATCATTGTTTACAGTTGGTGAAACCAGTCTTTTATGGTATCCTACAAAATCAATAACATGATAACCATTGTTTGCAGTAAAACCATATTTAGATATTGCCATTTCTAAAGCCATATTAGCTTCCTTTCAATTCATTAATTTCTTGTTTCAATTCTTTAATTGCTTCTATTAAAACACCTGTTAATTTACCATAATCTACACCATATTCATCAACATCTTCTGCATAGGTTACAGCTTCAGGTAATACTTCATTTAATTCTTGAGCGATTACACCAACTCTTCGCCTATCATCAACTTCTTTGGTTTCTTTATCTATAGGATTATAGTAAACCCCTCGCATATTTAATACTTTGTCTAAAGGATTGTCTATTGTTACTACATTTGTTTTAACCCTTGCATCAGAAAAGGCAACTACATCTCCTGTAGAATATATTGCTCCATGTACATATAACCAGTAAGATGAAGAATTTGTAGATGCACCTATTGCCATACAATCATTTCCAACATCCCAATACATAGCCCATCTTGGTGTTGTTTGGTAATATAATCCACCACCACCATGACTACTATCATGCATATAGGTAGGTTTGGAACTATGCCCAGACAAAGCCATTCCATGCCAAGAAGATTGCCCATTTGAAACAAGAAAAGTTCCATAACTATAACCTGTGCCTACTGGGTAAAAATGTGGAGAGCTTGTCATTCCTGTGTTTGGCCAATAAATACCATGACTACCACCACCTTGAAGCCAATCAGAAAATCTTCCGTAAGCTGAAGAACCTTGTTCCCATTTAAAATTATTATTAAGTTTTAATTGACCTACTTGAGCAACGCTGTTAATCCAAATATTATTCCATCTTAAACTATCTGAACCTAAATTAGTGTCAGCATTACCATAAGGGTTCCAATGTCCACCATCTACCTTAAAATCGCCATGTTGAGTATACACATAAATACCATTAGTAAATCCTCCTTCAAACTCTATTCTTCCCCATGCATCACCACTACCAAATTTAGCAATAGTACTACCACTTCCATAAACAAGAAGATGACTATTCATGGTTTTTCTTAAATCCCAAGATCCAGACGTATCTAAAAACCCAATTTCAGATGAATCATTTGAATAAATCCAACCTCTATGATTCCCACCTGCATATAAATTAATGCCAACAGCTGCCGAATTAGTTCCTGTAATTCGCATATTACCTTGACTTACTGATTCTAAAAGATGAGTGCTTCCAATTTTGATATTATTTGCAAAAACATTTTGCGAACTATCTATTGTAAAAGCTGTTCCAAGAGTTGTTGCCGCTGCTGTTCTAAATGTAAATGAACGAGCATACATATATAAATCTCTGTAACGTTCTGTACTACCATGCCCACCATAAACATCAATATAAGAAGAATCTCCATTGTACTGAAAATATAAACGACCACCTGCGCCATTATCTCCACCTAATCTAATTGCAGCTGAGTTAGTGTTTCCACCATTACCAAATTGTATATAAGGGGAAGATTTATTTACATATAAATCCATATACGACATAACATATGAACTGTTAACTAACATTCGTTTTGAACCGTTTGCAGATATATGTAATTGCGCTTGAGCATAAACGGTTAAATCAGTAGTATTACCACTATGCGCCCAACTGTCTGTACCTACACCTCCTACAAACGTAGAACTTCCGTTCCAAATTCTTGAGACAGCAGTATTTCCACCAATATCTAAAACTGATGGACTCGATGCTGGATTCATATTAATACCAATAGCGCCTGGCGAAACTGTAAGATTCCCACCAATTGTACCACCAGACATAAGCGTATTAGTAATTGTTACATCAAATTCATCATCAACTGCACCAGAATCGGTATCCGTAAAATCAATGTCAATACCTGTACCTTCTACAAGCTTAACATATTTACCACTTGTTACCTGTACAGAAGTAGTATCACCATCTTTAAGATACCAAGAGTAAGAACTTGAGCCAGGTTGAAACGCACTTGCTGTAGAGTTCCATACAAGAACTTGACCATTTGATATTCCTGATATAGAATTTACATCATTAAGATTACTAATAGATTGACCTGTAATATTTTTTAAATATCCTTCACTACCATGATCTCCCCAGCTATATGCTGTATTAGCATTTGCTGAACCTCCACCATTCCAAGTAACAACTCCTGCTCCAGTAATCATAAACCTATTAGTACTGTCATTATACACACCAAAAGCAGATGAAGCATCAGCAGCTACATCTACTTTTATTCCATAGTTAAGCGTAGTTTTGTCTATCCATATTCCCCAATCATTGTCTTGTGATGCGCTTATATATAAAGAAGCATCGTATCCGCTTGCATCATTAGCAGTACCAGCGTTTATTGCAATACCTTTACCAGAAAATGTATATATACCAGTAATAGTTGTATTT
>CEOU01004893.1_pt1 | contig 13371 bp, 11 predicted proteins | sample 530731 | NCBI WGS metagenome assembly CEOU01 (sample SAMEA2620894, study PRJEB7988) | marine metagenome | isolation source: saline water (ENVO:00002010), including
GATTTATTGCACAAGAAGTTAAAGCAGTTATAGACAAACACGATGACGTAAAAGATGGTCAAAATATTTGGAAAACAGGCGATGACGAAGTGCAGAAAATTGCAAAAGGTGGTCTGATACCAATGCTTGTAAAAGCAGTCCAAGAACTCTCGGCAGAAGTCGAGCAATTAAAATCTAAAATAAAAGAGGAATAAAAAATGGCAGTAACTAAAACGCTTGTAAAAGCAATCCCTCATGAAAAATCTAGTAAAGTGGAAGAATGGCATTTGTCTATGAAATATGAAAATGACAGCGAAGGCGATTCTACTTATTATACTAGTACTTTTCTTACTGTAGCAGTTGCAGCAAACGGTGATTTTACCAAAGCAGCTAAAGACACATTTAACCTTGCAGCACTAACTGCAATGTTTAATACGACAAAATGGGATGCAGTCTTTACAAGTCAAGTAGATTCAGTAATTACTAATCCTGTAGTTAATGCAGAGCCAGACAACGACTTTGCAGTACCTAGTTCGTAAAGAACTTTAATGGAACTTTCAAGCTACATAGTTTGGAATGTGGTGTTGACTCTTGTAGTCGCACCTGTGTTGTATGCTATACGCAGTAATTCTGCAGAGCTTAAAAGACTTGACATCCTTATCAATAAGACAAGAGAAGAGATGGCTAAAGAATACATATCTAGAGATACTTTTGAGTATGACATGGGTAAACTTATGAAGGTCTTAGAAAAATTAGAACAAAAAATAGACAGGCTTTTTGAAGAGAGTAAATAATAATGGCAAGAAAAAGATATAATAAAGGTAATAGACTTGATATGAGACAAGGTGGTAGAGTTGCTTTGGCTAGAGGTAGTAGACCCTTAGAACAAGAAGAAAAAGTAAGTATTCCTCCTGTTAAACCTGTTAAGAAAAAACCAGTTAAATCTAGAAATCCTAGAGATTTTCAACAACAAACGGGTGGAAGAAAAGGTGTAGGCGCACCTAGAACTCCTGAAGAATTGCAACAACAAGATCGGTTAGATTATGTTGCAGGTCGTGGTCCACAGCCTAAAATTGTTGCAGGTCGTGGTCCACAGCCTACAGTAATGCCAAACAGACCTGCTATCTTAGATGTAGAAAAAATAAGAAAACTTGGTGGAGCAACTACTGATAATAATAGTAGACTAAACGTAGGTAATAATCGACCAAAGTTTAAAGCGGTCAGACAAGATGATCCAGAAAGTTTAAAACTACAAGGTGGACCTAAATATCAAGCACGACCTAGCCCTCAAGATAAAGCGGTGCCTTTTATGCCGACAGATATTCAAACTACACAACAAGCTCAAGCCACAGAACAAGCTCAAGAACAAATGGTTAATCAATCTGTATTAAACCAACCTCAAATTAGTCCTGTAACTGGTGAGGAAATGGATTTTGAAGTTCCTGCTATAGGAGCCAACGAAGATACAATGCAAGTTGCGAGTTCAGATCCAAAATCAGCAACAGGTAAAGGAGGAAGAGAAGGAGGTCCTTGGTGGAGAAGAGCAGGTTTTAATTCTAAAGAAGAAGCAATTGCAGCAGGTTGGAAAAATATAGGCGGTGTTTGGACTCCACCAAATACTACAGATGAAGAAGAAGATGTAGACGATGACGATGATACTACTACTACAGATGACGATGATACTACTACTACAGATGATGATGATACTACTACTACTACAGATAACGATGATGACAGTACTACAGATGATGGCCAAGGTAACGTAACTTATGATCCCAATAGAGTCAGAGATGCTATAGAATGGGCTACAGCAGGTGATCCTTCTTATGCAAAACAAGAAACAGAAGAACAAAGAAAAAGTAGAAAAATTGTACAAGAAGCAGCAGAAGGAAAAGTTCCTGAAACTGCTGTAATTCCTGATGCAGAACAAGCAGGATTTGAAAGAGATGCACAAGGTAATCTTATATTAGATGAAGAAGGTAATCCTATTCCTTTAGCAGGAGCAACTACAAAACAAATGGCAGAGCTTACAGAAGCAGAAGCATCCGAAGCAAGACTACCTACTGACGAAACAGTAACTGAAGGTGTAACTACAGAAGCTGATGCACCTACAGAGTTTGACGCTGCACAAATAACAGAAGACGAATTAGATATTGTTTCTGAAGAAGTAATATTTGATCCAGCAACAGGAAGAATTAATCCTGAAGATACTGCTGAACTAGAAGAAAAAGCACTTACATATTCAGCAAGTGGTGTTACTTTTTCACAAGAACAAAAAGATCAAGGAATTATAGATAGAGTTGTTGGTACATTAGACGAGGATGCAAAAGCAAAAGCTGCTAAAGTTGCAGGTACTACATTACCTAAAGTATTAAGAGCTAAAAAACAATTAAGAAATGCAGGTTTATCTGAAGAAGATATAGCAGAATTAGGAAATGATCCTTCAGCTTTAGAAGATCGTTTAATGGATTTTACAGAGGCTGAAAGAGGAATGGTTGGTAATCTTCCTGAAGAAGCATTAGTCGGTAAACAAATAGAAGGTTTATTAGAAGGAATGGAAAACGGTGAAGTTCCTATATGGGCAAGACCTGCTGTATCTGCGGTTAATCAAATGATGGCTGCAAGAGGATTAGATGCTTCTACAGTAGGAAGAGATAATCTTTTTAATGCTGTAATTCAAGCAGCCATGCCAATTGCTTCTCAAAATGCACAGACTATAAAAGAAAGTGCAATGCAACAGATAAATATTGAAGCACAAGCAGCACAACAAGATGCTCAAATGGCACAACAAACAGCACTTAGTAATGCTGACAAAGTATTTAATCTTAATATGCAACAATTCTCTGTAGATGTACAAACAGAGTTAGCAAACAAAAAGTTTTTACAAACTGTTAGTATGACAGAAGTAAACAACGAGCAACAAGCTGTTATGCAAAATGCTGTCAATCAAACACAACTAGACTTAGCAAATCTTAACACACAAGAAAGACTGGCTGTTCAAAATGCTCAAGCCTTTTTAAGTATGAACATGGCTAATTTAAACAATGATCAACAAGGCAGAGTTTTAGAAGCACAGCAAGAACAACAAAGATTGTTAAGTAATCAATCGGCTAGTAATGCTGCTGCTCAGTTTAATGCTGCATCTGAAAACCAAGTCAATCAATTTATGACTAACTTATCAACACAAGTTGAGTTAAATAATAAACAACGTATGGATGCTATGGAACAGTTTAATGCTAGTCAAGAGAATGCTAAAGAAGCAAGAAGAGTTGGTATTGAAGCAGACATTAATAAAGCAAATGCTGCTATGTTAAATCAAATCGAACAGTTTAATAAACAACAAGAATTTAATCGTAATCAATGGAATACTGCAAATGCACAAGCTGTAGAAGCATCAAATGTAGAGTGGAGAAGAAAATCTAACTTGATTAATACAGCAGCTCAAAATGCAATTAACCAACAGAATGCACAAAATGCTTTTGGTTTATCTACTCAAGCTATGGGTTTTTTATGGCAAGAAATGAGAGATCAAGCAGACTACGAATTTAAATCACAACAGAATGAATTAACTAGAAAAACTCAACTGCTCGCTACAGCCATAGGAAACGAAGGTGCAGCAGGAAAAGATAATTGGACTAGTAGTATAAGCGGTCTACTAACAAGTATCATGAATGCAACAGGTAGCGCTACAGGCGGATAATAATAGGAGAATAAGTAATGGGTTTTAATCCTTTTAAAATAGTAAAAAAAGCATTTAAAAAAGTAACTAAGTTTATAAAACGTGGAGTTAAAAAAGTTGCCAAGTTTTTTAAACGAGCATTACAAGGTGTCGGAAAGTTTATAGGTAAACTTGGCCCTATAGGAATGTTAGGAATGATGATAATGATGCCAACTATGGGAGCATGGTGGGGAAAGTTTGGTAGTTGGGCAAGCAAATTAGCAGGAAGTAGTAATATTTTAGCAAAAGGTTTTGGATATGCTATGAAAGGAATACATGCTGCAGGCACTGCTGTAGGTAAAGCTTATAGTACTGTAACTGAAACTATGGATTCAGCTTTAGGAGGTTTTGCAGATGCTGTAGGTTTAGGAGATAAATACGAAGGTATTAAAACTTGGATGAATGAAAAAGTAACAGGTGTTCAAGAATCTTTAGGATTGCAAACTAATGTTCCTGCAACTAGTGTTGATACTGATTATGTAGCACCCGGAGAACAAGATTTATCAACGACTGAGTTATATGATCCGCAAGCAGGTAGAGTTGAAGCAGGTATAGATTCTGAAACTTTAACAGAAAAATTAAGCACTACAGGCGATTATACAGGAACAGCTTCAGAAACAGGAACAGGAATAGAATCAAAAAGTCTTATGGACCCCACAAGTACTTTTGATAAAATTGTAGATATTGGTCAAAAAGGTAAAGAAGTTTATGATACTTATCAAGAAAATTTTGGTGGGGATCAAAGTGTTGAAGATCAATATTTAGGATCGCTAGGTGTTGCAGAAGCATCTGTATTTGTAGAAAACTCAATTAATCAAGCAAATGTTGATTATGCTAGAGATGGTAATATGGGGCAATCTCCTTATTTAGCTAACGATTTAAATTTACAGATAGTTAATTCAGAATTATCAAAGAATGATAATGTATATGCTGAAGTTATGGGTAAATTAATACCAAGATTTGTATCAGCCTAGGAGATTATAAATGGCACAAGAACAAGTACAAGTAAACGATGAAATGATAGAGTACATGTCTTCTTTTCCCGGACCTACTCCCGGACAAAGCTTGACAAATAATCCTGATGAGCCTTATCCTTGGGAAGGTCCTCCACAATATACAAAATTAGATGAAGCTCTCTTTGGTATATTTGACATGATTACAGAAGAAGACATGTTGGTTAATACTGTTGTAGCTATTTCAGATGGTGTTCCCATTGAAGCTATAGCTAAAGTTATACTAACTGACGGGTTTCAAAAAGGTAGTTGGAATGTTGATTTAATGTTAATGTTGATCGAACCTACAATGTATATGATTATGTCTGTTGCTGAAAAAGCAGGAGTAAAATATAGATTAGATGATGATGATGATCCTGATTCTGAAGAAGTAGATAGCAAAGAACAAATGAAAATTTTAGAAGATCTTATAGATGTTTCAAAACAAAAAATAAGAGGCGCAGGTAAAAAGACAACAAGTGTACCAGAAAAAATAATGACTGGTCTTAAAGAACTAGAAGTTCCTGCAAGTTTGTTAAATAAAACAGAAGTGGTAGATGCTGAAGAAACTCCGATGCAAGAAGAACCTACCAGTTTACTAGAACAAAGAGGATAATTTAATGGCAGATATATTTGATACTTCACAAAGCTCACTTGAATTTGGTGAGTCTTTACTTGCAGATGCAAAAAGAAGAAGTCGAAAAAGACAGAAAAAAGCTAACATAGCAGGTTATACTGCTTTGGCTTTAAATGTTGCTGATACTGTTTTACAAAGAAGAGCTAATAAAAAATTAAAAGATATAGAAGCTAATAACACATTAGAAATGGCATCTGCTGTAGCTAACTATAAACAAGCTTCTAAGTTTGGTAGTAATTTTATAGATAAAATATCTGCTGCTGGTTACGATACTTCTGATATTAGGGAGAATGGTGCTGTACACCAATATTTTGCTAATAAACTTTTACCTTCTTTATATACAAGTGCTGGTTATAGATCTTATGGTTCTAAAGATTTAAGTGATGGAAGTATTCCTGAAGAATTAAGACAAGAAGCTTATAATAGATCTAAAGAAAGTTTAAGAGGTTATCAAAATAATTATGCTAAATATAGTGGGTATTTTGATGAAGGTATAATTGTTGATCAAGCAACTATTGAAGATCCTTACAAACGAATTATTAACGATGCTACACAAAGAATTACTTCTCCACAAAATACAAGTATTGTTAGAAAAATAGTTGACAAAATTAGAGGTGCTGAAGACATTAAAGACAGTCTCTATGAAGTTGAGTTGGGAGGTTCTAAAGTATTGGTTACACAAGAAACTTATGATACTTGGAATAATAGAATACAAACTAATACTGATATTGCAACTAGAAGAGATAAGTTAATTGCTGATGCTGCTTCTAAGTATAACATGTCTCAATTAGAAATTAAAAAAAGGATAAACTTAGGTTATAATGATTCTGAATTTGGTAGATATAATCAAGGTTTAAGAACTGCTCTTACTAATAAGGCTTTTACAAAGAGAAATGGCGCTCTCTTAGAAGAGGACGAAAAGATAACAGATAAACAAGGTTTAGGTGAAACAAGAATTAATTATAATAAAGTAAGTAGAAATGAAATAAGAATAAATGGAGATTATTTTGTTAGTTTATTAGAAGATAATGACGTAGTTTTACCCAAAGGAATAGATGGCGATTCTATGAGTAAAGAAGAAATGTCTCAGTTTTTAAGTGGTTTAAGAGGAGAAGAAATAGAAATGTTTGAAAGTGGTTTGTCTTTTAATATGGCCCTTATAAAACAAAAACGAGGTAATCCTAATCAGTTTAGTTGGGGTGATGATGTTATAAAAGAAGCATTTATTACAACTATGGGTCAAATCGTAACTTTTACAGGTGCAAAAGATGATCCATCTACTCAAGGAATAGATGAGTCACAAAGAAACGTAGTTATATCTGAAAGACGTATTCGTGCTGATTTAACAAAACCATTTCCAGATTTTAAAATATCTCCTTATTATATGAATGATGGAAAAGGTAATATTATAACACCTTCTGATGATCCAGAAGAAGACAAAAAAATAATTGAAGAAATAGCAGTTACAGCACAAAAAAGAAAAATAGATAAAGGCATAACAGTAGCTGAAGCACAACCTATGATTTTGTTTAATGATTTTAAAGAGCGACACGAAGAAGGAAAAATAAATCCTGACAACTATCCAGATTATTTAGAAATGATTAAACCTAATCAGGAAGCATACGATATGATTAGAGAGTTTGTTAAAGAAAATGGTCTTGGTCCTTCTGAACAAACAGAAGAAGAATTTAAATATGAAGGTCGTGATACTAAAAGAATAACTGTAGATGAAGTAAGCAAGCCTGTAGATGTTTTAGGTTTGTTAAGTGAAAAAGGTGTAAAAATGCAAGTAGACAGACTAAAAGCATATTATGAAGATCCTAAAAGAAATTTAACAATGTTCAATAGAGCAATAAAAGCTTTGGGTCTTGAAGGTAAAAGCGAAGCAGAAATTAGAGACTTTATAAAACAAGCAGAAGACAATGACTTCAATATATAATGAAGCTTATTTTGATGCCCTTTTAAATCCTGCACCTAATAATCTTACAGAAGAAGAACAAGCAGAAGAAGAAGAGCGAAGAAGACGAGAGGAAGAAGAAGCTCGTCAAAGAGAATTACAAGCTCTTACTGAAGAAGAAGAAAAAAAGGACATTGAAGAAGAGGAAGAAGCTGAACTAGAAGCAGAAGAGATTGCTCGTGCTTCTATGATTGAAGCTGAAGAAGAAGAAGAAATTATTCCTGAAGTAATAGAGGAAGAAAAAGAAACTATAACATTTCAAGAAGCTCCCATTCGTGGAGGTAGATATCTTAAAAGAGAAGGCGAAGCTGACGGTATTGTTTTCTATAAAGACGATACTACAGATCAATACATAACTGCTCACACAGTTACACACGAAACACCAGACGGTAAATATATTAATATGCCTTCCGTTTTACAAGACGGTTATTTTGTAGGTATAAATCCTTCTGCATCTAAAACAGATAGACTTTACAACTATTGGAAAAATGCAGATCCTTCTAAATTAGAAATATTTGACAGCGAAGAAAAAGCTATTGAATCTGCAAAGTTGAAAAGTTTGAGTCACGATCAACTAGGAAAGAAAGCAAATATTATTAAGGATGTATCTGACGAAGATGCAGGTCTGTATGAACTAGGAACTTATCTAGAAAGATGGACTATAGGTAACGTAGGTAGATTAGGACAAGCAGGTTTAAAAAGTTTAACAGACGATCTAACTTTTAAAGAGGCCATAAAAGAAGTAGAAAAAGAAAGAACAGAAAAAATCTATACTTACATGCAGGAAAAATATGGTAGAGATTTTAAAGGTCGAGAAGATGAAATGGAAGTTATGGCAGGTAGAGTAGCTACTGCATTTTTAGATCCTATAACTTTTATTCTTCCTTGGGCAAAAGCTGCTAAGATGGGTAAATTAGCTGCTACAGGTTTTGGTGCAGGTGTAGGAGTTGGAGATACTGCTTTGTATCAATACGCAGCAAACGGAGAAGTTTCAACAAATAGTTTGTTATTTGCAGGAACACTTGGTGGTGTTTCTTCTTTTGGAGGTAAACTTTTAGGAGATAAGTTTGCAGCACCTGTTAATAAAGAAGTAATCGCTGGTGTAGATGAAGCAGGTAAACCTATAATTAAAAAGTCTACAATTGTAGATGAGCCTGACATTAAACTTACTGCAAAAGAACTAGAAGATTTAGAAAAAGCAGATGTATTATTATTACAAGAAAAAGAGTTATCTAAAGTATTTGATAATTTAATATCGGATATGGCAGTAATGCCTAAATTTACAGAACGAGTAAATAAAGCAACAGACGATATTTATAATTATAACAAAGCAAAAGTAGCTTATGGGAAAGGACAACAATTTAGTCTTTTCGGAACAAAACAAATAATTACTCCACAAAAATTAGGTGCTTTAAAAAGAAAAGCTAATCAAGCACAAAAATTTCTAGACAAAGATCAAACTAAAATCCTTACTAAAATTGCTGACGGACAAGCAAAGTTAGTAGATGGAGTATTAACAATACATTCTAAGCAAGGAACTCTTAGTGATAACATACTTCAGACTATTTTATACGAAAGTTTTAGACCTTTAATGGGAGGTGCTTTAGGTTATTTAACAGGTAGTTTTGTTGCAGATGAAGACTCTGATCCTTCAGTAATAACATCGTTTATAGCGACAGGTATGTTTTTAGGTTTAGCTCAAAGACAAATACAAAAAAATCCTTTCATAGATCAAAAATCAAAACAGAAAGCATTCGGCATCTTTAAAAATCAAAAGATGATAGCTTTACATAACTTTTTAAAAATACATACGTCAGGTACAGCAGCATCTAAAGGTGTAGCTCATGGTGGTCCTGTAGAAACAGCCACTCGATTGTTGTTTGATGTTCCCGGAAACCAAGGAAAGACAGGTATTATATCTGCTGAAATGGCATCAAACTATGCTCAACAAAGATTTGGAGCAATTGTTGGTGATGTAATCGGTACAACATCTCCAAAATTACAAAGTATGGCATGGAGAATTGTTAGGGGTCTAGATGATGATATTGAAAAAGTTATAAAGAAAAATAAACTAGATGCAGCCCAAGCACAAAATTTAAAAAATTTAGTAGCCAATACAGAATTGTTTAAAGATACTTTTGTAAATGAATATGTTAGAAAAGCAGGTAAAGAGTTTGACGAAATTTCTGATTATGGTTTACCTCAGTTTTATTTATTTGACAAGATAAACGCAGATCCCAAAGGATTTAAAAAACAACTTAGAAAGGCTGTTAAAGAACAATGGAAAGATAGTATTGATAAACTTGATCCTGCAAAAAGAAACGCTTGGATAACTGAGCGAACAGACGATATTTTTGATAGTGTAGCAAACATTGAAAAAAAGAAAATAACAATAGATAGTTTAGTAAAAAGGAATAGAAACTCATCTACAGGTATTCCTTTATTAGATAACTTTGATAAGAAAAGACAAATAACAGATTTAAAAGCTATACAGCATATTGAAGGATATTTAGATCAAAAACTAGATCGTATTTTATTTAATTGGATAGATAATACGACAAAAGGAATTGAGTTTGGTAGAGCAATGGGAATTAGAACAAGCGCAAATCCTAGAAAAAAAGGAAGGATATTTCAAAATTTAAGAACTTTAAGACAAGAATTAAATAACCAACGAAAAGCAGGGAAACTTTCTGATAAACAATTTAAAGACAAAAGAGATTATTTAGAAAACCAAATTAATGTTTACTTTAAAACCTACGGAGTTGATCAAACTATTGCGGGAGATAAAGGTCGAGCAGGAATGGCTTTACTTACCTTTTTAAGTAATACAACAATGTTGACTCGTTCAGGTATTGCTCAGTTAGCAGACTTGGTACAGCCTTTTCAAAACAGTGGTAATTTTGCAGCAGCAAGAGCATTAATTGATATGCATGTTAAAGGTAAAGATTTTGCTAAACAGTTAGGATATGCAGGATATAAAGATTCTTTAATGGGTACGACAGCAAGAACGTCTTTTAGGCAAGACAAGCTTGCACTTCAATCTTTTGGAGATCAGCCTGCAACTAAATTACAATCTTGGATAAATACAGCAACTGAAAAGTTTTTTAGATATAACCAAATGACACCTCTTACAGATTACAGTAGAAAGTTTTCTTTTAACACAGGTATTAGAGAAGGTTTTATAATTGCAAAGAAGTATGGCGGTCAAAAGAAAGTATCTAAACGTATTCAAAACAAAATGTCAGAACTTAGTTTGAGTGCCAACGATTTAAAGTATATAAGAAAATTTGATAAATTAGATGATGTTATGGCTGATACAGTTGGTCAAAGCATACTTGTAAAAGCAGGATTAAAAGGACAAGACTTCAATACTCTTGTGCCTTTAAGTGGCAACAGACTTCATTTTTCACAGCACCACGATCCCTATGTTCGTTCTTTAGGTATGTTTTTGTCTTGGGCGCAAGCTAAGACTGCACAGATGAACTCTCTTGTTAAAAGAATAGAAGATGGAGATGTTGCATTGGCTGTTAAAATGTTAGGTGCTTTAACAGTATATGGTGGTATTAGAGAGCTACAGATTGTGTCTAGCCCAAGCGTAAAATATTATGAAGAAAATAAACCTGAAAGATTTTCTAATAAATGGATACAAGAAGCTGCAACATTAGGTGGTGTTATTCCTTGGCCTGTTGAAAAGATGTCAAGATTTTTAGGTGGTGGTTCAGTAAACACACCTATAGAAAACATTACTCCTATATTTGCATATCTTAATAGATTACTAGGCGCACCTGCAAAAATAGGTGCTGATTTAGGTGTGGGTGATTATGTAGGAGCAATGGTAGAAGCTCTTAAACCAGTACCTATGGGTAGAGAAATGACAAGAATAGTAAATTCAATCACAGGTGGAAAATTTGAAGATATAGCTAATGACGAATATGGTAGAAATCAGTCTATATATAGAGATCGTTTCTTTAAAGGTGGTGAAGTCTCTAAAGAAAACCCAGTTCCTAACGCTAATCCGATACCTGCTGAAAGAATTAATCCTTATACTGGAGAACCTTATGCTGAATCAACTGAAAGAGTTGAAGTCAAAGACGGAGGATTACTTGTATCTATAGGTGTTGCACCTGTATCAGAAAAACAAATAGATAAACTTAAAAGTAAACTAAAAGAAAGAAAAGCAAAAAGAGAAGGTGGAGAAGTAAGACAACAATATGGTTTAGGTGATATAGTTAAAAGAGCTTTAAAAAAGAAAGCTGATACTGCTAAACATATAGCAGCAGATGTTTTATTAGGTGCTGATAGAAAAGACATAGAGGATTTGGATCAAAGGACAATAAATGCTTTAATCAAAAATATAGATAAAATAGAAAATGAAAGAGAAAGAGAAGCTGTTTTAAGAGATATAGAAAAATATAATAGCGGAGTAAAAATACCTAATTTAAGTAGTCCTGCTTTTAATGCTTTAAGACATGCTAAATTATCATACGAATATGGAGATAAACCTTTTGCAAGATCAGCTTTGATAGCAAAAGAACAAGCACAAAGTAGAGGTATAGCTTATAAAGGTGATTTTAAAACAAGCCTTACAGAAGCAGAATCAAGAGCAGAAAAAATAGATGCTTTAAACAATGTAGCAGCATTTAGAATTAAAGATGAAAGACCTAACTTGGATGATCAACAATTTAACGAAGAATTTATCAAACGATTTAATGAATCTGCAAACACACCAACAGAACAACTAAAACCGGGTAAACATTTTTATTTAAGAGAATCAGATGCTATAGGAGTTAAAATGCCTTCTATGTTTATACATCCTTCTGCTAAATTTACAAATTAATACTTGACAAATTTTAAAATGGATACTATAATATGTTATTGTACACCGAAGAACAATTAGAAAACGCTTACGAAATTTATCGAACTCATCAAGCTAGACAAGATTTAAGCTTTATGAGTTTAGAACATTTTAGATTATTCTATGAACAACTGGTTGAAGAAGTATTAACAGGTGGCATAGAGGAGAGTTATGGTGGGCTTCCCGTTTGAGATAATTACAATGCTTGGTTCTACTTTACTAAGTAGTTTGCTAAGTATATGGTCACAAAGCAGAAAAGCTAAAGAAGAACAACAAAAACTTCTTATAACGAGAGGTGAGTTCGAGATGAAAGCCAAACAACAATCTCTTGATCACGGCCTAAAAGATAAAGGTTTTGCTTGGACACGAAGAATAATAGCTTTGGTTTCTGTGTTTGCTATAGTAGTGTTGCCAAAAATGGTTGCAGTATTTTATCCAGATGTGGATGTAACAGTCGGATACACTAATTGGAATCCGGGTTTTTGGTTCTTTAGAGAAGGTAGAGAGATTTTTGAATGGATTACTTTTCAAGGTTTGGTAATAACGCAATTAGATACCAATTTAGTATCTGCTATAATTGGCATGTACTTTGGTGGTAGTCTAGTTAAGAAGTAGAGGAATGAATATGCAAAATCAAATGGGTGGCTTTCAAGGAGACATGGATCGTAATGAGGTCGAGATTGATCTTAATAAATTCATGGCACTCCTTCAAGAAAAGTCAGATTTAAAAGACAGAATAAGGGAACTTGAAGATGAGAAGAACGATAACCCTTATCAAAAATTTATATTTGTAGCAGAAGCAATAGACAGTTGGAGAATTATTCCAAGAGCTTTCTTAGGTGTCTATATGTATCTGTTATATTTTACAACATTTTGGTTTATGGATTTGCCTGAACCTACCTTTGAACAATCAGGATTGATTTCGATTGTTGTGGGTGCAGGGGCCGCATGGTTTGGATTATATACAAATAGCCATAAGCCAGATAGTAAAAAAGACTAGAGGTAAAAACTAATGAGTTTAATATTATTTTTAATAATTATCGTCATGGGTATTATGTGGCATTGTGAGCCAAACATGATGCGAGATATAGTTGCTAAATCTAAAATTGTTTTAGAAAAAGCAAAAGTTCTTGCAGTTAAGTGTAAAAAATACGTAGTTGATACGATAGATTTGTTTAAGTATAAAGGGTAATTCTTTATCTTAACAATAGGAGTCTCTTAGAACGCTCATAT
>CEOU01033414.1_pt1 | contig 13354 bp, 7 predicted proteins | sample 530731 | NCBI WGS metagenome assembly CEOU01 (sample SAMEA2620894, study PRJEB7988) | marine metagenome | isolation source: saline water (ENVO:00002010), including
ATCCAAAGAGCACTTTCTACTAATAAATCTGAAGAAGAAGGATTTGGGATGACCGAAGAAGAAAAACAACAATTGTTAAAAGAAATCAATAAATTAAACGATAAAAAATGAGTAGTGGTTGGAGAGGTGTAATGTCTAATTCTTTACCTAAAATAGGTTCAGTTGCAGGCAATAATGATAATCTTGGATCTAATCAATCATCAGGGGGAAATAGTAAAATTTTTTTCGCACAGGTTGAACGAATACTTCATGGGAATGACTTTAATAAAGGAGCTATAAGAATAAATAGTATAGATAATGGAGGAAGAGAAGCATTTCCATTATTTCCTAATATAATAAATTACCCTGTAGAAGGGGAAATGGTTTTAATTATAGATGCTGAAGAAATAAAAAATAGTAGTTTACAAAATAGTAAACCTTCATACATGAAAAATACAGGAGGATTATTTTATATATCTTCTTTAAATATTTGGAATAACCCTGGATTTAATGGTACTTCATACCCAGAAGCTTCATTTTTTCCTTTAGATAAATCCCAAAAAACCACCCCTTTAGCATCCAACCCAGGAGGTTTTATTTTACAAGGAAGATTTGGAAATAGTGTAAGATTAGGAAGTACTAATTCTAATTTTATAAATACTTGGTCAGAAGTAGGAGACAATGGAGATCCAATTGTTATTATTAGTAATGGTCAATCTTCAGATTACAATCAACCTACAGAAAATATAAAAGAAAATTTATCTTCAATATATTTAACTTCATATCAAAAAATAGCTAATTTTAGTTTAACCAATGAAAACTTTAATTCATATAAAAAAACACCAGAAAAACCTGCAGAATATAAACAACCCCAAATAATATTAAATTCATCCAGAGTTATATTAAATGCTAATAATGTTAATGATACTAAAAATGATAATTTAAATACAGGTGATGTTTTAATAAGTGGAGAAAAATCAATAGGATTATCTTCAAATGAAAGTATAAATATAGAATCAACAGAAACAATTATTGATGGTAAGGTTCTTTTAGGGTCAAAAGATGCTAAAGAATCAGCTCTTTTAGGAGATACAACTCAAGAATTATTAATTCAATTAACAACTGAAGTAAGAAATTTATCACTTGCTTTACAAACAGTACCTTTTGCTGTTGGTTCCGCAGCTACTTTAGCAACCCCTATATTAGAAAATGTTTTGAGTAATATGAGTAAAATTAAATCTAATACAGTAAAACTTAAATAATGGCTATTGAACCATATCCAATACAAGAATGTATAAATGATACTAATGATAAATTTTACAGTTATCGTAAAGTAACATTTAGTAATGGTGTTATTAGATATTATTTTAAAGGTAAAAATATTCATGCTAAGTTTGAAAAATCCAACAGAAAAAATGATATTGTTGGATTTGACCCTAATAACCCAAAATTATTATTATCATATTATTTCCCAGACTGGTTTGAAGCGGGTGTTAAAAAAAAGACATATCCAACAGATTATTATGCTAATGAAATTGAAGATATACCTGGCCCAAAAGGTTTTTATTATTGGAATAAAAAAAGTGGAAATGCTATAAAAAACCTAAAAAAATGGGTTTGTCAAGATATTCCTGCACCTCTAATGAAAATCAAAACAAAAGGTATTGTTGTTGATTTTAATACTAATGAACCATTATCTAATGTTACAGTATCGTTTAGAGGAAATTCTACCACTACAGATGTTGATGGTCATTTTAAGATTGAAGTAGATAAACCAAAAAATCAAATAGAAGCTAAAGCTTATCAATTATTTTTTAATAAATCAAAATATCTAATAAATTCCACTTCCCCATATAAAGGTAATGGAGAAGTAAAATCAGATGTAGGAGTTATTACTTTAATGGAAATTAAAAAACCAAAATTCCCACAAATACAACTAGATATCCCTGAAATTGAAGTTCTAACCTTACCTGAAAAAGATACAAAATATTGGTCAAAAGAAAAAATACTTCAAATTTTAAAAGAAGTTTTACAACGTTTACTTCCTATAATTCAAGCTATGTTATTAGAGTTTGGAATGAAATTATTAAATGAAAAATTTGAAGAAATGAAGGATAAAGTAAGTTGTCCTTCAAAAGAAAAATTAGAAGAATTAGTTAATAAAAAAAATAAATTAGTTAGACAAATTAATAATTTAATGAAAACTATAGATGGTGCTTTAAAATTTTTAGGTTTTACTGAAGGTATTTTAACAATTGCTGAGGTTAGTGTTAAATCTATAAATGCTACACCAGTCCCTACTCCTCCAATAGTTCCTTTTACTGTAACACAACTTGAAGCCGTTATTGAAACTTCAAATTCTATAATAAGTTCTACAACTTCTTTATTAACAATTTTAAGAACAGTATTAGATCAAGTTTTAACCCCATTAAATCAATTGGATATGTTAATACAACAATGCTACCCAGATGCTGATCAAGTACAATTATCTGAAGAATTACAAGTTCTTACTAAAGAATCTCAATCACCTAAAATAACTATAGTAAATGGTTTTACAATGGATATTGAACAAGAAATAACTGAAAAACCTTTAAAACGTAAAAGAGCTATTGCAAAAGATACAAGTGGAGTAACAGTTTTAAAAGGAGAATGGTCTTTTAGTTCTATAGATCAAATTTTAATAGATGAATTAGTATTTTATATACAAACAAACGATTTAAAAGCAGATTAACCTAATATTTATTATTATATGAAAAGTACACATTTAAAAAAATTAATTAAAGAAGCAGTTAAAGAAGCAATTCAAGAAGAATTGAAAGATGTTTTATTAGAAGCAGTAAGAGCTCCTAAATCTCAACCTGTTAATGAAAATAAAACAACCAATGTAATTTCTTCCACTACAAATTTTGATAAACCTACAGTTGATGTTAGGCAAAAATATAGTGATATAATGGGAGAAACAGCATTAAGTATGACTAGTAGAGATGTTCCTAGATTTACACCACAAGGAGTAGATCCTGTAAATGGAAATTTAGGTGAAGGAGAATTAAGTATGGATACTATAACAAATTTATTAAATACTAAGTAATGCCTATTTCAAACCCCATTAATGTTTCCCCTACAGATTTAAGACCAAGTGTTGGTGTAGGAGTTGAAATCCCATTTAATAAACCTGGGGTATTTACTTCTAATTATACAACAAAAAGATCTGTAAGAAATAATTTAATAAATTTTTTTCTAACTAATACTGGAGAAAGGTTTATGAATCCAACTTTTGGGGGTGGGTTAAGAAATTTTTTATTTTCACAAGCTATTGATACTAATACAAATGCACTTAGACAAAATATCCAAGATAAATTAGAAACCCAATTCCCATTAGTTAATATAGGCCAATTAACAGTAACCCCTAACCCAGAACAACATACAGTTACAATAAGTCTTTCATATTCTGTAATAAACACTAATATAAAAGATAATATTACTATAGAATTTAATCAATAAGATGGCAAAATTAACAGTAAATAGAGATGTAAATTATATAAATAAGGATTTTTCTGAATTCAGACAACAATTAATTAATTACACTCAAACATATTTTCCAAACACATATACAGATTTCTCAGCTACTTCTCCTGGAATGATGTTTATGGAACAAGCAGCATATGTTGGAGACGTATTAAGTTTTTATTTAGATAATCAATTCCAAGAAACTTTTCTTCAATATGCAAGACAAAGTAATAATATATATGATTTAGCATATATGTTTGGATATACTCCTAAACTTACATCTGCTGCTTCTACTACTTTAGATGTTTTCCAACAAATCCCTGCCATACTTGATGGTAGTATATATAAACCAGATTATAGTTATACATTAAATTTACAAGAAGGAACTACATTCGCCGGTAGTGAAGGAGTAGATTTTTATATTGAAGAAAATTTAGATTTTTCTGTTTCAAGTTCATTAAACCCAACAGAAATAACTATATCTCAAACTTTAAATGGGAATCCCCAATATTATCAATTAAAAAAATCAATTAAAATAACTGCAGGTACTATTGAAACAACATCATTTGATTTTACAAACCCTATTCCTTTTCAAACTGTAACATTGCCTGTTAACAATATTATAAAAATACTAGATATAATTGATTCTGATGGAAATAAATGGTATGAAGTAGATTATTTAGGTCAAGAAACTGTTTTACAATCTATCAAAAATACTAATATAAATGATCCTAATAGTGATAAAGATGTCCCTTATTTATTAAGATTAAAAAAAGTTCAACGAAGATTTATATCTAGAGTTAACAATAAAGGAGAAATGGAAATACAATTTGGTGTTGGCTCCCCTTTAGATACAACAGAAGAAATAATTCCAAATCAAAATAATGTTGGTTTAGGTTTACCATATGGAAAAACAAAATTAACCACAGCTTTTTCCCCTACTAATTTTTTATATACGGACACATATGGAATAGCTCCATCAAATACTACATTAACTGTTAGATATGTAATGGGAGGTGGTGTTGAATCTAATATTCCTGCAAATGATCTTAGTAATTATGAAGGTGCATTGCAGTTTAATAATATTAATTTAAATAACTCTACTGCAGATTATGTTTTTGGAACATTTGAATTTACTAATCCTGAAGCGGCTATGGGAGGAGGATCTGGTGATAATTTAGAACAAATTCGTCAAAAAACAATAATGATGGCTGCTACTCAAAAAAGAGCAGTAACTGCAGATGATTATTTAATTAGAGCTTTAAGTATGCCTTCTGATTATGGTTCTATAACAAAGGCTCATATTCAAATTCCCCAAGTAACTGATAATCAAGTATCAACAATAGAAACTTTAAACTTATTTGTTCTTTCTCAAAATTCGTCTGGGCAATTAGATTATGCTAGTAAAACACTAAAAAATAATTTAAGAACTTATTTATCTCAATATAGAGTAATAGGAGATAGTATTGAAATTAGAAATGCTTTTATAATTAATATAGCAATTGATTTTGAAATAATAGTTTTACCTGAATTTAATAATAATGAAGTTTTATTAGCATGTGTAAATTCTTTAAAAAGTCATTTTGAAATAGATAAATGGCAAATAAATCAACCTATTATTATAAGAGATTTATATATCAAATTAGATAAAATCAAAGGAGTTCAAACTGTAAAAGATATTTCCATTACAAATAAATCTGGAACAACTCAAGGATATTCATCATATGCTTATAATATTCCTATTGCTACACAAAATAAAGTTATTTACCCTTCATTAGACCCGAGTGTTTTTGAAATAAGATACCCAGACTCAGATATTAAGGGTAGGGTAGTCCCTTTATAATAATCATATTTATAATAAAATACTATAGATGGCTGTTTATAAATTATTCCCTTCTCAAGATGCTACTTTATATTCTTATTACCCAGCAATGAATACTGGTTTAGATGCTATATGTGAAGTGTCTAATAAACTTGATCCTCTCATAGCAGGTGAAATACCTATGGTATCTAGATACTTAACCCAATTTGATACTGATGAGATTAAAGATATAATGACTAATCAAATTAGTAGTAGTTTATATGGGGTTTTTCTAAAAAATTTCATCTCAGAAGCTCAAGGAGTTAATTTATCAGTAAAAATTGAAATACGACCTGTAGCTGAATCCTGGAATAATGGTACTGGCCATTATTTAGACAACCCAGAAGTTCAAAATGGATGTTCTTGGGGATGGAGAAATTATTCAGGATCTGGTAGATGGGCTACAACAGGATCTTATAATGGATATCCAATTGTAGGTTCTTATAACCCTTTATATTCAACTCAAGGAGGAGGAAGTTGGTATGAAGATATAGATCCAAGTGGTTCTTTATATGTAACAACAGGATATGTAACAACAGGATATGTAAGTGGGCCTACTTCTTCATTAAACCCTTATGGAGTATTTGGATATGTAACCCCAGGATATTGGCAAGGAGCTACTTTAAATATCAATTCATTAACTCAATCTTTTGCTTTAAGAGATCCTAAAGATATAGAAGTTCCTGTAACAAGTATAGTAGATGTTTGGAATAATGATACTATCCCCAATAATGGATTTTTAGTAAAACTTTCAGGATCTGCAGAATTTAATACAAGTAAATATGAACAACCTATATTAAAATATTATAGTGTTGATACTAATACTATTTATCCTCCATTATTAGAATTTAGATGGAGAGATTATACTTCTTCTATTTCAAATGATTCTCCTCTTATTGTTGATACTTCAGATATAAAATTATCATTATCTGAAAATCCACAAGAATTTAATCAAGATGCTGTAAATAGATTTTATGTTAATGTTAGTCCATTATACCCTACAAGAGTTTTTCAAACTAGTTCATTGTATACTGGTTTAAGTTATCTCCCAACAGCTTCATATTATGCTGTAAAAGATTTGGATACTAATGAATTTGTTATTAATTTCGATGATCTATATACTCAGATAAGTTCAGACTCAGAAGGTAACTATTTTGATATATACATGAATGGACTAGAACCAGAAAGATACTATTCAGTTTTAATAAAAACAAAAATTGATGGAGCTACTTTAATATTTGATGATGAAAATTATTTTAAAGTTATAAATGGGTAAAAAATGGCAGAAAACATTAAATTAGAAAAAGAAGTATATTCGAAAGCTCAATTTGAAAAATTAGTAAATGTTAATTTTAATCAAATTGACCCCTCTCCTACCTCACAACAATTATTAGAAGAACAACCAACAGTAGAAGAATTTTTTAATTTATATAATAATTTATTTTATGATATACCTGAGTATGGTTCTACTAATTCTCATGAGTATCTAATTAAAACAAGTAAAGAATATATAGATTTTGATGACAATAATGAACAACTTTTAGCGTTACAACAAGAGATAGCTGAATTAAGAGAACAACTATTAGAAGAACAAAAGAAAGTTATTGAACTTCAAACAGGAACAACTATTGATATTCCTACAATATCTGCTGGACAAAATACAGCTGGTGGTGTAAATGTTACAAATTCATATTAAAAATGGCTACAGAGTTATTCAATACAAATTATTATCCTAATATAACCCCTTTTGGTTCTACTACAAATCAAAATATTGAAGGTCTTGAGTCACAAGCAACTCCTTATAATATAGAGACATTTTTAAGTAATGATAGTATAATCCAATTAAATCTTCTCTCAATACCTGAAAACCAACTCCTTGATCAGGAACTAGATTATAAAAATTACATAATTGAAACATATGAATTAAATTCATCTGATGAAGAAGAAATCAAAAATATTGAAATAGACCCAGTAAGGGATTTTGATGATTTATTTAATGAAGAGATTAATTCTGGTAGATATTCATTAGCATACTACATGTATAATAATGTTATTGGATCAAATTTACAACAATTATATATATCTGAAATATCCTCAGATAGAACAGAATTAAAATTAGATAGTTTTTCTTTAACTGATATAGATATTGTTGAACAGACAGATAATTTTATTCAACAAAGAGAAGAATCAGATTATTTTGTAGATTTTTATTTAAATCATATTACAAATAATATTTTTTCTCAAGCTATTAATATTAAGTTAATTAATCAAGATATTGGAGAACCCTCTATTTTAGTAAAATTAATTGAACCATTAAATAAAAATATTCAAATTAATAGCAGTCTTTGGATAATACAATTTTTAAATCCACCAATAGTTGAAGGAGTTCAAATTACTCAAGACCCAATTGAATTTAATGATACTCTCCCAATCCAAGGACCAAATTTTAATATAGATGTAAAAGACTATGTTAATAATTCAACTATATTAAAATCATATAATGATTTAATTCAAGTAAATACTTCATCTTCATTAAATCAATTAGAAAGTTTATTAGATAAAAAAGAAATTAATATAAATGTAGATTATACAAATTTTTCTAATTTTGTTCATTTTAGTTCTGCTCAAACTAGATTAGAAAATTTTATTTATAAAGTAAATTTACTTGAATCATATTCAAATGATTTATCAATTTTAAATAATACTAGTACTTCTAATAATATAAGCAGTAGTAAAGCAGTATATGAAGGAAAAATTACTAATATCATTAATAATTTTGATGGATATGAACGTTATTTATACTATGAAAGTGGATCTTTATCTTACCCAAAAACCACTTCCCAAATACCCTACCCATTATATTCAGTAACTAGTTCGATAGTTTCTACTTGGTTAGGTTCATCAAATGAAGATTCTCCTTCTTTTGGAGGAATATACGCTTCTTCCTCAGAATATGATGTTTCTAATAGAAACCAATTATTAAAATCTATTCCTGAATATTTAAGAGACGACCCAGAAAATAAACAATATGAATTGTTTGTTGATATGGTAGCTCAACATTATGATAATATTTGGATATATTTAAAAGACATAACAAATAAATATGATAATGATAATAGATTAAATTTTGGTGTGTCAAAAGATTTAGTAGCAGATGCTATTAGAGATTTTGGTATTAAATTATATCAAAATAATTTTTCAAATGATGATCTATACACAGCATTTTTAGGTTTAACCCCAGAAGGAGGATTATTCCCTTATCCAAATATGACTGGGTCTTTACCAACTCCTAAAGGATTTGAGTATATTGATGTATTAATATCTGCTTCTAATGATGTTTTACCCCAAGAAGATGTAAATAAATCTTTATATAAAAGAATATATCATAATTTACCATATTTGATTAATTCAAAAGGTACTCTTCCAGGATTAAAAGCTTTAATAACTTCATATGGTATTCCTGATACTATATTAAGAATCAATGAGTATGGTGGTAAGGATAAAGTAAATGTAAATGATTGGGATCATTGGCAAAATGAATTTAATTACGCTTTTAACACTACTGAAGATAATTTTATTTCATCATCATGGGCATTACATCCATCTTGGTCTGCTGTTGCAAATGTTCCTGAAACTTTAATGTTTAGATTTAAAACTAATGGTTTACCAAAAACAGGTACATATCATTATTCCCAAAGTTTATGGTATGGAGATGGTGATGATGGAGCAGCTATAACTTTAACCTATACAGGTTCAGGTTATGTAAGTGCATCGCATGCTGGTTCTATTAAAGACCCATACTATCAATATGCAACTTTAAATTTTTATCCAAATGTAACAAGCCCAGCAGTAACAGCTAGTATATATTTACCATTTTTTGATGGTGAGTGGTGGTCTGTAATGTTAAATTGGAATGGAGGGAGTGAATGGGAGTTATTTTCAGGGAATAAATTATATGAAGGAGGAGATAATGATACACGTATTGGGTTTTTTAAATCATCCTCAATTACTGGAGATAAAACCCCTTGGTTAAATACAGATAGAAGTTATTTCCCTGTTAGTTTTTCAGTCAGTTCATTAGGAGGATATGATGTAACAACATATGATGATACAGGAATATATGATGGAACTACAGGTGTTACTAGTTCTTATATTCCATTTTCTGGTTCATATCAAGAAATAAGATACTATGCTTCTATAATAAGTGAAAGTGTATTTAAGGATTATGTAATGAATCCTTATTCAACTGAAGGAAATTCAATAAATTCTTCTCCAAATGAACTTGCTTTTAGAGCATCTGTTGGAGGTGAATTATATATTTTAACTCAATCAATTCATCCTAAAGTAACAGGATCATGGGCTACTACCCATTCATTTGCTACTAATAATAGTGATTTTTATTTTGATTCTACTCCATATTTTGTTAAAAATAAAGAATATTTCTTTGTAGATCAACCTGTAGCAGGTATAAAAAATGTTATAGGAGATAAAATAAGAATAGAAGATAATATATACCCAACAGGGAGTGTATTATCCCCATATAAAAGTTTATTACAACAAACTAATGTAAGCCAAAGTTATACTTCTAATATTAATTATCTTGAAGTAGCTTTTTCACCACAAAATCAAATTAATGAAGATATAATGTCTCAAATAGGATTTTTTAATATAGGTGATTATATTGGAGACCCTAGATTAAGATCCTCTTCAGCAGATTCATACCCTGCTTTAGATAGATTAAGAGATGAATACTTCCAGAAATATATTAAAAATTATGATTTAAAAGATTTTATTCATTTAATAAAATTCTTTGATAATTCATTATTTAAAATGATAAAAAACTTTGTACCTGCGCGTACAAGTCTTGCTTCTGGTTTAGTTATAAAACAACATCTTTTAGAAAGAGATAAATATCCTACTCCTCAACCAACAATTAATACTTTATTAGCAAAGTATCCAAGAAGTGGTTCTATTCATTATAACCAACCACTAACACAACAAAATATATTAGTATCTGGAACTATTTTACCTCAATCTAGAAATTATGAACAGGGTACTATTGTAAAAACAAATGGAGGAACTGGAGGTTCACTTGAAAGATTTAATAACCTTACTACTTCCCCATATGGTATTTCAGGTTCAGGGCCTACAAATAGGTTCTTTTTAACCCAAAGTTGGAATGAAGGAATAAATTATATTTCAGGTTCAATTAATCGAGTAATAAGTAACCAAGATGAATTTTATAATGGAGAATTTAGTGGTTCAGCTTTAACTGTTACTACTCAAAGTCTATTCACTCCTTATCCTGATAATGTTCAATCTTTTGATTATTCAGTAACAATATATACTTGGGAATGGATGAATTTATCCTCATATAGTTCTTTTAGAGAAGATATATTTTTAGATTCTTCATTTGTCCCATCACCTGGAAAAGCTTTATTTTTACCTCCTTATTTATCAAATAAAACAGGCCCAGGTGGATTCTTAATTATTGCTTTTTCGGATTCATATATTAAAATCCATAAAGATGATTGTTCTGGATCCCCTCAAACAGTTGAATTAAGACAAGCTAATTCGATACGTTTTCAACATTATAATCAAGCTGCTTATTCTGTTTATGATATTGAATCAAAAACAGAATTCCCTACATACTTTTTATTTAAAATAAAAGATGGACAAATCCCTATAAACCCAGCTACAGCAGGTATATATAGTGAAGTTAAAGATTATACTATTTCATCATCTTTATCTTATAATCCAACAGTATCAGGATCAGTATCCCCAGTAATATTTGATACTATTAATCATAACCCAAATAACCTTTGGAACACCTCCTCAGGACTTTATAATACTCAAGATACTCCTAACACAGAGTTATCTATTACAATGAGTGGGACAGCAACCGCTGTAGGATCAAATGCAGAATTTGATTTACAAGTAAGAGTTACAGGATCAGATTTTTTTAATACTTCAATTGCAGATTATACAGGTATTTCAGTAGTAAATATAGGAACTCCAATCCCATTTATATTTTCTGCATCTATATCCCCTACAATTAATTTATTTGGGACAAGTTCTTTGAATTCTTCTTTAAATGTTTATATTGTTGCCTCTAGGAATGCTGATTTTTATACAGGTAATACTCAATTTTCTGATCTTCGGCTTGAAATAAACCAATTTCAACCTTCCCAATCTAGACAATGCGTTCCTGCATTTGTAGAACCATATATAACTCAAAACAATTATTATAATAGTGATTTTAATCCTACTATGAATAATGTTATGGATAATAGAAAAAATAATTTTTATCTTGATGTTGATTATTCTTCAGGTATTAATACTCCTGTAAATTTTCAATTTTTAATAAGTGGAAGTGCAGAAAAATTCCCAATTCCTGACTCACATTATACTCAAAAATCTTCAACAATACCAAGGTATGAAGGAGCAAAATCAACTTCTCAATTTTTAAATAAATGGACTAAAGGTGATTCAGGAACATTTGGAAAAGTCCCTACAATTTCTTCTTTAAAAACTAAAGTTGTTTATTGTGATTGGATTGGTGGTTACCCCCCAGAACATATGAATGCTTCTGGAATACATGTTCAATATCTAATTGATGAAGATGGAACAATTAAAATTCCAAATACATCACCTAATTCTTTAGTAGATTTACAACAAAATTTTGAATCACATCAAAAACTTATACTTAATTCAAATACTATAGGAACTGGTGTAGCGGCTCCATCAAGAAGTATTATAAGAGGTGGATATAGAATAGAACCAATTCTTTATACCCAATATGGTCACTCCCCAGCAAGTTGGAATGTTACTAGTTCTTTTACAGGTGATTTTGTTTCTTCATTAGCGGCCGTACAAGATTATATGGCTAAATCTTATCCATCCCAATCTAACCCTATAATTAATACTTCTGGAGGTGGATTAGATTTTAATAATAATATTTCATTAGGAAATGGAGCAACATGGTCTACTAATCAATATGTTTTAAATTCTGGTGTTATTGCAGAAAATGTTGGTTTACAATTTAAAATAAAAGTTGCACCTAAAATTGCAGTAAATTCAGCAAATGCGGTTAAAGGTCAAAACTATAAAATAAATATTGATTTAGTTAGAAAAAGGTTTGGAGTTGAAACAATTGTTAGTTCTATTAGTTCTACTACTTATATTGGTTTAGAATATAGTACTAATAATGCTTTTATTACTCAAATGGGTCTTGGTAATCCACAATCTCTAGTTTATGATTATACTTCAACATTAGATGGAACTAATCAAACTATTACTGGTATAAAACCTGTTAATATAGATTCACCTACAATTCCATTAGATATAATTTATAATATTTCTCCTTCACAAATGGTAGCTAATGATTCGTATTTTATTAGAGGAACATACAGTGCAACCCAAGAAAACCCAGGAGATATTTATTATGCAAATAATCTATCATATTTTGAAGTAATACAAGATCAACCACCAACAGGGAATGTAGTAACATCTTCAGGATTAAATACTATATGGGGATATCCAGACCCATCTCAATCATTTGCTATTTCTTGTTCTAATTCAGTTTTAAATACTTTTTATGATACTGGATTTAGGATGAATAATACAGTAGGATCTATAACTGGTTCTGGTTTTGGTACCGTTTCTTTACCTTGGGAATTAAAAATAGGAGATGAATTTAGATTTGAAGGAGTTGAAAGTAGTGTTTTCATGGTTAAAAAAGTTTTTAAAGAAGGAGAAGATGATGGAACAAGAATTGGACAAACAGGATCTATAGAAGTCCAATTTGATAAACCAATAAGTACTGGATCTGTTAATTTAGATCATTTTTTAATACGAAGATACATAGACGATGCTAGTCAAGTAATTATAGAAGGTTTTAAGCCTACAAATGCTGTAGGACCGTATATTATAAAACCTGAATATATAACACCAGAATTAGATAAAGGAATTGATGATTATATCTTAGATCTTACTAATAAAGGCTTG
>CEOU01186110.1_pt1 | contig 13324 bp, 20 predicted proteins | sample 530731 | NCBI WGS metagenome assembly CEOU01 (sample SAMEA2620894, study PRJEB7988) | marine metagenome | isolation source: saline water (ENVO:00002010), including
AAAAGCAATTTTGAAATATTTGAAGCAATGCAAAAAGAGGTTAGAAAATGAATAATAAAATAAGTATAAGAAATTGCGGTCAATATATTGTGCAATTTAACAAAAAGCATAAAAATGTTTTATGGATTAAAGACACTAAAAACAATAAAACAATATATATAGATGATAGCACACTAGAGCAATTAATTTTTATACATAAAAATAACGTAATTAATGCTAATGATGACGGCTTAATTTATGCATGTGAGCAAGGTACGCAAAAAGTAAGAACCTAAAACCTCATTCACAAAAAAGGCCCGGATTTATTCCGGGTTTTTTTTTGCTCAAAATGTTACATGAATTTGACTTTTAAAAATGTCAAAACCTCAGATAGTACCTAAAATTTGATTATTTGAGGCTTATTTCTAATATCTACTGGGCAGGGTTCTAATATATATTTTGTCAGGGTAATTTTTTGATTTGTCTGTTGCGCCACAAAAGCTTATCCCGGCTGCGACCTTTGTTAAAACATTTTTCATGCAAACGTATGTCAAGATCATGCCACCAGCCAAACACGGCTTTGCAAAATATAGTGTCTTTGCCAGGCATGGCAAACATGCAAGTTTTGTCCTCTTCATGCGATAAAGGACATTTATGTATAAAATCCATTTTTTGCATAAAAGTGTTCACACCGACACTAAAAAAGACTAAAGTAAGTAAAGTAAGTAAAGTAAGTGTTCACACTACTTTAGTTACTTTAGTTCTCCTGCGTGTCGGTTAATTTATTAGGTCATCCAAATCTGTGCGGTTTTTCGCATAAACTCCGCGCTCAATTTTCAATATTCTTTGTTGTTTTAATAACTTTTTCAGCCAACTACTTACGCTTGCACTGCTAGTAATATTCAACGTTTCTTTTAGCGCTAGCTTCATATCTTCATACGTAAAGTTATCGCCTTGCGTATCCACCGCATCCAGTACTCGGTCCTCATCGGTCGTTTCTTTTTCGCGATACCAAAACACCTCACCTTTTGGCAGTGGTTGCAAGTACTCATATAGTAAATGATTGCGTTCCTCATCATCGGTCAGCTTGATGCCTAACGGCAAATTATGAAACTCACTATTCGTCCTGGTCTTTGTGATCTTCATTACTTTCAACTTATCATTAAACGTGCCTGCAAGCTGAATCAAGTTATCCAACCAAAAAGAATAAAACGATCCGCCAAACACCATAGATGTATCCAACGGCACTTGCTTTTCTGCCATCTTCTTATGATGCGCAACCACCATCACCGCCAGTTTATAACGCTTCTTTATAGATTCAATAGTCTCAAGTAAGTTACGGAGCTGATCATTTTTAACCGTATCAACCTGCGTGCTAGTATACAAATTATCAATGATAAGAACCTCATACGGCGTTTTACTTGCTTTTAGATTGCCTTCAATCTTTATATATGAGTCCTCAAAAAGCTTCTTTTGGTCCGCACTTATAATGTGCAAGTTCTTGGCCATTATATGTTTGCGGTCAGGGTATTTATCCAAAAGTGCGTTCATCATAGATGTAATTCGCTGCGTCATCATTGCATCCATCATTTCAAATTGTACCAGGAGAACGCGTCTCGGCTTTGGTACATTGAACGTCATAAATGGCACACCCATCGACACGCACAAAGCAAACTGCAAGGCAAATAAAGACTTCCCTACATTCGTACCACCGGCCACACTGGTCCGGCCATCTTCAAGTAGTATCTCATCACATATATAATGCACTTCGTCCTGGAACGTTTCAAGAAAGTCCAATACATTGTATACCGGATCACCACCAAGGTCCGCAGGATCATCGCCAAACCGCTTTGCGTCATGGATCAGCATATTTAGTTTTATAGCATCATTACCATCAACAAAGTAATCTGTGAGGTCCATACCATCACTCAGTTCCAAAATTTTTATATTGCGATCCGCATGGTATAACTGATTTGCTAACTTCTTAGCACCTTTCTGACCACTTTCATCGGCATCGTAACAAATAACAATGTTATTAAACTCGTCCAATGCGCTAATATCTTTTGGAATGCCGTTAGCACCACTGGTAAATGTTACGGCCGGGAATCCATAACACGAAGCACTAACGGCATCTTTCTCACCCTCACAGATAAGTAGCGTGCTATCAGGGTCAATATCTGATAGGTCAGGGTAAATTTTACATTCTGCATCACCAAACTGCTCGCCTTTATGGCGCTTAATATGATTGTCTGCTATACGAAATACTAATTGTACTTTGTTATCTACATTGCGTACGCCGATACCAAACCGCTCTTCTAATGCAGTTTCATTCCACGGTAATTCTAAATTTTTTATAACAAACTCTGAATTAGCAATAAAATCAGCACGATTGTTTATATATCCTGATTCTTTTACCGCACCATTACTTTTATTATATAATCGCTCTTTTACCACTGGCGGTTCAATTTCTCCATTTGTTATAGGCTTATCCTCAAACCACCATGTCTTAGTGCATTTATGGCAAAATGCATGGTCCGGCTCAATCTGTACGTTATAGTTTTTCTTACCATCGTTGCATTTAGGACAACGCGCACGATTTCCTACTGAGTTGATCTCAGTGAAAATCTCCGATGGCCGGATCAAAGCTGAGACTTAAGTTGCGAGATTTTTACAAGCGCTTTAAATATTTCAATCCCGGTTTCTAATTTCTCTCTCTTTATGATGTGCTGATGAAATTTGCCATCATCTTTTCCAAAACGCATAATAAGGCCATACGCTACATTGGCCTTTGGTTGCGCTTGTTCAAACATATACGTGTATGCAGCAAGTTGTAATTTGTTCTCTGCATACAGATATTTACTTGTCTTCCAGTCCACAATAACAAGGTCATCTCCCATGCGAGCAATACAATCTATTGTGCCACCAACTTGCATTTCTTCATTTACCAGGACAAGTTCATTACGCAGTGGTTTGAATTTGACCTTCTCATACCATTGCAAGTATCCTGCAAATGCTTTCATTGCAGCCTTTTCTTGGTTATAGCTATAATCTTTTGTGTCAATATCAAAGCCTTGCTGATGACCTTCAATGAGCAAATGAAGTAATGTGCCGATCTGCGCAGCCTCATCTAACACCTTGTCACTATCTTGGCCACCAAGCATCATGCGCTTGGTCCATCCTAAAAGCGCCTGCTTATTCCATCCAAGTTGCTGATTAATAATTGTTGTTACGCTTGGCACGCGATTACCTTCTTCATTAATATATTTAGTGCCATGCAAATCAAACTTACCCATGTAAACTCCTTATCTTTTTCGCTACTAATTCTACCACTGGCACGCTCACGGCGTTGCCACACATTTTATATCGTTGTGTATCTGATATCTTTTGACCATCTGCATATGCAGTCCAGTCATCAGGAAAACCTTGCAAGCGCTCGCATTCTTTTGGTGTAAGCCTGCGCACTTCATTATCTAACTTATACAAACCGGTTTTATTGTCATTAATGCCACCCTCACCGGCAAGCGTCTTAGCAATACCTTGGTCGCTATATACTCTAGAGTTAAAGTCATAACTATCTTGTTTGCGTCCTAATGTTCCTACTTGAATCAATGTTTCACCACCTGAATGTGCGCCTCTCATTATGTTTTGTGTAATTGCGGTTGCACATTGATCCTTAGTCTGCCCCGGTCCTCGGCTCTTTTGTAGTACGCTATCGCTTTGTCCGATAGGAAATACTTTTGATCTACTTCTGTTTCCAAGATGTCCGACAATATATATCCGCTCTCTATTTTGGGGTAGTACCCAGCGAGTATTAAGCAATTGGCATTCAACGGTATAACCAAGGTCGGCAAGAACTCTATAGATTGTAGCAAATGTGCGTCCATTGTCGTGACCAAGCAGGCCTTTAACATTTTCGAGTACAAAATAACGGATCGGCTTTCCATTTTCTCTGTAATATCGCAAAATCCGCGCGATATCAAAAAAGAGAGTACCTCGGGTGTCGTCAAAGCCTTTTCTTCGTCCGGCAATTGAGAAAGCTTGGCACGGAAATCCTCCACAAAGGATGTCAATGTTACTTGGTAAATCTCTTCCTGGCTGAATAGCGGTAATGTCTCCGAGTGCTTTGGCATCAGGAAATTTCTCCTGATAAACCATTGCAGCATACTTGTCTATCTCCGAATATCCTACCCATGTAAACGTAAATCCTGCTTGCTCAAAACCTTTGTGGAAGCCACCAATACCACTAAAAAGGTCCAACATGCGCATATCATTTGCACCTCTTGCATACTACCTTTTTCTTGCCATATGTAGGAATGTGTCCTACACGGTAGAATAACACATCTTGCCCATTGTGTTTAGCAGGATTGACCTTTTCCCATGTTCTACGGCATTTAGGACATGCTCTAATTGATGAATCTACAACTAATTTACGGCCACGTGTTTCTAAATTTTGCCTTATAGCACCTTGCCTATTTTCATTCTTTATACTTTGATCAATTATCCATTGCATTGCTTACCTCTCTATATAGTTAATTGTGTTGATTGATTAAATATGTCTACCTGACTAACTTCTTGTTTGATTCTTTTTTGCGCAATATCCACAAAATCAGGGTTAATTTCACTACCAACATACTGTTTACCTAATTTTATTGCAGTTAGTGCAAGTGTTCCGCTACCCATAAATGGGTCATAAAATATTTTGCCGGGTGTGCGTGCTACTATAGGCAAATATGCCTCTACTGGGTCTTGAGCAGGATGCACACGTTTATTATGTATATAATCTGATTGTGGATTAACACCGGTAATAAGATCAATTGTAGGCACACCTTTCACATTAGATTCCATGCTCATTTTATCTGCGGTTACGCTCATAGCAATAGGTGTTATGGTTTTTATCCATTTATTTTTGATTCTACCAGTAGCGCCAATATTTCTGCGGTGATAATAAAGCCATTGAGTAAAGCCTGATAACGCTTCTTTCAGCTCCCACATATATTCCTGACTCATAAATACATACACTGCATTTGCAGCAACGCGCTCCATTTCTTTACATAAACACGTCAGCCATATAATGTAATGCTCTTTTTTATCACTGCTATATGGTCCGTAATCTTTTTTTGCATTCCACGGCGGTGATGTAACAATAACATCTACGGCATTGTCAGGCCATCTAGCCATAGTATCCATACAGTCTTCGTTATATATTTTATTTGTTGACGGCACTTTTCACCTTATCTGTTATATCAAATTCTTTTTTACCTATCTTATGCACGGCAAAATGCACTTCAGGGTTTTTACGCTTTTTCATTAATAACTGCATCTTCTCTACTAAATGCTTGTATTTTAATGCAGTTACTATTTGGTCGCTGCGCTCTAAATCTTCTGTGTCATATGAGACACTTCCTGCGTAATGTTCTAATATCATAATCCGCAAAATCCTTCCTCACACATAAACATTTCTAATTGATCACCAAAATCAACACGTTCAAGCGGTGTACATGAACGGTGCAAATATATTGGTTCTTTTAAACCTTTCTTACTTGAATCTCTGATAGCTTCGTCAATCTTGACTGCTTTATCAAATTCTTCAGGTAACTTTTCTTTTAATTCTTTCCAGTTTTTATTACTATGATATGGACAAAATACACATGATGATTTTGGTGGTACTGGAAAACTGCGATCCTTAAAAAATGATATGCATTCACTACGCCTCATTCTCATATCTATTAATGGATAATGATATGTAATACGTGGTAGCATAGATTCTTTTACGCGCTCTATTTCGTCCATCGTAATACCTAGCCATACTTCAGTCATTGGCATACGCTTACGTGGTTTAAGACCGTATATACTGCGTATAGTCTTAATAACTGGCTCAATTTTATATTCCTTAGTGCATTGTCTACGGACCATACCACCATTTTCTGAGAAAGCAGGAATGCTCGCAAAACGCTGACCAGTACTATTTTGCTGATTTAATAAATCTTCATATAAGTTCCTATCACTATTGACATGAATAGGTATGCCATTATTTAATTTGGCCCAGTCCTTTAAGACTTCTAATATCTCATATGTCATAGGTAATTCTGCGCCAGGATCAGCAAACACTGCATGATCTGCTCTAGGTATATAACCTAATGAACTCATCATATACATTGCAGTAGACTGTACGCCTAGACCTAATGAAATTACTTTAAGATTAGCTGAACTCGGGGTATTCTTCATATTGATAAAACCATGTACGTTTACTTGTTTGATTATTCTTTGCCGTTTGCAAGGCAAGACTTAACATTTTTTCATTATTATATGGCACAAATGCGCACTTATTAATAGGTGTATAATAAACCGCCACAACATCGACACGACCACTATTGACATACTTAGCGCAGCGTATTTGTATCGCAGTCTTAGTGGTAGGCTTTGTGATAGTCTTTATTTGTACTCGCTGAAAAGAGCCATTTTTTAACTCCACAATAAGATCGACATGATCAATATCAACTTCAGGAATATATGTAGTATATCCTTGCCTTAATAATTCTTGACGCACTGCAAGCTCTCCAATTGTACCTTTATTGGTACTATGCAACTTTCCATATCCTTAATTGTTCATGCTCCATGTGATAATGCTCACCATATCCCATGTCACTTAAATTACTAGGATTAATTAACTCTACAGAGTAAACCCACCCTTTAATCTCATATCTTGGCATCTTACCGCTAACAAGCACGTACATATCACAATCATCAACCTTACGCCACTTTTTTGCCACTAAATAGCCAGGGTCATGTCTAGTTGTCTTTACATCAATACGTATATCTTCGCCATTGTGACCGCGCATTCTTAAATCATATCCACGGCGATGTGGTCCAATACTTAAATCAGGATAGCCGTTTATAATTCTTGCTACTGCAATCTCTCCGGCAAAGCCGTTAATGTCATTATCAGCTTTTGCGATCGCGTCTGAGTTCGTTCCATTTGCTAGGTTTTGATTGTGACGCGCTACGCCCACCATCTTCGCTAGTTCTTGTTCCATTTTGTTCAATGTTATTATCATTGTGATTACCTTTGGTATGTTGTTCAGCATGCAATGAAGCATACAATATAGAGTAATTCATAATATCTTGACATCTGCTCCGCACAGTTTCGTCACTTACTTGTTTGCCAGTTTTTGCATCATTGCAGATAGCATCAACATGTTTTAATACATAAACCATCATGGCCTGCGATGGACTAATACCTAACCTATCAGCAACATGTTTAAAATTATAATGCTTATCCTTATTGGATATTGTGTATTCAATTGACTTAGAATCGCTTATATCTAATGCTTCTTCAATAAATGCATCTCTAAATTCATTAAATTCTTTATATGTCATTGTTTAAACTCCGGATCATCAATAACACGAATTATATCATCCATTATATCTGTCATAATACGAAATCGCGTTGTTTCACTGGCAAGGTTTGGTTGCTTATCAGCATAACTTTCTAAATTATCTACAATGGCCTTGCCCACAATAGCAATCATTTTTTGTTTTGCGTTCATATTTTTACGCTTTCCAATGAATTTTTAGCTTTATCTATAGCACTATATAATAAGTCTAATAGTGTTTGCTTGCCTTTGACTTGCGCTTTTAAGTCTGCTATATGACCATTCATTTCAAATATTGCTTTTTCCATACTGCCGTATTTGTTTACGGCTTTCCCAACTACATTGTTTATATCTTTTTGTATATCGTACATATTCTATTTTCTTTCTTGTTAATACATTTTATACACTTGCAATTATATATATAACAAACATTCATTGTCTTTTATTTCTTTCCGGCATCAGGCAGCTTACCGCCTACGCCAACCTGGGTATTAATCTTCAAGCCTTTCGATGCCGGATTATTGTCCAAGGACCGATTCGCCAACCGTTCATCAGACTTAACATTTAGTGTCTTATCTTCCATGTCCTTGGACTGTATATCTTTATTCCACGCGAAGCACATCTTTAAACATCTCTTCGTCCATTATAAATAACCATTTACCGCGATCCTCACGAACGGCAACTAGGTTTGCATTTTTGAATGCTAAGTAACTTGCTATCTTTTTACGGCGCTTCACTTGTACGTGTAATTCTAACTCACCGCGTATAGCTTTAATATCTATATCAGAAGCAAGTCCAAACGCTCTACCATCACTACCCCATGAACGTTCGGCATCGAAGCCGAGGTCAGAAAGTAATTCCTTAACCTCGACTTCGCCACGATAGCCTTTTTTAGCTACGTTCAAAACGGCAACTCTTCTTCTTTAGCGTCTTGCTGTTTCTCTTCACCTGCATCCAGCGGAGATCCATTGGTAAAAAGGTTTTCAGCGTTATAGCGTGCCTTCATGTCGGCCCACTGTTTTGCCACATCATCATCTAGTGCCTTTTTAGGATTTGGAACGACTGTATATTGTGTCTCTAAGTCCTGACCACTACGTGTAATAGTGATGTCATAGTCTTGCACCTCGCCCCATTCCTTATTATCAGATAGTGCCTTAATCTGACTGAGGATAGTCTTTTGCTTAATTTCTAAGAACTTTACTTCGCCATTAATAGCAATAGTAAGAAACCAAAAATACTTAGCATCTTTTACGCCAGTTGGTATATCTGTTGGTCCGTGATACCTAACTGGTTTATTAGAACCTTCAGGCCAATGCACATATCCTGCAATTGGCGTAGTAAGGATGCGCATTCTATTCTCACCTTGCTCTAGTTTTTTCATAAATAGACCGCCTGATTCACTAGTCGGTATATCTAGTCCACTTAAACTATTTGACATATTATTTTTCCTTATTTTCATTATCGATTAATGTGATTTTATAATCACTTCTGTGCACTAACGCAATTACTTGTGTTAGAATTTGTTTATCTAATTCTTGATGTACTTTAATACCAATATCAGCTCCGTCAGGTTCATATGTACTATTGTCTACCTTATATATATCTAATAATGAGCGTATTTTGCGCGCTATGCGTATCTGTTCATTATCATCTTTTATGTGTACTCTAAAAATCATGGGGCGACTTGAGGATTCAATTGAGAGGTTAGAATCAAAACACAGTGCAGTACACTGTGTAAACAAGAAGGATGTCGCCCCAAATTATTCATGCCAAATGATGCTATCTTCTTGAACATTGAATATACGCGATATGTTGTCGCGATGTCTAAATTGAAATGTTCTCTCGCCTTTTAGCATCATCGTAAGAAGTGCCGGACTTATGCCGACTAGTGCGCTTAGTCTTCGTTGCGAAATTTTATTCTGAGATAACAATTCGCTAAATTTTACTTTGGTATGTGTTTGTTCCATAAACGTTAACAAAACTTAATGTGAACACTTTTTTATTTGCAAGTATTATTTTGCATTTTGTTCACAAATGTGTATATTCAACTATAATTGAGAGGATAAAATGGCAAGTTTAAACACATTTCGTAATTCATATAAAGTTGCATATCGCGACCCACGCGATGGTAAAAGAAAGCAACGTTACTTTAAAACTAAAGAAGAAGCTATTATTGCATTAGGTCATTGGCAGCAAGTAGAATTGTATGCTAAGAACAATATGAACTGGCGCGCATTATTGTATAATGAAGCACCACAAAAAACATTAGATGAGATATTTACGGCTTTTACTAATAATGTACTAAGCACATTAACTAATGTAGATACAATTGCTAAGTATAATGTGGTAATTAATAGTTGTAAGAAAGTTTTTCCTGGCAACACAATTGCTTCTGAAGTACGCACTACATCGCAAAACGTAATGGGTGTTACAGTTACTGGTTGGACCATATATAAACATATTATGGAATATCAGCATAATCGTTCGCGCCGTGGCATAGATAGTTATATGAGAGATTTATTACACATATTTAATTGGGCCTATGAGGAAGAACTAGTAGACAAGCGCATCATGCGTAAAAGCGATCGCTATAAAAAGCATGAGCTTGCACCGCTTACATTTAAAGTATGGTCCAATGAAGAAATCAATTATATCTTCAACCATTCTGAATTATCACAAGAGCAAAAAGATATATTGTGGTTATTTGCTATTACCGGTGTTCGTGCTAATGAATTAGTTGGCCACAATACTAAAAAGCCATACAAGGAGTTACACTGGCATCATATTGACTTTATTGGTAATAAGATGCAATTACTGCAAAAGCGCCGTCAAATAAGAGAAACGGCATCTGTACATCCAAGTGCGATTGCAATATTTAAGAAGCGTTTTAGAAGTGGAGCTGATAGACCGCTTGATATGAACTACAAAGAACTTAATGCATTAATTAAAGAAATTAGTAGTATTGTAGCAATTAAATTTACGTGCCATGACTTACGCAGAATGAAAGCACAAGTATTACGTAATGAGACTCAAGATATTACGCAAGCATCAAAAGGTATTGGTGATAAAACAACTGAGGTAGTGCATAATCATTATGCAGGCACAACCATTGAAGAGCAACAAGCAATTAATGATACTGCTTACAATGCTTTTATTGATATTGTTAAGCAGTAAGTTGTCTTAATACTAATTGAGTAGAATATATATCAGGTGCTACTTGCCTGAATGTCAATGGGCGAACTAACCTTACCCAATGAAATGGCCCAGTAGTACCATCTTCACTATATATAAAAGGTTCGCGATCAGTTACTGTATTAGCAAATGTTTCTAGGCTAGTTTTATTTGCGCTCGTCATGTGATCTAAACTAAGTGTAAGTGTTTTAAAGTTATTATGCTTACTAAAATAATAACGATTAGCACCAAGTGCTTTTACTTCTTCTGAACCATATGTATGCTCTTCTATAATATTTGCGGTAGGTTGTACTGGTAGTTCAAATGGATTGCCAAAAAATATTTCTGATATACCAGTTAAATCTCCAACTGCGCTATTAATAGTCCAATATTGCATCTGTAATTCAGTAAGCGTTCTAATATTCCAACCAACGACAATATCATTTATAGTATTAACAATACCATTAAAAGTTCCACTCGCTGCATCATCACGTTGTATTAGTATGTCATTACCTGTTGCTACTGTACTATATATAGCACAAAATGTAGGGTTTACAGCAGTGCCAAAATTAAACTGCAAACCTTCATTGACTGCCCAACCACCAATGACATCTGTAATGTTTCCATCTACGGCACGAAGTTCATTAGATAATACATCACTACTACTAAAAACAAAGCTACCAGTAGTTCCATCAGTTAATGTTGCGGAGCGTGAATTTAAGTTATCGTAATATATAGTTGCAGTCATTATGAAGAACTTTCTTCCTGAAGAGTTAATGTGGCAGAATATGTGTTTGTTGCTACTTGATTAAATGTTATTGCTTTTGCTAATCTAACTGTGTGGTATTCTGAGTCATCATAATAAACAAAAGTATGTAAATTGCTGTAATTAGTTTGCAGTAATTCTAATTGTGTTTTATCATTATCTGTTAACAATGGAATATTAATTGTCCATGTACGCAGTTCTGTATCTATTTTATTAGAAAATTCTGTATTATCATACGCACTAGCAACAAAACTATTAAATGGCTTTATTATACTTATATCAAGTGTAGTAACGTTGAACGCTTCTCCAAAAAATATTTCAGCAGGACTTAAAAATCCACTTGTTGCCTCTAATAGCCAATAGCGATAACTTGCTTTCGTGAATGATAAAATATTCCAGCCTGCAGAAAAAGTAGAAGTAAATGCATACTGCACCGCTGTATTACCACTAACGGCATCATCTGCATGTATTCGCAAATTATCTGTCTCTTGATTTATAAAATATATAGCCATAAAATCAATTGTTTTTGCAGAACTAAAATCAAATTGTAGAGTGTCATTATTTGAATATCCAAGTTCAGGGTGAATAGCTGTTCCAAAACTACTGATTGTAGCTGTAAGGTCTAAGTCTATTGCTCTGTTTTCATTGGTTATAGTACCTGATGAACTGAAAGAAAATACTCCAGGGTTACTATTAACAATTTTACCGTCAGTAAGTGTGGCATCACGCGTTGCAACATTATCAAAATATAACTTATGTGCCATTATGCTTTATGCACTTCCATTGCTTTGATTTTAAGACTATTTACCGTGCGAGTAGTCTCAATAATTCTAAACTGATAATCAGTATATGATGCACTGCTATCGCGCATACGAAAATCTGCTGGTGGATTACTAAATGTCACCATATCTCCAATCTCAAGATACCAAACAGTTGGGTTTAGCAATTCGCATTCTGCGGTTACACGTTGTACTTGATACAAATTAATTAAATTTACTGGCCCAGTTGTTTCATTTACCCAATCTAAATTAACATTGACAACATTGTCATTATCACCAAACCCATATTGAGTCTGTGTTGCAGTCTTAATTGTGCTTGAACCACTTAAATATGTGCCTTTAGCAGGATGCTTATCATATCTGTAATTTATCTTCCACATTACCTGACTTAAAGGAATTGTGCCAAAATTAGCATTTCTATACATAGACTGTGTTAAATCCTGATCAATTGATTTACTTGTAGCATCTTCGATTAAATAATGTATCTTGCCGTCAATTGGCCTATAATAACTTATAAACCCTGCTTCTTGTTGTAATTTTACTATAGCATTTTGCACAGTCATGTTTTCATCGTCTATTGTGCATCGCACGCTATCTGTAAAATTTGCTCTAATATCAGATTCAGATGTGGTATCTATATAAGTTGTACCAGGACCAAAATTGCGCAAGATATTATAATGAACTTCTGTGGGCGTAAAATTATTTGCTCCAATACTTGTATAGCCTGATTCTATTGTATCAGCATCTGTGCCAAGATATAACACTGGTGGTAATTCTTGATCTCGTGCCTTGCTGTTAGCATTATTAATTGGAATATAAGTAGTAAACTCAATGTACATCTCAGCAATCTGTAATGTAGCACTACCAGTGCCTACCTCTTGATAATATCCATATATTATGCCGTTTAGATTTACTCCAGCAGCATTATTATTCCATGCAGTAGTAATATCTTTTTTAGAGTCTACATACGAACCTGATAGATTAGAAATTACTGGACTCCAATTGTTTGCTGATGTAATTGCCTCATTTAATATAGTAGTGCCATCGCCAGCTTTTATCCATACTTCAACTCCACCTGGAACGTCACTTCTTGCTCTTATAACTGCACGTACAGATTTTATAGTACCATTAAGCGTTCCACTCATCTCACCAAAAACGCCAACTGGATCATCTCCGCCTTGCACGGCAGTAACTTGAACAATTGTATTATTGTCATTGTCAATTGCGTTAGCAATTAATCCAGTGTCATCTATAGT
>CEOU01005665.1_pt1 | contig 13174 bp, 6 predicted proteins | sample 530731 | NCBI WGS metagenome assembly CEOU01 (sample SAMEA2620894, study PRJEB7988) | marine metagenome | isolation source: saline water (ENVO:00002010), including
TTTACCTTCATGTCTAGTTATCTCTGCTTTACATAATTCTATGTTCACATTACTCTCCTTCCTTGTGGATTAAAAGGTTTTTTGTTAATATTACTACCTTGCCAATAATTTAATGACTCATCATTCCTTGCAATCATACGCATTAATTCATCCATTGCAGCTCGTTCATCATCACCATATTTTTTTCTTAGTGCAAATCCTACTCTATTATTTATTAAGTCACCTCTTTCATTTTGAAAACCTGTACCAGATTTAGGAGTTTTAAAATCAAACTTATCTACACCTGCTTTAGGATTATATCCATAATACATACCAGCTTGTGTTGCATCTTTTGCTTGTACAGCAATTCTTTTTGGTAATGAATCACCTAATCTATATCCAAGTAAAGCATGTCTAACTATTTCATCTATGTCATTTCGCCTTTCAGTTGAAGCTTTAAAAAATTCTAACTTACCTTGTTTATCATATTCTTTTATATAATCAAAAGAATCAGAAAAAGCTTGACCTTGCATTTCATCAGTATAACCTAATCTCTCTGCACCTCTTTTATATAAAGGATAAAGCACAGCTCCTAATCGGTCTCTTAGACGCATTCCTTTCCAAGTAGCACCACCTAATTTAAACTGTTGTCTTTTAAGTTCTCTGTCAGATAAATCTTGTGCATTCTCTGAAGTATTATTATAGCTTTCTCCAGTAAATTTGTCAACCCTTTCATCTGGTTCATCAGGAACATTAGGAACATTCATAACTATACCACCTCTGTCATATCCTATTCTAGCTAAAACATCTGGTACTTTTTTCTTTCTTTCTCCTGTACTTCCTCTTGCTAATTGTTTTAATTTTTTCTTAGTACCTTCTCCAAAAATAGTATCATATAATTGGAAGTAAGGCATATTAGTTACTGTTAATTCAGATAAACCTTTTCTATAAAGAATAGCATCTATAATGTCTTGAGGTATAGGACCGGAAATAGATTTTAAAGTTTCTGCTACAAATCCAGTTCCTCTTTCTCTTTCGTTGGCAAACCTTTGAGCATAATCAAAAGGACCTAAACCACCCCATCTTCTTACTGCATCTAAAATAATTTTATGGTCTGGTTTCTTTTCATTAGTTCCATATTCAAAAGTTGCGTTACCATTACTTCTAATCTCATTACCTATGTGAGCTATTGCAGTCATTAACATAACTGTTGGTAGTATTCTACCAGTTCTATACATTTCTTTTCTACTACCATCTTTTGATATTTCTCTAGCAAATCTTTTTAAAACAGTATTTGTAAATACAGTTGGGTAACCAGCAAACTGCATTAAAAATTGTGCACTAGGATTAGAAAACCACAATGGTCTGTTAGCTTCTGCTACACTAGGATTAAGAATAATTTCTTTTGTAAATCTATTTGCACCTTTTATCATTTGTCTATGAAACTTAGCATTAAATATTGCTTCTTCATTAAGACTCATTTCTCCTCTGTTATTTAATCCTTTTGCAAAATTCTCATTAATCTTGCCATCAGGAGTTACAGAATTTCTATACCATCTTATAGCATCTTTTTCTCTTATACCAAACTCACTTAGCTCATCTATAAATTGTTGTCTTCTACCTGCTGATAGTGTGCCACCTAAACTTGTCTTGTTTGTTGCTAGTGCTTGTGCATGTTGTCTAACAATTCTTTTACCTGTAGTAAATGAAGCAAGTTGTACAGCTTTAGTCCATTGTGTTAATAAATTAGATTTAAAGAATGCGTTTTGAAAACCTTTAAATACTCTTCCATTTAATGCTTCACCAGCTAGACCTTCTATTCTTTCCATTACTGTTTGCTCTAATGCTAAACCTGTTTGATATAATTCAAACCATTCATCATCAGTAAATCTGCCTACATTAAAATATTCTCCATCTCTTTTTTCTACGCCAAGTCTACTTAATTTTTGTCTTGGTGTAGCCTTTCCTCTAGCTCTTGATACTGTTTTACCTATTCTGTCAAACATGTTATTAGTTTCACTAAGTAAAGCCCTACCAATATCTTTAGTAGTATCAGAAGAAAAATCTCTTGTTAAAAGAATCAAAGGCTCTGTTATACTAGATAATGTAGCTAATGGTAAGTGAGCCATTTGCTGTGATAGTTTTAAAAAGTCTCCTAAGTTTCTACCAGCAGCAGTTTTATTCCACCAACTATCTAAATGACTGTTATCTAAACCTGTAATTTTTCTAACAACTTTTCTAAAATCATCTGTTATTTTTGCAGCCTCTTCCAAACTTAATCCTGCTTCTTGTAACTCTTCTCGTATAGGTTTAAATATTGTATCTTCTTGTACAGAAATATTTTTACCAAAATATCTACTTCTTGCCAATATTTGTGCTGCATTGTTAAAGTATTGATTAGATATAGTCATAACATCATCTTCTAAGAACTCGTTTAATTCTCTATCAGGTATGTTTACAAATCTTCTTGACTGTAAAAATCCAGCGTTTTCTCCATATCTTTTACCTAACATTTTTAACTCATTAGGTATATGTCTTTTCTCTAACATGTCTGTTACTATAGTTTCTGCTTTAACTTGTCTAGCATACTCATATGCACTAATAGTATCATTTCTTTTAAAATTCTTTAACTTACTAAAATCTATTGTTAGATTTGATTTTTCATCAATCTTATCTATAAGAAACTTATATGACTGACCTTTTCTTAATTCATTGTCTTTTACAAATTGTTTGACATCAGCTCGATTATTAAAACTTTGTTTTTGTTTATTGGTAAGACTACGATAGTAAACACTAGCTGCAATATCTTCAAAGCTATCATAACCACCTTCTCGTAATATAGTAAATGTATTCCAATCTAATCCTTTATCACCTTTAAAATATGCAACTTCTATTGGATTACCAGTTTCATCTATATAATCTGTTAATTTCATTTTAGTATTGTCAGGATTTGCATGACCATACTTAATAATTTTTTCTTGTAATATTTCTCTTTTTTTCTGTACTGCTGAATGATTAAACATTCTAGGAAAATATCCTAACTTACTAACTGATGAATCTATTAAACCTTCTTGTATTGATAAATCATATACTTCATCATATAAACCTCTTAATCTTTTATAACCAAAATGTAATTCAGCATCTAGTTTTATACCATCAACTTCATCACCTACATTTATTTTTTTATTAAATGTATATGTACCATCTTCATTCATTGTCCTTTGCATGATAGTTTCTTTACCAGTAAAGCCATAATAATTACCTTCTTTATCTATAGCTCTTTCTCTTACAAGCATCAAATCTTTATTTTGTAAAAGGTCTCTAACTTGATTATTATTTGTTGTAGCAATTCTAGTTCTAAATACTCCTGTTAATCCTAACACACCAAATGCTTGTTCTAGTCCTGTATTAAAAAGACCAATCAAACTTGCAAAATATTCACCATAACTTTCATTTGTAAATTTATTAAATGTACTTCTATCTAAATCATCTGCATATGCTCTATTTAATTGTATTTGTTTTACACCAGTACCTTTTTTACCAAGAGCATCTCTATCTACATCTTGTCTTAACTTTCTAAGATTATTCATTAAAGTATAAGATGCGTTAGGTCCTAACTTTTGTAATCTATCATAAAATACTTTAGTTGGTTTTTCTACAAAAGTTTTTGAAAACCATTTAATAGGATTAGGAATTTTGTCTTTATCCATCCAATCGTTGTAGAATAAAGAATCTGCTTGTTGTTGCTGTCTATACTCTTCTTCTTCTTGTTGTCTAATAGTAGGCTCTTCTTCTTTTTTAGGTTTAGGAGTAGGTTTAACTTCACCTTCTTTAGGTTTAGTTGTAGGTACCTCATCTTCATCAAATAAACTTCCTTGTCTATATTTAGGAACAGTTGCATCAACATTAGCTTCACTAGCAAACTTATATTCTTTTTCTAACATCTTTGCATATCTTGGACCTACAGATAATCTACCAATACCAGCACCGACAGCACCACCTAATGTAGCACCTAATGTACTAGAAACAGCAAGTCTATTTACATCTATTTCATCTTGTAAACCTAAGTTAACATCTATGTCTTGCATAAAGTAATCATGCAATCCAGCCCATGCTAAACCTTCTGATGCACCTAATAGTCCAAATCTTTTTGCAGATTCTTTTCCTACATCTTTTTCAAACTTAGCTTTAGTATATCTTTTAAGTCCTTGTTGTGCTAATCGTGCTGTTCCTTTAGCCTGTGCTGCTGCAACAGTAGCTCTAGCTCCAAGAGCACCACCACCAGTAGGTGCAGCAAATAATAAAGTTAACCAATTAACAGGGTCAAATAAAATATCTCCACCTATATCTTTTATTTGTCCTAGTCTTTCTTTAAAACTACCTATCTCTGCATTATTAAATCTAGTTCTAAGATAATTATAATCTTGCATTGTTTGTTCATCCCAGTCTCCCATTTCAAAAGACCTTTGTGCAGCAGCAGATAAACTAAAATTAGCATCTCTTAGATATTCAAATATATTTTCGTTACGACCAATAGTGTCCATGAATCGTTCTGCTGTATCAGCAAACTCATTATCATTTTTTAATTGGGTAAGTGTCAACCTAGTTGTAGGTATTCTTTGAGGTGAGGGGTCTAAAGCTTTCTTGACCATTCTGTCACTTTCTCTGAATTGCTCAAACAAAGATTCTTCAACAGGGTCAACAGAAGGAGGTTTTAAAGCTAATAATCTTTGCTCTTCTAACTCTTTCTCTCTTTTCTTTCTTTCTTCTTCTGCATCTCTACGCCTTACAGCTTCTTCATATGCAAGATAGAATGGTCTTGATGTTGCCATTTAAGTTCCGAGTGTCATTCCAAAAGGAATTTTTGGTTTATCTTCTCTTGTAAAAGGACTAAAATATTTATTATAAGCATCAGTCCAATTAAGTTTAATTCTTTGAACTTCTATAAATCCCGGTCGTTTACCAAGCTCAGCTTTATGATGTACATTATAATATAGATTTGTAATAGCTTCTCTTTCTTCTGGTGAATTTATGTCAGAAGTTAAGTAATCTGTCATATATTGTGAGCCAGTTCCATCTGGAAGTCTTTCAGCAGTTACCATGTCTACTGCTCTGTCTTCTATAAGATTAGACAAACCTAATAAAACTTGACTTTCAGGACTTAATCTAGTATTACCATTAGCATCTAATATGTTATAATCTCCACTTTGAATCATAGCTTTTATATCTTCGGGTAAATCATAATCTGAACTTAGTTCTCTCTTTAATCTATTAACTGCTGTTTTAGCAGAAGTATCAAAGAATTGGAATAATGATTGAGCACCTGAATCTGGATTTCTAGCTTCTGGGTTTACTTTACTTTCTGCGTATGCTATTGTTTGCATTAATCTATTTAGTTTATATTCTACTATATCCATATTAGCATTTGCAGGTATAATTCCGACCTCAGTCATTCTATCTATTTGTGAGTCTAAAATATTTTGATAGTTAGGTCCACCTAATTCTGTACCAGCAAATTCTTCTGTTTTAAATATAGGATTAGCATTCATGTCATCTATTTGTGACTGACTTGTTCTGGGTTCCCTAACATTAAAAGGATTATTAGGGTCAGGTACAAATCCATATTCTTTACCTAACTCTTGATTTATTTTTGCTATAGTTGTTTCTATATTTTTAGAATTTTGCTTACCAATATCTTTATAGCCCATAAATGAACTTAATGGCTCTGTAGGGTCTACGCCATCTACAGCAAACAATACATCTCTAGCATTTGAATTATCTAAAATTTGTAAGTATGTAGCTAAATTTGTAGGACCTGCAGTAGGATGACTAACTGTTTCAAACAAAGTATTTAACATTTCTATTTTAGTACCATTATCCATATCTGATTCTGATATACCTAAAAATGTTTGATGATATATTGCAGCCTGTTGAGTTTGATTTAAACCATTATAATCTTCTTTAGTTTTAAATCCATCCCTATCTATGTATATCATATTGTCGTTAACTATTGGTAATATACCACCATTCTTATTAAATGCTGGTTCAAAATAATCTTCATTAAATGTTTCAACAATATCACTAGGAGCTCTGTATCTTTCTTTTGGAAATAAGCCTCTACTATATAATCCATTTCTAGCTACCATTGCATGAGCCATAAATAAAATACCTTCATCAGTATTATAATATTGGTCAAATATTGCATTTACTTCATCTGAATTAGCTTCCCATCCATCAACAGTTCCAGCTATTTCATTAAAAGTTCTTCGAGCAAAGTCTGGATTATCTCTCATTTCTTTTGCAAGTATTCCTGTTTGCACATTAAAATCTTTAATTTCAACACCACTTAAATTTTTGGTGTAGTTCATATATTTTCTACTTCTTCTAAAAAAATCAAAATTTCTGCCAGTTTGATTTTTTCCATCATATGTAGGAATAGCCATGTTAGCTAATAAACTTTGTTGTTGTTCTTTCCATTGTTTATTTGCAAAAAACTCTTGATAAAATCTTCCATCTGTTCCTTTACCACCAGCATCTACTAATCCGGGAACACCACTAGCAGGGTCTCCCTCTGCTAATAATATAAAGTCTGCATCTGCTTCATAAGCTATTCTAGCATTAGTGTCTGGACCAATAGGTAATTCAGATTCATTACCTTTTTTAAGTTCAGCAATATTGTTTTTAGTTGATTGTCTAATTAGTGATGGTACATTGATTTCAAATAGTCCATCTGCTTTAGCTCTGTTTCCATACATGTCTACATTACTTGCTGTTTCAAATATATTAGGAGAGCCATTTCTTCCAGATACGCCAAACCATTTTCTACCTATATCTCCTAATCCACCAAATATACCTTTTCTATATTGATTACCTTTTCTTGCAAAGTATGCTCTTTCTAATTGTGCTAACTGTGGTTGAGTTAGACCCATAGCTCTTTGTAAAACATCTTCTCTATCCATATCTACAACACCATCTTGTGTATATAGTGATACCATTTCATCTAGAAAATTTTCATATGCAGGTCTATAACTACCATCTGTTGCAGTATTTTTTAAGAAATGTCTTGCTATATCAAAAGATGCACTATCAAATAAATAATCATATGCTTCTCTATCTTCAACTAGAGTTTCATAATTTTTACCCCATAGTTGTTGTATAGTTTTATCAATAGGCTCTCTAAACTGTGCTGCAAATAATTCTAATTGGTCACTTTCTTTTAGATACCCTGCTCTATAATCTCCCTCTGTAGGATTTTGTATACCTATTGATGCAAAATATTTTTTTAAGTTTGGGTCATTTTTATAGTTAAGATAATCTTGACTTTCAAAATTTACATTCTGTAAAGGCTCTATAGTATTAGCAATAACTCTAGATGATTCTGATTTATAATCTTGTAAAGGTCTGTTAAATGCTTCTATAGCATCTAACTCATCAGTTCTTCTTTTAAAAGCATCTTTTGTTAATGCTTGACCTATACCTATAATAGCCAAAGCATTTTGAATCTTTTGAGATTTTCTAGCTTCTTTTTCTCTTTGTCTGTTTAGTTTAGCTTGTCTTGATAATAATGAACCACCTAGTTCCTCTAGGGTCATATCATCCATTCCACTAATTAAATTGCTTATATCATCAGCCATTTTACTATCCTCTACTTAATAAACTATCTGTTGGTTTTGGTTTTTGTAATATACTTTCTTGAACTTTTTTAACATCTAATTTATCTAATTCTTTTTCTATGTTTCTACCAACAGCAGCTTTATTTAATGTTGGTGGTGTTAATTTTTTTCTTCTTTCTAATACTCTTCTTGTGTCATCGTTAGCCATGATTGGATTTTCTGGAGGCATCATATAATCTTCTTCATCTCCATAATCTTCATCATCAGCATCTATGATTGGTCTAATACCAGATTTTTCTGCTATAGCCATTAACATAATCATTGTAGGTTCCATTAGATTTATAATCATATCTGGATTAAACTTACCATCTCTAAAAGCTCCTACTAATAAAGTTTCTGCAATAGCATTAATAGGAACTTTGTTTAACAATAACTGTTGTATGTTTTCTAATCTTTCTGGTTCAGTTAAAGAAAAGAATATTTTTTCTCTAGCTTCTTTTACAGAAGTCATCTGTGGTGGTCCTTCCCAAGGGTAACGATTGTTAGGGTCATTAGTTAATGACTGACCCGGAATTGGTCCTTCAAATAATTGTTCCTGTAAAGCTTGTGGTATATCTGATTCTCTACGCATACAATCCTTCTCCTAAAATACCTGTATAAGAATTTTGTAATCTGTACATATCCATATCACTTAAGTCAGTTGAGAAATCCATGTAAGATACATTTGGACTTACAGGTCTAATTAAAGTTTGTTGTGCTACATTAGAAAAATATTTTCTTTGTGCAGTTTTTGCATATTCTAAAGCAGCCTGTTGAGCTTCTTCTTGTCTAAAGTATTGTGTTGTTGCAGCTTGTACTGGCATAATTCTTTTAGCAATACCAAACTCTTTACTTGTTCTCAAGTAATCTCTTAACTTTAAGTTTTCTTGTGCTTTCATTTCTTTAAAACTTAGTGCATCTTTTGGTGTAGCAGGAGATGCCTTACCAAAAATACTTCTTTCTCCAATAGCTTGTTTTTGTCTAAAAGTATCTCTTTCACTAAAAGGTTTTCTAGGTTCTATTTTATATAATGACTGGTCAGTTGGTTTAGCATCCATTAAATCTTTCATCGCAGCATTATATTTATCTTGTCCTAATCTAGCTTGTCTTTTATTTAACCTAGCTACTTTTTTATCAAATTTTCTATCATAACGAGCTTCTGCTTGTTTAAAGTCTATTTCTCCAGATGCTTTAGCTGCATCAAAATCAGCACCTGTTTTAAATAAACCTTCTTTAGCTGGTAAGTCTAATCCTTTTGTAGAGCCTTCAATAAAGTCTCCAGTTAGTTTACTAACACCATCTCTAAAAGAACTACCCCATCCTCTTTGATTCATACCTTTACCTGCAATAGCATTCATGCCATTTTCTACACCATCCATTACAGTATTAAAAACTTTACCTACTCCATTTTTTACAGCACCTGCAGCCTTACCAATACCATCAGCTACTCTGGCTATAATGGTGCCATCCATGCCTTGAATCCATGCTCCTACAGTAGGTATAACAAAAGACAAAGCAATACTTCCCAATGGTCCTAGTTCAGCAAATTTACCTGCTACTTTCTTTAAACCACTTTTAAGTTTCTTACCAACTTTTTTAAAATGTGCTCCTATTTTTTTACCTATTTTTTTTATTCCTCTTCTAAGTTTTTTAAGTACACTCATAAGTTCTCCTAATCTAAAAATCCACTAAATACATTATACAATGCAGTTATGTTGTCATCCCATTTACCTTTTTCATTTACACCCTGCTCGTTTCCTAAAGCAGCAACAAGTAATGATGTCTTTCTTTGCTGGTCATTATCATATCTTTTGAAAGCAAAGTCAGCCTCATCTCTAAGTTCTTGCCATAAGAAGTTATTAGCAGATGCTGTAAGATTAAAAGCATTCTGTGCATTCTGTTGATTAACTGCATTAAAAGCAGCAGTATCAGCAGTATTAGCTTTACGCCTCCAATCTACATTTGATTGTGCAATAACTGTAGCCTGTTGTGCATTAAACTGGTCTCTGGCAGATAATTGTTGTGAACTAAACTTTTCTGCATCTAAAGCCATTTGTGCAGTTAAACTATCAGCCTGTAATGTATTACCAGCTCTTCTAGCTTCTGCAGCATTTAATGCTTGACTATTAAATTGTTTCATGTTATTAACTGCAGATGCATTATACTGTTCCATTTGTGCAGCAAGTTGTGTCATAAACTGATTAACTTGATTTTCATTTGTAGCATTAAATTGTTCAGCAGCATTAAAGGCAGCTTGGTCTGATAACAATCTTTGTTGTTCTTGTTGTGCTTTCATAACTCTAGCTTGTTGTTCATTAGTCAAGTTAGCCATATCATATGATAAAAAGTTCTTAGCATTTTCTACTCTAAGTCTTTCTCTAACACCTAAATTAGCTACATCTAATTGAGCTAATGCTGTTGCTTCTTGCATGATAGCCTGTTGTTCTGCATTCATGTTTTCTAAAGTAACACTCTGCATAAATTTACTATTAGCTAATTCTCTTTGCTGGTCTGCATTAAAGTTAGCCATATCCATACCAGACTGTATTTGAGCATTTGTCATTGCTCTTTGTTGGTCTACATTAAGTTGAGCTAATCCTAAAGACTGTGCAAGTTGTGCATTGTTTAAATTAGTTTGTAATCTTTTATTTAAGTTTGCTAACTCTGCTTGTTGTTGTGCAGTCAAAGATTCAGAACTAGCCTGATTTTGTGCTGATAAATTTGCTAATCTAATTTGTTGTTCAGCAGATAAATTAGCTTTATCCATGTCTTGTTTAAACGCTGCATTCTTACTCATGAAATCTGCAGCAGTTTGCATTTCAACTAATCTTCTTTGATTCTCTGCAGTTTGGTTTGCTCCTTCTTGTGAAGCTTCTATTTGTAATTCAGCTAAATTAAGTTGTTGCTCATTACCTAAGTTTTGAGAATTTATTGCTTGTTGATTCTGTACATTAATAACAGCAGCTTGTTGTTGATTTTGCAAGTTAGCCATTGCAGTTTGCTGTTGTTGTTGTGCAGTAGTCATTACAGCTTGTTGATTAAACTGACTTTGCATTACACTCATTTGTTGAGCATATTGTGCAGTCTGACTTTCAGCAGTTTGCCTATTAGCAAGATTAGCCATTCTTAATTGCTGTTCTTGTTTAGCTTGTTGTAAGTTTGCTGTTTGTTCGTTGTTTAAATTTTGTGCTGCTCTTTGTTGTAAAGCCTGTGCATTTTGTTGAGCTAAAGGTAAAGAACTTTGAATAATAGCATTAAACAAAGCATCTCTTCCTACTGTTGAAGCAGTAAGTCCTCTTCTTGCCATGTTTGCATTTACAGAATCTACTGCTGGTCTAGCCCATGTTGGAATTTGTCCATCTTCCATACCACCTAGTAATGATTCCATTTGTGAAGATACTAAAGCTTCGGAAGGTAAAGCAGCAATCGCAGCGTTTACTTCTACAGGATTAGTATCTACTTGAGCTTCTACAGTTGCAGGGTCTTCTACAATAGCAGCAGCAATATCTTCTGGTATTAATGCTGTTTGAGCAATCATTGTTGCTGCAGCACCTGTAGCAGCTTGACCAGTTATTTGTCTTTGTTTTGCTGCTTCATATCCTAAAGTTCCTATGATTTGTGATGCTTCTCTACCTACTGCATTTGAATCTACAATAGCATTACGAGTTCTAAGTTCAGCACCTCTAGTAGCTTCTACTTGTGCACCTGCTCCAATAACTGATGGTACAAAACCACCTGCAGAAATAACACCATTAATATCTTTAGCTTTTCCTACTTCTGCTTCTATTGCATCTATGTTTCCAAAGTCTCTTACATCTGTTAAAGTTTGGTCAGGTAAAGGTCTAACACCTCTAGCCTCTCTTTGTGCTGCAGTAAGTCTAGGTCCATCATCTCTAACTCTTTCTATACCAGCTCTTACAGTTGTAGGGTCTTGTCTTAAATTTGCTTGTCTTGCTGTTTGTGTAGTAACATCTTCTCTAATAGCATCTACATCTTGACTTCCTACTCCATACTCTCCTTGCATTTGATAACGAGGGCTATCTACATTTAATTCAGTTCCTCTTCTACCTATTGAACGAGGAGTAGGTATTTGAGTATCAGCACCTAAATCTAAATTACCTCTAGCTAATTCTTCTGCTCTTAGTCCAGTATCTTCTACTCTTGCTTGTCTATTATCATCAAGTCTTCCTTTATCTGTAACAGCAGAAGATGATGAACCTGCTGGTGGTCCAGATGGTGGAGATGGTGGTTGTCTTCTTGGTGGACCGGGTTGTATATACCTACTAGGGTTACCCGGAAAACTTCCCGGACCAAAATTACCCATTTCACCCACTCCTGTTCCTCTATCTTGAACAGTAACTCCTTGACTAACAGCATTATCCATAACTCTATAATCAGGAGGTGAACTATATGCCGATGAAGGGTCATCTGCCTTAGCTTTTCGTTCTAAGGGTTGTAAAGGATTAACAGCTAATGAACCTCTATTGTAAGGATTTCTTACTACTCCACCCTTATCCATATTTAATCTATCTCTTTTGTTTTTTGACTTATATTTATTTTTTCTTTTTCGTTTTGCCATTATTTAACCTCAAAAAGTTTATCTACTTTTTCATGTAGTTTTTCTAGCCTTTCCATTAGAGCAGTCATATCTTCTTTTACTTCTTGTTTAGTAACATATTCTCTAGCTATTTCTTCTCTAGTTTTATTTAATAGTATATCTATTCTTTTAGCCTCTGCCTCATTTTTACGAATAGAAAATAACAATGGTGCTAGTACCAAAGTTATAATAACATTCCAAATTAAATATGTTGATATTTCCATTATATACTATCTCCGGGAAATCTGTTTGTCCATATGGTAAAACTATATTTAGTTCCTTTTGTTAATGGTAAGCACTCATGTCCATGTGTTACTGTACCCGGAAATAAAATCATTTTACCTACTGGTATATCTTTGTTGCTGATATTTTGTCTAGGATAAAATAAATCAGCTCCTTCATAATCATCATTTAACTTTACACTTCCTGTTACTAAACTTGCATCAGTATGTAAAGGTAAATCTTTTTGTGTTTCTAAATTATATTTCATTACAAAAGCATCTCTTAGTCCATACATTTGTGTAGGTTGCCAATACTTTTCTACTATAGGAACAATAAACTCATTCCATTTAGTTTCTAATTCAGCCCACAATCCTAATTCTTTTAGTCTTATTTCTTGTGCTGGAAACTTGTCATATTTTAAACTATCCCAGTTTCCATGATTATCAGCTAACTCTATTAATCTTTCACATTGTTCTTGTGTCATAAAGTCAACTACTAGCATATCATCTTCTATAATATCATATGATTTACTAGGACTAAAATAATAATCAGCCTTAGGATGAAACACATCATACAAAGCATTAAATTTTTCTTTGGTGTTATCTCCACCATTACCATGATAAATACATGCACAGCAATCTGTTCTAGGATTATAAAGTTGTCCTGAACTACTTATACCTGTTGCATCTTCATGTGTTTGAAAAATATAACCTTCATAATCTAA
>CEOU01007895.1_pt1 | contig 13042 bp, 19 predicted proteins | sample 530731 | NCBI WGS metagenome assembly CEOU01 (sample SAMEA2620894, study PRJEB7988) | marine metagenome | isolation source: saline water (ENVO:00002010), including
TAAGTTTCTTAACTCCTTTACCTATAGATTTTACTAGGCTTCCTAATCCGTATAGTTGTCTGGGTTGTTGCATTCTTGATATTGTCATAATTTTGTCTAAATTTAATTAAATGTGCAGGCGTAGAAATCCTGAATATAGCAGTTTATTTGATTTTTTTAGAGTCGTCAACAGGTTTCGAAGGGGTTTCTCCCTGCTTCAAGTCATCAAGGAATCTTCCACAATATTGATACTCTCCGATATGACTAATATAATCTGTTATAAATAGATATACTTTACCACCTAATTTACGCCATCTTTCACAAAAACCAAAGTCTTCACCAAAATAACGTTTAGTATCCGGTTCGTGTAACGTGTCAAATAGGTTATAAAAATTTTCTTTTTTAACTTCTTTACCATTCATATTGGTAGGCTGAAATATCTCTAGTTCAGGGTGAGCTTTTATAAGATCAGTAATTACTTTTCTTTTAATTAACATACATCCTGTAGGAGCATGAGTAGCTTCCATAATACCTTTATCTACTGTTATATCCTTACTTCTATCTAGCTTAACAGGGAAAGTATAACCAGCTTTAGCCAAATCATTTGGACCATTTATTGCTTTATCTTTTTGTTCAAGTCTTTCCCACGCTTTGTCCCAACTAAATTGTTTCATTGGATAAGGGCAAGATATAAGATCTTTATCTGCTTCTAACATTTTTTCTATAGTACTAAAATTAAAATCAATATCAGAATCTACAAATAATAAATGAGTGTAGTTATCTTCATGATTTAAAAACTCTGCTACACATAAGTTTCTTCCCTGAGTTACTAGTGAAGATTTCATTATAGTAAAGCTAACTAATATATTTCTTCGCATACATTGTTGTTGGAATTTAAGCACAGCTTGACAGTAATGCATAGACACATCACTATGCACCGGAGTACATACCATTATTTTGTGGGGTGAACGTCCTAAATTTATATTAGTAATATTAGTATCGTTTTTATTTTTTTCAACTTCGTCATTAAACCAAAGCGGCTCATTTGGATACTGCATCTAATGCTCCTTTTAAAAATCTCTCCCATTGTTTACCTATCTTTTTCCAATTGTAATAAGAATTAGCATATGCAGATTGGCAATCTAAATGATTTGTAATGTCAGTTTGATGTAAAGTTTTAGAAGCTGCTTCTATACCAAAAGCAAACTTGTGAGCTAAACTTCTAAAGTCTTTTTCCACAGGAACGTACATTGGAAATTCGGCCCCTGTTTCATATAACGCTCCTAAATCTGTAGTAATACAATACAGCCCTGCAGCCATAGATTCTAATAAAGATATGCAAAAGGTTTCTTCAAATATACTAGGATAGACATACATATTATATTTATGTAAATTTTCTTTTATGTATTCATTTGGTTTGTAACCAATATAATTTACGTTTGGTAATTTTTCTGCTTGTTCATATAAAGGTCTATAATGTTTATCATTTTTTTCATAAAATTCTTTTCCATAAATTTCACATGAAGAATAAACATCTAACGTAATTAAAGGATTTTTAACTAACTGCATGGCTCCAAGTAAAATAGATAAACCTCTCCAAGGAGTATTTTGATGAATTATTTTTACACGTTGGCCTAGCTCGTAGTGAGGAGCTTGTTGAATTTTATCTATACCATTTTTTATTACGATAGATTTATCAGTTGGTATATCAAAAAATTGTCTAAACTTTTCATAAGTCCAATGTGAATTAAAAACATACCAATCATATTTCCCATGATTCTTTTTATCTCTGAACCACGGTGCTAGATTTGGTTGATCATATGAATTCTTCTGCCAGAGAATATTCATTTTAGTTGGATGTAAAGGAATTTTTTCAGGGACAGATGTAGTTATTTGTACTTGGTCTAATAACTTTTTATCCACATATTTTTCTAAATATGCGAATTGTAATTCTGTACCACCTTTAGGTGTTTGATTTCTTATTATCATTATTTACTAATACTTTCTGCATTATATCTAAACCTTTCGGTGAAACCTGCACAACTACATCTTCCACTATGTCAGGTCCTTCTTTCTTTTCTTTAAACACTTCACCAGTTTTTGTATTTCTATAAGTAGTTATAGTCGTACAATGAATTTTATGTATATTATCCGTTTTCATTCTCTCTTGTTATCAAAGCATAACTTATGGCACCTTGTATTTTATTACTGCCTGTTGCTGCTTGCACTGTTATAGCATCACCCGCTTCTAAATTCAAGCCTTGAGGTGTGGCATTTACTTGCGACTTAGCAGCTAAATCATCTCTAAAAAATTCATACTCAGTGCTTGAATCAGATGAGTCAACTAAATTCATCTGTACCACAATAGAGGATGATGCGTCGTTGTTTGCACAATATACACTTTTAACTATAATTACTCCATCAGTAGGACAAGTAAGCACCGTAGCTTTGTTTACATCGGCTTGTTTAAAACCTTGATTTTTATATTGTATAGTCATTATGATAAAAAGTAATTAAAAGCGTCTTGTTCGTTTTTTAAATCTTGTTGAAAAGAAAAATTTAATTGTTGCTTCATACTGTCTAAAGATTCTAAAATTTGTCTTTGATTATTAACATCGTATTCCTCTTTAGGTTCAGGGATATAATTAGTTATCTTAGCCATTATACTATACCGTAATACTCTTTTACCTCTTTTAATGTTGCTGGGTTTTCCTTATCATCAAATATTCTTATACTATCTAATACTCCCTCAGCACCTATAGCAGGAAGCATACCTTTTCTTTGATCTAATGCTTTCTTTTGAGTCTTAGTTAATTCTGTCACTAAATTATTAGGCACATCGTAATCCTCTATAGAATCTGCAAAAATTTCATCTAATGCTTTCTTTTGAGGAGATGGAGAAAAGTAAGCATCACCCGCAACCACACCTCTATCGTCCGCTGCAAAAAATTGATCTCCTACATTCACACCTCTATCGTCCGCTGCAAAAAATTGATCTCCTACAGGCACACCGTAATCTCTTATAGAATCTAGTCCTTGTACTCTAGATCGTCCAGGAAACGTAGACTCTTCTAGTCCTTGTACTCTAGATCTTGCAGGAAATGGACTAATTGGTACCCCACCAATTGTGCCTGCTCCACGGAATAGCGCATCTGACATAGTGGCCATAGGAACATCCATTCCTTCAGGTATGTAAACTTTTTGATCTGCAGGTGCAGTTAAACTTAATTTATTAAATTCAGACATGTCTCTAGGTTTTCTAAATTTGTTTATTGCATTTGCAATAATCCCCATTATTCCAAAAGGCAGCGCACCTTTAGTTTCTCCAAAATTTTCATCTTCAGTATAATAATATTCAGAGCCATCATCACGTTTTTTTGTTTGAAATGTAGGTATACCAAAAGCAGATAAACCTTCTATCCCTCTATATCCAGGTGCTCCTCTACTAAATAAATTTCCAAAAAAACTTGGTTGACCATAGCTTTTATAAGCAGAACCAACATATCTAGTTCTACCGTCAGGCATCGTTATAATTTCTGGTAGATTAGAATATTGTCTTGTTCTAGGGCCTTTTGCAACTGTTTGACCTTTGGTAACATTACCTGTTAAAAGGTCTTTCATCGCCTGCTCATTCATCGCTCTGTTTCTTAGATCTTGTTGACTGCTTCCTGTCGCTGTTCCAGCTGGACCTGTATCATAAGCACCTGGACTTCTGTCTCTAGTGTAATCTCCTTGTGAGTCTAAAGACACAATTCCTGATGGACCCGTATTAGGACCATTCTTTAACGAGCCGTGTAAATCTTTTTTAATTAATAAATCTTTTTCTGCTTTGGTAATATAAGCTAATTCTGTAGGAGGGGCTTTAGGATTTGATTGCCATTTAACAGGTACTGTTACAGTTTTTTGTTTGCCTAAATAATTTCTTGCTGGCTTTTCATCACCCTGCATTTCATAATTGATTCTTTTATCTACAGTCATTATCTTCTTCCGTCTGCTTGTGCGTCTAATCTTAATGTGCCATATCGCCACGTTTCGCCTGTAGCGTCGTTAGCAATGTTAAGTGAAACCAATCTTCCTCTGGCTCTAGTATCTATCTTATCAGTAGTTGTAGTTATTGTAAAGGGTCCTAGTGGAGAACTTACAGGAGTAGAATCTGGGTAAGAACTTACAAATAAAGTAATCTTAGCGTTACCAGATAAATATTTAAAATCAGGTAAAAATCTTCTAACTGACATAAAGTATTCTCCATCTCCTCTAAAATCTGCCACGCCAGTTCCTTGCCCCATCATATTTTTTCTTGTGGTAATATCGTAATCTCCAGATCTAATGAATGCATTAATAGAAGTAGTCCCTGAGCTATTAACTTGATCAGTTCCTTCTTCATGAGAGTAATAAATAGTTGCTCCATATTTATTTGTAATTCCTAAAATAGTTGGAAATACAGGGGTAGCTGTAGATGTATAATCAGTTGCGTAGGGATTGCTAAATACTTGTGCATCTATCCATGTTGTTCTATCAAGAGAGCTTGTAGTCCAAACGTTTTCTCCATAATTAAATGTAACACATCTGTCAATTTGAGTACTACCATTTTTAGGATAAAACCAATTTATTTCATTATATAAATTATTATGCCCTGCAGCGACTAGTCTACTAGATGAATAATTAATTCCTAAGTTATCTCCATTATCGTTAAAAACAAAATCTTCAACTAAACAAGGTAAATATTTAACCGTACCGTCAAATTTAAAAAATCCACCTGCATCACCCATCCAATACACAGCACCATCTGCTGCTACTGCCGCATGTTGACCTATGCATCCGCAGTTAGTTCCAACTAACTTAATACTAAATGTAAAAGGTGGACCAACAAACTGAGCTAAGTAAGCTCCGGTATCAGTTAAAATTAAAAGATAATCTTTACCTGTTACAGCTGCTCTAATTTCATTTCCGTTATCTAATCTAAAAGTTCCTGCAGTATTAGTTGCAGTTGGAGCATAAGTATTTAAATCTTCTTGGTTAGAGAATCTAATAAACATTGGATCTTGAGTAGTGGTATCACCAATAGTGGTTTCAGTTCCTAAATGAAATAAATGTCTGTCTCTATCTGAAACCACAGTCATGATAGAGGCTGTTGGATTGTTAGTAGTTTGATATCCACTAGTTGTTGTAGATGCTCTATTTGCTCGAGGAGTCGTAGCTCCTGCATCCCACGTAAAAGTTTTTCCATTAAATATTGTAGCAACTAAAACTTGACCGTAGTTATCCAGACTCCAGTTTCCTGGATCCAGAACCACTGAACTTGTTGTTCTAGCTGTTCCCCATGTTGAAGCGCCCCATGTTGAAGTTCCCCATCCATAACCAAGTGTTTGAGTAGTGGGTCCAACTGTTACATAGGGAGTAAGAGTAGCTGCACCTACGGCAGTCATACCCGCTCCACCTTCATTACTAGATGCTTGTACTTCTAACCAATCACCACCACTATCAACATTTATAATTTCGTAAGTTTGTTGTAAATCAGATGCGGTATAAGTAGAAGCACCTGTAACTGTTACGGCTGTTACAACAATATATTCTCCTAAAGTTAAACCATGAGAAGCTTTGTTGAATCTAACTGTATTAGAACCATTTGTAGTTGTAATTGTAAATCCTGTAATTGCGGTATCTAGTGGAGTAATGTCAAACCACGCATCTCCATAAAAAAGAAATAAACCTTTACTTGTTCCAATTGCTGTATATTTTTCTCCCGCTAAACTAGTAAAAGCATGTTGAGCTCTTGCGGGCCCTGGTAAAGTTTCTTGTGCAGCAGTTAATTGATTCCACCCACCTATTTTTTCTGGTAATCCATATCTAAACCTAACAAAGTCCCCATCTGTCCATTGACCTTCGGCCCCTGATTCTGTGGCCTGCTTGTTAAATCCTGGCTTGAAGTTTAATTTTTGTAGCATATAATAGGTTATATAATAGTTTTATAGAGAATGAAAGGTTGAAAATTCAACAAAATGATACAGGAAATTGAAACAGGTATACCAAGTGATACTAATAAAAGAATAATTGAAGTTCTTTTTAAATTAGCTGCTTGGCAAAATGCTATAGAATATAAAGGACCTAGTTTAAATAGACCAGATGCTGGTTTTATTTTAAGCACATTTAATACTGCTCCTAACAGCTCTTATTGTCCCAATGATGTATTAAATACATATGCATATACTGTTTTTGACATGGTAAATAAAAATACATTTACTAAGTTTAAACAAGTAAATAGAATCTATTGGAACTGGTATCATCCAGGAAGTGAGATGAAATTTCACAGAGACGCTGATGGAGATAATGAATATAGTATTTTATATAATATTCATGATAATGACGGGGGAACAGAAATTAAAATAAATAACGAAGTTAAGTTTTATAAATCAATTGAATCAAAAGCCTTGGTATATCCAAGTATAATATATCACAGAGGAGTGGCTCCAAAGAAAGATTTTAATAGATTTAGTTTAAATATTTTAGGTGCCATATAATGCTTATTAACAAAGACCAAATAACTTTAATAAGAGAAAATAAAATTTGTTTAATTAAAAATTTTGTGTCTCTTGAAAGAGATTATGACTTTAATTTAATAAGTAAATTAATGGAAGAAAATGATTTAAAAGTTATTCAAAAAACAGCCGCGGGCAATCTAAGAGAAGTATTTCAAGCCCTCAAAGTAAGTAATACTTTAAAAGAATTTAAAACATTTTTTGATTTTTTAACAAAGCTATTTAGATATAAAAGAGATCCACGAGACGAAATAGATTTATTTTTTAGTCTTGTATCTTTAGTTGGAAGTGCTCATATTGACGAAGAAGATGTATTTATTCTTGGGTTAAAAGGAAAAACTATATACAGAGTTTTTGATACTGAAGACAAAGATTATCATATCGAAGAAGGAGATATGATTTTTATACCTCAAGGAGTTAAACATAAAGTAATAGGTATGAGTCCTAGAATTATTGCATCTATTGGGTTTTTTGGCAAAAGAGATATAGTAAATGAATAAAGAGAGTTTAAAATTAAAAAAATTTCATTTTGGTAAAAGCAATAAAAATATTTTTTCTTTTAAAGAATTAGAAGGTTTGCTTAATTTAAGACCTTTTGTTAATACTAAACGATTTATTCCAACAGAAAAGAAAGATTATTCGTGGTTAAGTTATGAATGGCAAACTGATAAAACATCGGTACCTGTATCTGTTATAAAAGAAGTAATAAAAAAAGACGTAGTATATATACGTGATTGCGGCAGGGCTAATAAAAAAATAAATAATAATTGTAAACAGTTGGAAAAAATATTTAACAGACCTGTAGATTGTCATATCTTTTTTTCTTTTAAAAGAAACGTTATGGGGTTTAATAAACATAATGACTCATCTAATAATTTTATTGTTTTATGTGAAGGTAAAATTAAAGTTGAAGTTTGGAATGATTCTAAAGTAACTAGGATAATGAATCCTGGAGAATATGTTTTTATTCCTAGCCATACGGATCATAGAATAATACCTTTATCAGACAAAAGATTAAGTTGCAGTTTTCCCATCGTAGAACATAAAAGCGCTTTTGATGAAAGAGAATGGTTAACACTATGACATACGACCATAAAATATCAGATTTAAAATATAAAATTAAAGGACTAGTTCCTAAAAATGTTTGCGATAAACTTATAGAAATATATAAAAAATACCCTGATTTAACAGGTACAGAAGGAAGCTATAAATACAAATCAAGTAAAATAGAACATGATAACTTTATGTGTTTAAATTTATCTTGCATAGACAATCCTAACGAAGACATTTCTTATGCTTTAAAAACAGCTCAACAATATATAAACATTATGATTACAAATTATGTTATGTATATTAAATCAACAAAGATTGGACCTACTTTTAATGATTACTTAATTAAATCTAGTAGGAATATTAGAATAATAAAATATGAAGAAGGTCAATTAATTAAAGATCATACTGATGCGGGTAAAACAGAAAGAGCTTCTTGTACATTAAATTTAAATGAAGATTACGAAGGCGGAGAATTTAGATTTTTTAACGGTCAAATAAAAGAATCTTTTAAAACAGGGGACGCTATGATTTTCCCTGCAGAACCTATTTGGATACATGGAACTGACCCTGTAACCAAAGGAACACGTTATTGCATAAATTGTTTTTTACACGGATGAAATTAGTATATCACATACCCAATCAATTATATTATATCGACAATTTTCTAGATGATGAAACCTATAAAGGTATTCATAAAGCCATTATAAAAGAACGTAAGAAAATAAATTTAATTTCTTCTAAAGGAATATGGTCGGAAGATTTAATAACTAATATAATTCCACCTAAAAGAGTCGAAGTTTCTAACTACCCTCCATTTGAAAAATTAAAAACATTAACTCGTTATAATCAATTTTATCAATTGAAAGTAAAAAAGATGACTACAACTATTCATTACATGGAAAAGGGAGCTGGTATAAATTGGCACGATGATGGTGATTGGACCTATGGAGCTACGTATTATGTGAACCATAGATGGAATACGCAGTTTGGTGGAGAATTAATGTTTACTTCTGGTAATGGTCATGGTTATATACCTGTAAGAGGTAACTCTTTAGTAATACTAAAGTCGCCCATAGATCATAAAGTCAACCCTGTTTTAAGTCCACTTATGCCTCGCATCTCTGTACAAATGTTTATTTCATGATATTAATAATTAATTATGGAGAATAAGATGAAAGAAAAAACTGTTAGCATTAAAAATTTTATTGGTGTGTATGATAATTATATTACTCCCCAAGAATGTAATAAAGCTATTAAATTATACGAGGATGAAACTAAATTAAAACATACCTTAAGTAGAATAGGTTCTGAACAAGCAAGTATTTTAAATAAACAAGATGCTCAATTGTTTACAGGTGCAGCCAATATAGATGTTTGGTGGGAAACATTAAAACCAATGATGTTTAACTTTGATATGGCTTGGAAACATTACACAGAAATTACTGGGGCTAATGAAGCATATGGAAATGATTTTCATTTTACTCAATTAAAATTACAAAAAACTCTTCCTACTGAAGGGTATCACATCTGGCATCTAGAGCACAATAAAGGATTTGATAACGAAGCAAGAGCTTTTGTTTTTTCTATTTATTTAAATGATGTTGAAGACGGTGGTGAAACAGAATTCTTACATTTTTCTCAAAGAGTAAAACCAAAAACAGGTAGAATAGTTATCTGGCCTGCTGGGTTTCCCTATGTTCATAGAGGCAATCCACCTTTATCAGGGGAAAAATATATCTTAACATCTTGGTTAATGCTCAGATGATGAATACTTATAACCTGTTTACTGTACGCGTATTTCACGGTAAAATTATTGTTCCTATCGACATACACAAAAAAATATTAAAGTATATAGAAGAAAATTATAAAGAACAAAATACTATTTCTTGTGTAGATGGATTTCAACATCATGGTAATTTTAATGGTAAAAAAGAATTAAATAAAATTATAGATAACTATGTATCTAGTGTTTATCATTTAAAGTTAATGTATGGATGGTTAAATGTTTTAAAAAATAAATCTTACAACAAACCTCATTATCATGTAGGAAAAGATGTAAAAATGGCTGGAGTTTTGTATCTATCTAGCAACAACAACAATATTAATTTTGCTAGAGATCATGATATTTTTGAAATAAAACCTAAACTTTTTGATTATTTAATTTTTCCTCAAGATTTATTACACTACGTTTTACCTGAAGAAAGAAAAGAAACTAGAGTTTGTTATGCTTTTAATTTGAAGGATTAAGATGAATAAGACGTAGGTCTTGCACCTAATCTAGAAATTTTTTCAGCTTCAGTTTCACCATCAACATTACTATCGTCCCAACTAGATTGTATTGCTGCTAAGTGAGCCGCATCCCATTTATCTATAAAATCTTGAATAGGTCCTAAAGCACTTTCATCATATGCACTGTTTACACTTCCATCTTTATATTCTACTTCATCAGATGAATTAGACGTTCCATATTGAATAGCATGGATATTAGAAAATTTAGATTGTGACCAAAAAGAATCATCATTTATATAATACGGACCAGTATCACTACCAGTTCTTTTCATAATTTTTTTATCTCCAAATATTACTGTCCAATTTGCGTTTGTTGCCATTTGTTTTCTCCTTAAGTTTTAATTACGTACATTATAGTTAAATACGGTTGTAATACTGAAGTAGCATCACCTACAAAGTTTGCACTCATATTGTGACTATGACCTTGATCACTTCCTGCATTATTCATGTTTACAGTTGGTGCGTTATTTCTTGTTGTACCACCACCACCTAAACTTCCGCCAGGGATAGAAATTCCATACGTTCTTGGAGCTGGAGATCCTTGATTATTAAGAGCTCCAAATGTGTGAGAGTGAGAAGCTAATTCAGCTTCTGTTAAAGTATGGTTAGCTGTAGATCCTGCTACGTTTCCAGTAGATTGAACTGTGTCTGCTCCACCAGTTGAGGCTAAAGCTTTGTTGTTAGATTTACCAACTGCAACATTATTCTGTAAATCAGGTACATTAAAAGTTGATGCACCATCACCAGTTCCATAAGTAGTAGAGACTATTGCAAATAAAGCTGAGTAAGTTGATCTTGAAACAGCTTGACCATTACATTCTAAGAAACCTGATGGCACTGAAGAAGAAGACCACGGCACAATAGTCGCTGTAGGAATTCCTTCGATACCTGTAAGGTTTGCACCAGAAAAATCGTATTTTGTAGCTTCGTAATTTGACATAATCTATTATCTCCTATTTCTCTGTATAAGTCCAGCCAGTAGTAGCATCACCAGAATAAACTAATGAGAAAGCTGCGCCTTGTGTGTTAACTGTTAAATCAGATGCTGCGTTGGCAATGTTAGAACTATTTCTACCAACAACTAAAGCATTTGAATTGAAATCATAACCTTGGTCAACAAATGTAACCATGTCTCCTAAAGATGGAGACGCTGGAAGTGTAATTGTAACTCCTCCACCATTTGTATTGACTAAAAGTTGAGCACCTGCTTGAACTGTTTCTGCTGCAGATACTGCTCTCCATACTTTTTCTTCAGAACCTTTATAAACATTAGTTCCGTCAGACCATAATTGATAAGTATGACCTTCACATAAAAGAATTCCTGTTCCAGATGTAGTTTTAAAAGTTAAAGTATAACCTGCGTGATCACAGCTATCTAAAACTGTATATGTTTTTTCTACAGAATCTGGAATAGTAACATTAACGTTTGCAGCTAATGTACCTGTTAATTTTATTACTTCATTTTTTCCATTAGAAACTGCACCATTAGTAAAAGTTAATGCTCTGCTGGCGTTAGTTACGTTAAAAGCATCGTATCCACCAATAGCTTGTTCTAATATTAATAAGTTTGTATTTGTAATTTGTCCCCAAGTTCCTGAATTTTCACCAGTTGCTTGGACTGTAAGTTTTAAACTTGCTGATGTTGAGTTAGCCATTTTTAATTCCTTATAATGTTCATATTAATATTAAATAAGGTTTGTGTCAAACCTATTTATGCAGCTACTATTTGCCATCCTGGAGGCTCTAAAGGTGCTGAACCGGTATCTACTTCATTCCAGATCAAAGCACTACCAGATCCTACTGCCATAGTCAACCCAAAACCAGTAGGAATAACGTTAATATCTGTAAAGGCTGTGACACCAGCTAATTGATTATTTAATGCAAATCCAGTTACATTAACTGGTGTATTTAAATCTACTGTAACAGAAGCTAAAGTCATTGGTAAACCAAATCCTGTTACAGTTTTAGCACTTCCTTGACCTAAAGTACCTAAAGCGGCAATCATGAAGTTACCTTGGATCATTGCATCAGGTGCAGGGTCCACCGCACCTAAAGTAACTTGTGCTACGTTTAAAGTATTTGCAGTTACGGTAGCACCACCACTAACTGTTTCAGTTCCTAAAGCACCTGTTAAAGCTTGACCTGTTACACCAACGTATACCCAAGTTCCTTCTACACCCCATGAGTTATCACCCCAATGTTGTCTGCCCCAACCTGTTTGGTTGAAAGCTGATACACTACCAAGAGCCATTGTGGCTGCATTACCAGTCAACATTGCGTCAGGTCCAGCGTCTGCTGTTCCTTGAGCAGCCGTCATTGCTATACCTGTTAATGAAGCATCTGTTGTACCAGATGCTATTTCAGTGCCTAATGCTAAACTTAATGTTTGATTGTTGTTTGTAGAGTTTGTTGCGTTGACGTCAGTGAAAGCAACTTCAGTTCCTAAAGCTACGCTCATTGCTATACCCGTAGGTAAAGCAGTTCCAAATTCACCCCACGCGTTGATACCCCAAGTTAATCTACCCCAACCACTGTTTATTTCACCAGCTGAAGTTTCCTCTCCTTGAGTTGCTGTAAGTGCTAATCCTGTAGGAATAACTGTAGGGTTTGCATTATCGCCCCACTGATTCAGTCCCCAAAAGCCAGTATTCCAAGTTCCCGATGCCATAGGAAGTTACCTCCCTACTAGCCCGATATTCTTAGTATCGCTGCTGTTGAAGTTGCTGCTGGAAATTGAACTGTGAATGTACCAGAAGTAGCTGTCTTGTCTCCTCCAAAATCTAAAATACATACCGCTGAGTTTGTAGTAGTCGATGATGTATTATAAATTAATGCTCCTCTAGCTGTTATTGTAACACCTGTAAAAGAAAGGTCTGCAAAATCAACTCTAGCAACACCTGCAGTTATAGAAGTCCCTGAGTTAACAAGAGCTCCACCACCTGCTGAATATTGACCAGAAGCACCAACTTCATTTCCTGTTGTGTAAGAAGTTGTAGCTGAGTTTAGAGTAGCGGAAGAAGTATAAAGAGCTAACTTAAATTTATCACCGCCAGAAGCTTTACCGTTGAAGTCTCCTTCTAACAATAACTTTTTAAAGTTGTTTGCGATTGCTTGTGTTATAGCCATTATGTTTCTCCTTATTTTCCTATACGAGGAACACCACTTTGATATTCGTCTCGTCTTCT
>CEOU01036726.1_pt1 | contig 13016 bp, 16 predicted proteins | sample 530731 | NCBI WGS metagenome assembly CEOU01 (sample SAMEA2620894, study PRJEB7988) | marine metagenome | isolation source: saline water (ENVO:00002010), including
TAGATTCATTAGTAACGTTTCCAAGCCCTACTTGCGAAGCTGTCACGTTATGTGGGTTGCTAGAGCTTGAAGTGTGAGATGTTAGGCTGGATGCAGTAGCTAATCCTGCTTGTGCTGCTGTCTGATTTTTCCACTTGGTTGAAGAAGAATCATAAGCCAACAAAGAGTTGTCTGAAGGTGTTCCAGTAATCGTAACATCGTCTAATTCAAAAAGTTGATTCTCTTGATTTATTGCTGATGTTACAAATGCGGTTGTAGCTATTTTAGTGCTGTTGTCACCTGCACTTTGTGTAGGAGCCGTAGGATTCCCTGTAAGAGCAGCGCTACTAAACATTGTGGCCTTCGACTCATTTGTGACATTGCCTAAGTTGACTTGCGAAGCTGTGACGTTATGAGGATTACTAGAGCTGCCAGTATGAGAAGAAAGAGATGAAGCGTTTGCGATATTTGCTTCTGAAAAAGTTTGGTTAATCCATTTTGATGAGGCTGAGTCATATTGGAGTATTTCGTTGTCTGATATAGAAGTTATAGCGACATCGTTCAGCTCGCTAAGCTCGTTCTCAGATCCCACTGCATTGTCTACGTATGCTGTAGTAGCCAATCTAGTGCTGTTATTCCCTGCGTTTTGGGTTACAGCAGTGGGATTCCCTGTAAATACAGGGCTTGTGAACATCGTTGATTTTGATTCGTTAGTAACATTTCCTAAGCCTACCTGAGTGGCTGTAACGCTATGTGGATTTGATGTGCTGCTTGTATGACTTGTTAAGTTGGATGAGGTTGCTAAACCCAGCTCAGATATTGTTTTGTTGAGCCATTTGCTTGAAGAAGTATCATACTGAAGCAACTCTCCGTTTTCAAGAGATGTGATATTCACATCATCCATCTCCCCAATGCTGTTCTCTAAGTTGATAGCAGAGGTTACGAATTCTGTAGTTGCTATTTTTGTTGAGCTATCGCCAGCTGATTGAGTAGGAGCCGTTGGGTTGCCAGTTAAGGATGGACTCGCTAAAGGAGCTTTGGCATTTAATGCGGTTTGAGTGGCTGATGAAATTGGCTTATTAGCGTCACTTGTGTTATCTACATTACCTAACCCAACCTGTGTTTTAGTGACACTATGTGGATTGCTGACATTTACAGTGTGAGCAGTTAAATTAGTAGATGTAGCAAATCCCAGCTCATTTATAGTTCTATTTATAAACTTTCCACTTGTTGAGTCATACTGAAGCAGTTCATCATCAGCTATTGATGTAAGATTTACATCATTTAGTTCCGCAATAGTGTTTTCACTAGCTACCGCAGACTGAACAAAAGCAGTAGTCGCTAATTTTGTAGTACTGTCACCAAAACTCTGCGTTACGGCAGTAGGGCTGCCTGTGAAATTTGGGCTATCAATTGGTGCAAAATTGCTGCTTTCTACAACAATTAACTGAGGCGCTTGAGCAACAACCTGTACTGTAGATGTAGGAAAAGTAGCCTCAACTACTGCTGCGCCAGAAACATCTACCTGAATTATGTTCTGTGCTGGAGGTACGACATCAACCTTGTTGATTGTCTGCTGAACTGTAGCAACGACATGCGACATTATGCAATTTCCTGCTCAATTTCAAATTTAAATCTTATTGAATATACACACTCAGAACTAGAATCGAATATTTTCAGATCCCCAAAAACATCGACATTTTCGTTAGGCAAGGCTGAAGCCTGTGCTGTATTCCAAAGTAGTTTTACATTAGGATTCGTGTCTGCGTTTGTATATAAGAATGTTATCCTATTGGCTGCTGAAGTCAAAGTGTCAACTGCATCTCCTTCATAGGCTATGTCGTGCGTTCTGCCTGATCTTTTTACTATTTTCATTGAAGCTGTATATCCGCTTGTGAAGTCTACAGACACCTTATTGCCTGAAACAAGCTCATATACACGCAATCCAATCTCCTGCTTTAATCCTCTTTTAATGTTAATTATATGCATACTCTCGAATTACCAATTTTATCAGTAATTTCCGTCCTTGAGAGCTTTACGTCAACTTTTCCTTTTTAACACTTGGCAGGGTTTTGGCTATTAGAAATAGAAGATTGGTTTCTACCTTGTGGAACACCGCTCATTTGTATGTGCAATCCTTTTATATTTACCTGCGTATCATCTGGATGAGATCCTTGAGCGCCTTTAAATACTTTTAATTCATTTCCTGCGCCATGTCCTCCATCAGCTTGACCTCCAATATAATGAACGCACCCAGAAGATGTAAATGAATATATATCAGCACCACCATGAAATGGCATACCGCTAGCTGTTGGATTATCACTTTCTGAATCTTGCATTTCATACAAAACGTAAACAACATACGAGCATCCTGAGTATAAATTACCACACCTTAGTGCGTACTGTCCTCGATACCCATTTGAGTTGTCAGTAGAGTCACCTTGACTCCAGTATCCGTTAGTACCATTTTGCCCAAATAAAGCATCCGTCGCTGCGTTGCTACCATTGTAATTAGGATGACTATCAGGAGTTCCTTCAGCGTTATGGTTAGATTGCCCAGTAGCCTCATGATACACTCTAGCCAAGCTTCCTCCTTGATGATACTCCCAAAGAAATACCTTGGGGCAACCACAAGAGTGTATGTACTCATACTGCTCTGTGCATCCAGCGTATATTGGAAAATTAGATCCTGATGTATCAGCCCCAGTGATGCCGTCAGTTATATCCATGTAAGGAAGCTTATCACAGCAATGGATCATATCCTTGATTACTTTGTCAGGCGCAAACGCTTGACCTTCTGGGGAACTAGAGTCTGTTTTGGAGTAAAATGGTGGATCTCCTCTAAATTTCCAACCTCCCCCGTCATCTGCACCGTAATGCTTTGTATTTACTCCAGTGCCTTGTTCTATGCGATTAGCCTTATAGATGTGGTCTTTTGATGTAAATGACATTATATCCCCCAAAAGTAATGCGTGGTTCCGCAACTTTTGTGCTGAAGGCTATGAGTTACAGTCTGAAATATTTGAGTTATAGCTCCATCTTCTACTTTAACTTTGCCTATTTCTATATAGCCATTAGTTGCTGTGTCCGTGGTCAATGTGCTTTCAGTTTCTATTTCGGCAGCCTCAGTTCCGTTTCCGCAGTTGTCAATAGGTGTATATTTCAACTGTATTACATGATCGCCATCACTACTTGATACAGTTAAAACTGGTTCATTTCCAGCTCCTGTCCCTCCATTGCCAGTTGTTTCTGGCTGACTTATCTCTGTACTTCCTATCTTTGGGACGAAGTTGTTTATTGTTCCATAAAATATTGATACTCCCAAGGGTTCAGCTTCTGAGTCTTTTTGATAAATTTTAAAAGGAAAATATTTAGTGGGCGGAGTTGGCGGTGGTAAAGCTTCGAAAATTACACTATCTGCATCTTCTATTATTTTCACCCCTGTTCCTGCAATGATGTTTTTATGTGCAGGAGACTCTTCTATAGCCTGTGCCAGCTCGTTAAAAGCTTGGGCTAAAGCAGGTTCCTGCATTGAATGTATCCTAGGCAGCTTCCTATTTGGTATTTTGTATGATTGAATTCCCTTCATTTTAGCTTCCGTATATCAATTGATCCCATCCTCTTCTTCCTGACAGCTTCCACACCTTCTTTACTATTCCTCCTTCTCCAACCTCTTCAAATCCTCCTGAAATTAAAAGCCAATTTCTCTTCCATCCACCATCTCCATCTGGAGTAGGGGCAGGAGGTATGCCTGTTCCTGTGTAAAAACTATCATCTATAAACCCTATATTAGAAACTTCTTTTGCTAGTTGAGAAATTGCAGCTTTGGCAAAAACCTTAGATTGCTCATATGTTATAGTCGGGTCCAAATAAGATTGAATTCCTGACTTGTTGTTGTCTCCTCCGTTTTCTAAAGTTGAAGGAAACCCTTTGAATGTTCCATCATCATTATATGATGGGTTGAATTTTTTAGACCATTGCGTGAATGTGGGATGGGTCTGTATAGGTTCATTAGACAATGAAGCTTTGATTGTCGTTGTTACCTGCCCATCTGAATCGGGATCTACTCCTGCAAAATTTAACGTTATTTTAGCCATTCCTGCCTCTACGAATTGCACTTCACCATTTTCTCTTTTTAGAAAATTATATCTTGGGTGAGTTTTCATATTCAATGCTGTTCTAACGGCTTTTGTAGATCCGCATTGCGCTATTATTGATCCAGTAACAACCCCAGTCTCATCAAAATTAGTGGTCCTGCTTAGGATATGGAAGTCTTTGTTATTTTTTAAAGGCATTATGCTTCACCGTATATTTCTTTATCCCACCCTCTTCTTCCAGAAAGGTTCCATTCTTTTCTTATGGTGCCAATAGTTTTTCTTCTTCTGTCACCCTTAGCTGGGCTTGTGAAGGTAGCGGAAAATCCAGTATAAAGCCAATTCCTACCTTTAGGCGTTGGGGCATCTCCTTCTGGAGTCATTATTTTACCTAATCCTCTAATAGAAGGAGATTCTTTGGATCTAAAACTCATAGTCCAAGTTGCTGATGCGTTTAGATAACTTGATACTCCTGCCATTCTGTTTTGATCCCCAAACTTAGCAGGCTTTCCTTGTGCGTTTAAAGCTCCAATCGGTCCGTCATTCTTCTTGGAATAGAAGACTGGAAACCCTTTAAACACTCCCTCTTCAAACAGGGCTTGATGTTTTGGCTCTCCTTGCTTTCCTCCTATTTTTTTTCTAAAATCTGGATGAGTCTGTATAGGTTCAGCAGTTGTCTTTACATCTAAAGTAAAAACCTCTTCGTCAGAAGTTTGCTCATACTCTACTGACCCAGAAGCTACTCCGTCCTGAAATGTGCTAGTTGCTGATTTAAAATTACCGTGTTGGACACCTCCCTTAAAATAAGTAGACCCACCCAAAGTGTTGGCCTCAATAAAGTTAACAGTTGAACCTAAAGGCTCATTACTTTTGAAGTCTCCTATTTTTACAGTGCTTCCTACTGTTTCGTATATTCCAACTTCTCCTTTTAATATTGCCATGATTATGTTTTTCTAAATACAAAATTAGAGTTCCCTTTTATTGCTTCTTCTATACCTCGGAATAAATCAAAAGTTTTTATCTGAACTCTTTCCTGCCTCTCTAGAGAGTCTACAGTTCTTTGCCTCAAATTATTAGCTTGAGCTTCCACATCTAAAACCTTGCCAACTCCTCCTCCTCCTCCGATTGCTGCTAATGATGAAACCCCATCAACCCCTAATCCCAAAGGCTTGCGTTGATTTTGTTCATGAATATCGCCTAACATTTGAGCCTCTCTTCTAACATCCATCATGTGGAGGTTGCCCTCCTGAGTTCCTCTTAGCCCTTTAGGCATAGCTTCAAAGCCTTTTTTAATATGGTCTGCTACAACTTTTTCTTTATTTAATCTCTTTAGTTCTTCCTCAGCCTCTTTGGCTTGAGGTGTCTTTCTGCCAAACTTATCTTTAAGCTTTGCTTGCTCTCGAAAGAAAGATATATCTAAGTCTCTTTGCCCTCGTTGGCTAGCGAGTTGTTCTTTCCTGTTTTTTTCTGCTAGTTTTCTTTCTTTATCGTGACTGTCTTTAATGTTCCTGTCTCTTATGGAAGCAAGCTCCTGTTCTTTTATTGCTCTTTCTTCTATGAAGGCAGTTTGGGCATTTGCCCCTCTATTTAAAAACCCCCCTCTTCTTTGAGCTTGGATGGCTTGAAGTTCCTGTATATCTAATTGAGCAATCTCTCTTTTCTTTTCAAGCTCTTCTGCTAATCCTTGATTGTTAAATCTATGAGCCTGAATCTCTTGTTGTATGAGACTTACCTTTTCTTTTTGCAAAGAAACTATGCCTGCATGTTCAAGCTGTTCCTTCATGAGTTCATCTCCAAAGCCTTCAGGTTTTATTTTTGACAATTCATTCAGCGCCTTGGTTTCAGATGCTAATTTAGAATATAAACTATCTGACTTATCAATTCCTTGAACTTGCTGATTTAAAATAGAATCTATCCTTGCTGTATCTCCGCCCTCCGCTACATCTGGAGTGCTTCCTCCTTGAATAGCTTTAGTTACTAGCTTTGAACTGTGCTTCATTTCGCTAGCAATATTTTCAGGACTCAAGCTATCCATGTTTTCTTCTAGCTTTTCAATCTCTTCATTTGCTCCTGATAGATTTACAATAAGCTCCCCTAAAGCCATACCTACCGCTACTATTGCAATGCCTATTATAGTTATTGATGCTAATCTCATCATAGACATCCTTAGAAAGGTCATGGCTTTAGACAATAAAGTGACCTTCACTGCTGCAACTCCTGCTCCTGATGCTATAGTTCCAAAAGTGGTAGCCATAGCTGCTTGCATAGCTTTTAGCCCTTTTATGATCATTCCTCCTGTAATAAGCGTTATGAATGCACCGAATGATGCCGACATTGCTTTTATAACAGCATCAACTGCCATTCCTACAGCTTTAAATTCTTGCATGAAATCAACTACATCTTTCAAATGCCTTGTTAAGCTAGTTATTACATCAACTAAAAATCTTATAACACTTGTTAATCCTGCATCTCCAATCCCTTGAATTAGTCCAGCAACCGCTGACCCAAGCATGGTTATTGCGCTCTTCAAACTGCTGCCCATTTCTTCAGCTGCTTCTCTAGCTGCTCCTGAGTTGGCTTCTAAGGCTGCATTGAGGCTTCCGTAAGTATCCAACCCTCTAATCAAAACTTGAGCTGCTGCTGCTTGCCTTATTCCAAAAATATTAACAGCTTCAGTTGCTAGCCCTTGAGCTGTAGATAGCTTTTTTAAAGCTGCTTCTAATCCCACTAGCGCAGGATTTACGTCATTTGAGTTAATTCCCAATCTAGCGAGTGCCTCTCCAGCCTCCCTTGACGGATCAACTAATCTCATCAAAGTCATTCTAAGTCCTGTTCCTGCCATAGAACCCTGAAGACCTGCGTTGGACAGAGTACCAACAGCAGCTGCTACATTTTTTAAAGGAATACCAAGAGTGGAGGCTATTGGACCAACGTATTTAATAGCGTCTCCCAGCTGAGTCATGTTGGTATTAGAGCTATGGAGAATTGTTATTAAATCATCCATAACCGCAGCTGAATGCTGTGCCTCTATGCCAAATGCAGTCATAACGTTTGTGCTAATATCTGCTGCTCTAGCTAAACCAATTCCTGAAGCGGTTGCTAAATCCAAAGTAGGACCAATGGTTTTTAGTATTTGACCACTCTCTAAACCAGCCATCGCTAAAAACTTCATGCCTTGAGCTACTTGTGTCTGCGTATGGACTGTGCTTTCACCTAATTCTATTGCTTTTGCACGTAGGTCTGCAAATTCAGCGGTGTTGGCTTTTGATATCGCTCCAACTTCTTTCATTGCGTGATCAAATGAAGCAAGTATATCAATCGTTTTACCAAAAACCCTTATAGCTCCATAAACACTAACAAATCCACCTGTTAAAAGGCTTAGTTGTGACCTTATTCTGGTGAACTGCGATGACATAGCAGCCATCTTTTTGTTTGTTTCAGCTGAAGTATTGCCTAATTGTTTTACAGACCCTCCCACCTGTTTTACCTTGGCGTTAGCGTCTCCAGTATTTGCTACTATATCTACTCCTACTTTAGTGTTTGCCATAGAAAAAGTTAAGTCCTAAGTAAAAAATATCAAGACGATAACATTTCTTGGACTAGATCATCTGTAGTCTCTACTCCTAGCCTTTTACATTCTGACCCTTGTACGCTTAGCCACATGTGTTCAAATGCATACACACAAATCGCTGGCATTTTATTGTAAATATGAATGACATCTAGACCTGTTTGGTCCCTTACGATTGACAATACATTTACTATAGGGGGAACTATTGCTGCGTCTGGGTGTCTACTTTTTTTTTGCTGCCATCATCCTCTTTAGGCAAAGGTTCAACCTTGGTGCTTGTTGCATCCGCCAACATTTCAACAATTTGATCTAATATTTTTTGAATTTGGTTTGGAGCTATATCAACTCCCATATCAAAAGATTTTTGTCTTAATTCAGCCTTGGGGTTTTCGGATTTGCAGATAATGCCCGACAAAACCTTATGATCTTCTGTGTGGATGTATAAAAATATAAGTATCTCTAAGACCAAGTTTTCTATTTCTTCTATATCAGTTACGCTCGTAAGCTTTGATCCAGCCTCCTGCATAAACGCTAATGACGCTAGAGTTACAGGTTTTATGTCAAAACCAAGAATGTTGTCAGTAAACTCTTCCCCAGATAAATATTTTCTTATGGTATTATCTGATTCAATTGTTTTTTCAAGCTCAACTTCGTTGATTTCATTTATATCTTCGGTCATAATTTTTTAGCTCTAGGGTCTTCTGTTAACTTTTTATATCTACTATCCTCTTCTGTCACCCAAAGTGTATGCTTGCCGATTTTAAAACCATGCAAAGGTTTAGCTTCTTTAACAGCTTTGTTAAACACAGATAAATTCTTAACCGCAGCTATTGTGTAAGAAATAGGGTCTGTAGGATTTTCTTCTACAGTCTTTTCGGCATTTTTATATGCCTTGTAAATATCTAAAGCTTGCCTATCACCGTTTACACAAGACGTATCAAACATCCATGTAGTGACCTCCTTGCCGTTTTTAACCCTTACGTCTGCTGGTCTTTCTTTGTCAAAAAACTCAAAATCTAGTGCGGTCAGTATTGCAGCTAGCTCCGTAGATTGCGTGGAGAAAAATGTATCTCCTTGTTGTAGATCTCTCATTCGTTTTATTCTGCCATTGAGGCAGGATTATTTAGTTAGAATTTAAAGCCACTAACCTTGGCTATTATTATTATGCTAAAGGTATTCCGTAAGAAGTTGCTCTTACTGATGTCTTTACAAAATCTTCATTTGATTTATCAACTGTAATTTCATCTATGAAAGTTTCATTTGATGCTGGATTGCCATGCTGAGTTGCAGCTTGTAAAGCGTCAGCAAGAGCTTGCCCAACTTCAATTCCTGAAGGTATTCCCACAAAATCCACAGAAATCTCTTCTGTCTTCCTGTAAAAAGCTATTGTTTTTACTTCGCCATCTTTGCCCTTTAACTCTTTTTGGTTAATGCCATTAGTCTGAGAGTAAGATTGAGCAGCTGAAGTCGCAGCTCCAGTTGCTGCGCTCAAAACTCCAAAACCAAAATCTGTTCCTTTTAATTCTGCCATTTTTCTTTTATTCGTTAACTCCGTTGAAGAATGTTCCTGTTATAGTTGTTTTTACAAACTCTTCGTTTGCCTCTTCTTTAGTGATGTTATTAATATAAATTTTCAGTGCAGCATTTCCATTTATAAATGTATCTGGATCTAAGCCTCCAGTTCCTCTAGTGGCTTGATCTCCAGTAGTAAATGATGCCATTAATACACTGTTTGCATCAAGGCCATAACCAACGCAGCTAAATTCACCATGAGGATTATAATAATTAACTGAACAATATTCACCATTTTCTTTGTAAGCTTCTGCTTTTTCAGTCCTAACAGTAAGGCTTACTGATTCTGTTGAAGTAAGGCCACCAGCTTGCTGGTTTCCTCCTATCCCGAATGGTACTTGTCCTAAAATTGCCATATTGTTCTATATTATTTTAACTTGTGTAAATTTGCCATCAGCTATTTAAGCCGTCAACAAAAAGATTTCTTTATATCATGTAGCCGAAGTTCCTATGTCTCTTAGCGTTGTAGTGTCCGTTCTAGTTCCTCTAAAGTATGGATGAGGGGCATAAAGAACTTCAACTTCAAATATATGATGTGGTGCGCCTCCATCAATCTTTGCCTCAGAAACTAAAGTTGATATCCCTGTTCTGCATGTATCTTCTAATTTTAGATCTACAGAACCATCATAATCAGTTTCAAGAACGTCTCTAATCCTATTTAGATAATAGACAGCTGACTTCCTTTGACTATCCACATGCCAGTCTACTATTGGGTTTCTATGGCTAATGTTTAACCCGAAAGTAATAGTTCCATTTATAGTAACCACATCTCCCAGTCCTGCTTCGAATGGCTCTTCTTCTTCTTCCCATCCAAGTATATTCAACAGAGGTAAGTCTCTTTTTGTGTACTCTTCTTTTTCGTCGTCTCCAAAAACTAATTTAATTCCTTCCAAACGACCGCCTATGGTGATTGCATATTGCAACCGCCTAAACATTACTGCCAAAGGTGCAGATCCAATTTCAAAATTCTCAGCCACTTACTTGTATTTTTTTTGATGCTTTTCCTAATCTACTACGAAGTCTTTGTCTTGTCCTCTTAATTTGTACAGGCAAAAGACTGATAGCTTTTATTCCTCGTGCTTTCTTTGCAAATATAAAATCCCTGCCATATTTCATGCCTTTCCTGTATCCACCTTTTCTCCATGCGCTTTTCCTAAGAGGTATAAACAGGTGTCTGGATTTCCTTGGCCTTCTTTCCTTTGTTCCAAATTCTAGAAATGCCATCACTGGGCTTGGGTTTTCTACCCTGAAATGTATTTTGTTCCCTCCGCTTTTATCGATAACTCTCCACGCTTTTCTAGTTTTTCCTGACCATTTTCTAGGCGTTTTGGCAGCTAGATTTCTTGCTGTCTGGTTGGCTTCCTTTTTTACTTCTTTATAAGTGAGAGATTTAAGTAATTCTCTTTTTCTTTTAAGATCAGCTAGCGCCTGCTTTACCTTTACCCTTATTTTCACGACACATTAGATAACGCTTCTACGGACCTCTTTTAAGAGCCGTTTTGCCTCCTCTGGGATGTCTTTGACTGGAATGGGGTTTCCATCACCAAAAAGGGGTGACTCTTCGTTCTCGTCAGTAAATGCGCTTGCAATGATAGCTGTAGCTCTCCTGACTGCTACTGGAAAGTTTGTATCTGTTGGAACTTCCGTATTTGATGATACTGCATATCCAAATGTTCCTTTAACGGTTATATCTAAATCTGAATCGAATTGATAACCATCGTCCCTGAGAACCTTCCAGATAGAAGACCTGTTTCTTCTTAACCTTATTCTTCCATCGGAATAACCAGTGTAAGCATCTGACTCCAATATTGTATCTTCTTGCTTTACCTCAGTAAGTGAGATTATTGGAAATGGCAGGTAAATCATATGAGGGGTTATATCCCTGTAATCCACCAAAAAAGACGATGACGAGTGATCGTGATACCAAAACGATCTATTGCAATACTGATCAACGTATCTACTTGCATCATTTATCGCAAGCTCCGCTGTAGCAGCAGGTATATCTCTGTCGCTTGTGTAGCTCCTTACATCAGCTACTGTGCAATATGGCTTAGATAGTGCCATTATTTTTACTCAGGCTTTTTAGCTGCTTTTTTCTTTGCCTTGGGTTCCTCTTCTGGCTTGTCGTTTCCTGATAGATCTTCTTTCCACCAAGTAACTTTATACATTTTAGTATAATTAGCACCTTCTCCACAGTCTTGTACTGTGAATTTACCTTGCTCTCCCTTTGCAGCTTCCTCTAAAATTTTTTTAATATCTTTCTCGCTCATTTTGTCCAAAATGGTTTTGTTTTCTTATTCATGTAATGCTTGCTTCCTGATTTTTGCCTTAGCTGAGTCAAGAAAGTTTTTATGGCGCTCCTATCTTTGCCAGATATGAATTCTAGAGCATCAGTCCTTTCGTCTTTACTTAAAGGCAAATCAGCTATCCATCTCTTTGCAGTAGCCTCGTTCATACTCCCTTTGATTTTGCAGCTTTCTTTTTTACTGCCTTTTTAGCTGTTTTTTTGTCTTCTACCCAATCGTCTTTAGATGCAGCCTCCCATTCAGAAAATGGTATGTCGTAAGTCTTACCTTTTTCTGGTACGGAGCCTACAACTGCATTGATGATATCGGTCTTCTCACCTATGTACTTAACGGTCACAATTTTATTCTTTTTACTCATGATGCTAATTAATTTAATGTTGTACCTAAATACGTCAATAAAAAAGAGGGAGAGCATTTCTGCTCCCCCTCCGTGAATCGTTTGCTAATTTTAGAACTAGCTGACGTTGATTCCCCACTGAAGTGGAGTAATGCTTGCACTTGGTGTCTCAAGAGCTTGGAAGTCTCTTCTGAAACTTGCAACAACCTGATTAGACTGAGAAGTGATGTCACGATCTGTCTCGACTGTGAAGTCTCTTCTTACACCTACAACGAAGCTAGGCTTATGAACAATTAAGAACTGTCCTTTTACGTTTTCTGATCCAGTGCCACTAACTTTACCGTCAGTATGAACTGCGTCACTAAGAAGTGCTGAAGGGATAACCTTCATGCCATAAATCTTAGGTACGAAACCTGACATTACGGAAGCGTCTGGGCCAACTTTGTCAAGAGTCTCAACAATGTCGAGTCCTACGATGTCATTGTAAGCTTTGAATCCAGTGATGATTACTGTCTCATTTGGCTTCATGCCCCACTTACCCATAGCTTTACGGGCAGTAAGAATCTTAGCAGCTGTTACGGCTCCGCCAACTGCTGTTTGAAGTCCTGCGTTTGCAGAAGCTAACTTACGTAGTCCATCGCAAAGAGTATCAGCAGCGGTTACACCGTTGTCGATAGCTCCACTCTCTTGTCCGTTGATGATAGCATCTTCAACAGCTTCAGCAGCAGCGGAAGCAAGTTGATTAGTTATCATTGGAAGAACTGCCATGATAGCGTCTTCATCTAACTCGTATGAGTACTGGACGTAAGCAATGAGCTTCTCAGCGTCAAGAGTTACTTCGCCAGTAGTCTGAGCTGTATCTGCACTTGGAGCTGTGTTATCAGCCTTGATTGCAAATGTTGGACGAGTCTTGCCAACAGGAATCTTGAATGGGTTGCTTGGCATTGTTACCTCTTGTGAGGCGAACTCAGCTGCAACTGCTGACTCAAGATAAAGTCTCTCCTGCAATACAGCAGAAAGGTCAGTTGGTGTTAACTCAGCACCAGCACCACTTGTGCTTGATGTTAGGTCTTTACGACCAGATCTAACGGCAGCGACTCTACGGTCACCGTTTGATTTAGCGTCTGCAAGAACACTTTCTGGAATATCAGTATCCTGAT
>CEOU01014499.1_pt1 | contig 12963 bp, 28 predicted proteins | sample 530731 | NCBI WGS metagenome assembly CEOU01 (sample SAMEA2620894, study PRJEB7988) | marine metagenome | isolation source: saline water (ENVO:00002010), including
GCAACCAATAGTTGATCGTAGTCAAACTCACCATTCTTTGCAGGAACGACACACTCGACCAAGAAATCCTTAATCGCTCGACTAATTTGACCAAGTTCTTCAAAACGATCAAAAGCCATAGGATTAGAGTCGCCTTGTCCACCATAAGAAATGCGATAACCCTCATCAACAGGAGCAACACTACCACTTGCTTTCTTGGTGTACTGATTTGTCTGAGGGCATCTAACCCATTGCCAAGGATTATGAAAAGACTGAATATAAACAAGAGCATCAATCCTAGAAAAACGATTACCTACGCTATCAAACTTTTCTGAGTAATCAATAAAGTCAACATCTGCGTTAGGAAATTCATCCTTAAAATTTTTAAGTTGAACTGCAATCGCTTTATAACCACTCCTGTCATAAGTAGTATATACTTGACCATTCCAACCTGTGCTTGATGTAGAAGGCGCGCCTATTTGCTCTAACCTGCGAGAGTCACGATCAGATTTACTCTTCCAAGACATGACATTTTCAGATGGAAGTAACTTCTTAGTTATATTGTTGCTCTTAAAAACAATATCACTAGGATTCCAATAGTTCCAATTTACCTGTGCGTTTTCAAAATAATTTTTCATTGTGTTGTTTTTTGATTTGTTATTGTTAAAACCTAAGAATGACAGACTTCTCCATCAATGTCAACAGAAAAGTTTGAAAATTGATGACCATATTGTTCGTAGAAATTATGAAGCAATTCTACTGCCTCTAGAACTTCATTTCCTTTAGAAGAACATTCTCCAAGAGCAGAAGTTTCTGCTTCGTTTAAAACTAATTCAAATGCTTTATCTAAATTCATTCTATGTCAACCTTATCTTCATTGTCTTCTGCGGTAGCGACAACCAATAGCTTGACATCTTTACCTTCTCCTGTCAAGCCTAATTCTTCAACGACTTCACCAAAGATGCTACCATCTTCGGGAGTAATGCTGATCCAAGCACAATTCTGATCGCCATCGGGGGTTGTATAAACGTCCCACTCAAACTCTTTTAGTCTAGCTTTTTGATATTTAGTTAGTTTCATTTTCTTTTCCAAACATTTCTTTCCATTCATATCGAATATCTTCATCGGGCATATCTTCAAGCCCCTCAAATCCATTTAAAAGCATTTCAATTATTTCCGAAACATTCAAATTCATTGCTTCTGCTTCAGCAAGATCATAACGCATGGTATCCAAGTCGGGTTCATCGTTATCATCTCGTAGTTGTTTATTAGTCGTTCTCATTTAATTCGTCTATTTTTTTGTATAGTTTATTAATTCTATTTTCCAAAAAAGCAATATATTTCAATTCATCGGGTTCTCTTGAATGCATCCATTCCAACTCTGCTTCCAAGTCTTTTATTTCCTTCCAAGCATCTCTTATTTCACCCTTTATTTCTTCTTCTTTTCTTAAACCTTCCATAGCTTTTTTGTTCATGTTATTTTAAACCTCATATTCATCGGCTCTTATTTGCCAACACTCTTCTCCTGCTTTGTATTCGTCAACATACTCAACATTGAAGTCGCAATCTCTAAGAGTTGATTCGATGCTAAATTCTCTTACTTTTTGTTCTGCTTCTTCTTCTGATTCAGCTTCGATATAAAAAGTATTATATATTTTAATTCCTACTGCGTAATTTTTCATAGTGTTTTGTTCTTAACCCTACTTTCCCAATCAAGGGATTCTGCATTATTTAAATCGCAAGCAATTTCTATGTTACTAATATTGTGCCATGCTTCATCCGCAAAAACACTTCCATCGGGATTTGTGCTTGGGAGTTTGAAAATTTGCTCCTTATCAAATCGGCAAATATGTCTTGAAATAATTTCAATGTCAGTTTCAATGCAAGCAAGTCGATGCAACGCTCTACTCAATAAAATCTTATCGGTTACTGCATCTTTTCTTAGCTCTCTTTCTGCGAGAGTTAGATTAACTGATTCTTCGTAAGTTGGGTGATCGTCTGATGTAATTTCGTTCATGCGTATATCCTATGTTAAGAGTAAAAAGTTGTCAAGACTTTTTTGCTTCTACTTCTTCTTTTGTCATTTCACCCCTAATAAATGCACCAAAGTCATCATTATTTAAGTGTGATGTGTCTGTAACATTATGCTCACAAACATTAAAGCATTCATCGTCCCAAGTTACTCCATAAAGAACTCCACCACTATTTCCTTCAAAGTCTGCGCTTGGATAAATTGCAGTACCATTATCCAATTCTATTATATAAACAGGATCAGAACCTCCCCAATAATGAGCATCAAGTTCACTTTTAACCATTTTGCGAACATTAGTAATCTTCGCGCCGACTAGCATATTTTTATTATATTCAATCATTGTTTTCGTTGTTTTTATTATGAAGCTCAATTAAATCATCACACATTCTGTCTGTAATACTTTTTTCTTCTACTTCCTCTATAAAACTAAGTTCGGAATTTTGTTTCCACGCAGAAGGAATCTCCCAATCTGCTTCCATTTCATCCCAAGCTATTTCTTCAGCTTTCTCTGCTGATTCAGCAGTAATAAAATAAGTGCGAGCAGTTGTGCCTACTATTTCTACTTCAAACTTTTTCATTATTACTCTCCATTAATTTCTTTGCTTCCATAAGAGCATTGCAAAATTCTTCAATCTTGTCAACAGGAATTTGAAAATATTTATTATGACTCCTTCCTTGACTTGTAATTGCAGTACAACCAACATAAGTATTAAAGTCGTACGCTATAACTTCAAGCCCACTTAGACCACTACAATCTTTTGAGCTAGACCAAAATGTTTGTTTAGCCATTTCTTTATCAGTTCTACCTTTAGACCAAACAATTTCTTTTTCTACAAGATTAATCATAATTATTCCTCGTACATATAAATTGGAGTATATTCGCCAACATAAGCGCACTCAATATTAAAATTAAAAAACTCTATCGCTTCATCGGGAGTCATTCCATCCCTCTCGACAAGAGTTTCCACGATTTGATCGACCGAATAAATTACTCTACAATCACTAGAGTAACCAAGTATCGCATTATCAAATCCATCAGCAAACAATGCTTCGGGGTTATGATCCCCAATGGTTTCTTTTAGTTCTTCGATGCGCTTGGCGCGATTTTCCCTTAACTCTTCTATAATATCTTTTTTGCTCATGCCTCCAACACTAGAGCAAAATGATTAAGGAGTCAAGAACTTTTTTTGATTTCCAAAGATTCTTTTAAGGCTTTAGCCAAAGGAGAGAGAGGATTTTCTTTTATTTCGTAAAGAAAGTTTTCTCTATAATGCTCTACCTTCTCAATGGATTCTTTGAGTATTTCAACATCGGGGTCATGCTTATCTGCTTCTAACTTATCTTTAGCTACGATAAGTAGATTGTCTAACGCAAGCATAATATTTCGATGATACTCATTCATCTCCCGAAAAAGTTTTAAGAACCCATTTTATGTGCTTAGTTAGTTCGTAACAAAATCTTTCTTTATTGCCTTGGGATTCCCAAAAATTTGCTTGTTCAATTAATTCTATTGTTTTTTGTTGAACTAATTCAAGGTCTTCTTGCTGAAAAGTAGGGTTATTGCATATGTCTTCATTTAAAACTTTAATCATGCCAACCAACGCCATAACCTTTTGGTCTAAAAGGTCAGAATAATCTTGTTTATAATTATAAAATTCTTCACTCATTACTTTCACCTCTATTTTCACTTGGAGGACAAGCCATATCTTCCATTAGCATAAGGACATGATCTTTAAGAGCAGGTTCTAGCTTTTCAGCAATCATAACTCTAGCAGATTCTGATTGCAAGTTAATTTGACAACTGCCTGTGTTGCCACAAGCAACTTGGCGTAATACTTCTAATATTATTTCTTTCATTTTTAATCTTCTTTACTAAATAATAAGATAAACTCTCCTGCAATGCAATACAAAAGAATGCCAATGCAGACAAAAGTTCCAATTAACCAACCAAAAAATTTATTCATTTATTTTTAAGAGGTTTTGTATATGGGGTTGTTGTTTTTGAGATTTTCTTCATGCACTCTATATTTGATTGATACATCTCTTTTTGTCGCCTAAGTTCGTTGTCATCTTTTTGCAACGACTGAATGGCTTTATCTTCGCTCATCACCCCATTAAGAACACGATTAACCATATCTGATACTGATCGAGCAGTCAAGCGATAAGGAAAATTTCTGCAAAGAAACTTATAAAACTTACCGCTTATTTTGCCGTGCTTTAATTTCTTGTGCAAGAATTTTCTGTAATTGCAGTTTCTAGTATTATGCAAAGTTTTCATCTTTTATTATATGAAACTTTACCTTCATCATTATGAGCCTTACTTGGACAAGTCACATCGTGAAACCAAATAGACGCTCTGCTTGCAAGTGTGCTACTAAATGGCAACAAAACCCAATACAATAATTCAGAAATTGAATGCCCGAAAACATTATGGATGAACCAATTTTTGTATAACTTTTTCATTTATCTTCTAATTTTAATTGACCTAATAATAGCTTCAACGCCATCTCTATTTTTAGTATGAAGTTGTTCTCCATTAACAAAAGCAATCTTCCACCACTCTTCTTTGTGAAGTGGATCAATCCTAGCTTTTACATATACTACATTTTTTGGATTAATGTAATAACTTTCGTTGTTCTTATCTTCTATCTGAATCATAATATTTTATGGGGTGCTATTGATAACCAAATTACCTGTCTTTAAATCGTACATAAACAAATCTTCATGCGCTGATCTAAATTGCTCTACATATTTGACACCATCTTCTTTAGAGTTGGTAGTATGCAAAACTTCATCCTTCCAATCGTTTACCTGTCTAATTTCATAGCGATAATTAATTACTCGCACAATATATTTGTGGCTAGTATCTTGCGCTAATTGACTACCTATGTTGTTGCGATCTGCATATTCTTGAGCCTCCGCTTTTGTCAAGAAAATAGGATTAATAGTAGGATCATCCCAATTAGCATCATACGCTTGATAATAAATTACTTCACCATCAACCCAATCATTAATAACATTTTCGGATGTAGAAATCTGACTACTGCACCCAAAAATAAATAAAGTTAAAAATATTAAGTATTTCATTTTTTACTCCAATTTATTGATTCGTAATTTTTTTTAAATTGTTCTGAAATGTTTCGAGGAGAGTCACCTTTTCCGTTACGATGCTTAGGTTTGGAAGTTGTACTCTTCTTCGGTTTAGCTTTAGGTTTTTTATCACTCATTTCTAATTCCAATCAAAATCTATCGAGTGAACATAACCCAATCTTTTTGTCCAACCAAGTTTAGGTTCAGTCACCTCGACAATAGTATTGTATCCATCGCTATTCAACTCTTCTCCATTAGTCGCAAACAAGCACTCAACCTCTAAAGTGTCTGAGTCTTCAAGCCACTCATCCACCTTGATGTCAAGAAACCAAACAGGGACAGATAAACCTTCTCCGACTAAATCTTCTCTAATTGTTAGGTGACTATTTTCTACGCTCATTCAAATATATCTCCCTTGTAATAATCAAAACCCTCTAGTTCGTTTTCAGCTTCTTTTCCAAGAGGAAAAAGTTTAATCGCAATTCTGTCATCATGGTTGCTAATCATTAAAGAATATTCCCCTATTCTAAGCCACGCATTCCTGCCTGTCAAGACAAAATCTTCTCCACCGAAAGAACCATCATCGTTTCCTACGGAATCGTGTTGTATATCAGCTACTATATTCATGTTTATGCTCCATTATTGATTTAATATCATTTTTAGCTTGTTCCCAATAGGAACTCTTCATTTTCTGAGTTTGACCGAATTGCTCCGCTCTAACCATTTGTTGTCCATAATTATGCCATATTTTGCATATCTTGTCAATGTTTTTATCATCGGGCTTAACTACAAAATGATTCCAATGTTTTTCTCCATCAATAGTTTCTGTTTCAATCCATTCAGAAGGAAAACCTTCGGAATAATAATGCAACCAATTATCTTTGGCAAATTCTCTAGCAAGAGAAACAAAACTATCTTGCAAGCTATGAGATTCATACAAGTCTGCATCCTCATACCAAGACTCATAAACACTAATGCAGAAACGAAAAGTATCTTTAATTGCAACGCCTTCTTGTTGCCATTTTTGCAACTCTTCATCACCATGTTCTTCCATATAAACACTATGGGCTTGACCATACCATTTCATATGCTTGGTTACTCGACTCTCATAGACAATCTTTTGGAACTCCTCAAGAAGTTCTTGATTTGACATTTGCGTCATTGATGTTCTTCTAAAACTTACTGATAATCCTTCTCCGCTCATAATGCCCTTACATTAAACTACTTTATCGCCCCTGTCAACAAAATTATTCGCTACTCCAAGTTTCTTCAAGGGTAGCATTCATATAATCTTTATGAGTAATCTCTCCAAGAGTACCCATAATATCCATGCCTCCTTCTTCTTCTAGTAGCTTTCTAGCTTCCTCTTCAGTATCTGCATCTATTTCATAAAAGTAAGTTGCAGGGACGCTAAATACATAAGTATTACTCATTTTTCAAATTCTACCTCTCTCTTGCCTTTTTTATTATAACTAAATAAATATTGTTCTCTATCTGTGTCTATTTGATGATACTGATTTTCTTCAGTAGGTGGATCAACTGCGTAGCAAGCGACATCCCAAGACCATTTAATAGAATCATAGTATTCAAACTGACCTGTTTCGACATTTATTTCACCTAAATCATCGCCACAATAAATATTATAATCTACATAAGTGCCATCACCTACATCATAACTATTCCAATAATCAAAATTATCTCCTTCAGTTATAACTTCGGGGTTAAGCTCGACTTTTTTAATGTGAGTTAATGCTAGGTCAATTATCGCTAACGCAACTTCTTGTGGTGCTTGCCAAGTTTGTCCTATTTTATTCATTGACCTCATTTAAAAGCATATTCCATGCTTTGTCAAGCAATTCTCGATCTCCTTCTTCATTTTCGGCAGAAAGAGACTCAGAGCGGTAATTTGAGAGTGCGTTCTCTACCTCACCGATAGCTTCTTCGGTTGTCATTGATTCGATATATAATCTAACTTCTTCTTTATTCATAATGTTATTTGTTGTGTTAAAAATCCTATTCTAAAACTAAAGACTTGATGATGTCAAGCCCCAATTAAATTTTTTCTCATCAAACGAATCGCTTTATCCTTACCCTTGACTTCGCATTCCCATTTAGCTTCCTTATTTGGCTCAATAGCAATAACAGGTGGAATATTGCCAAGAGCGAAATACTCGGCGTGAGCGCGAGGTTTTTCGGGAGTGCCTTCTGACCAATGAAAGACAGGAGCAATAAAATTATGATCTCCTTCTCCTTGGTTGACCCATGTATAAGCACAACGCTCTGCTTGAAATGCAACATTGCGATCTTCTGATGGATTGCAAAAGTCATGTAAGTTGTCATAGCAAACAGGAATATTTACTTGGAATGTTTCAAATAAATAATCGCTAAAATTAATGCAATTATCTACATTAAAGAAACCCTTGTCTTCATTCTCGATAGTCAATCTATTGAATACCCCTGCATCGCAACGCATAAGATTTTTGTAAAATCTATCTGCAACAATTCCGTAACCTTCATCCATTTTTGGAGTATAATTAATATGAATGTTCATCGGCGCAGTATGGTCTTGGGGTAGACCTACCATGTCAAGAACACTTGCTTGAAAATTTAGTTCATTTATCGTTCTCTCTACTGCATCATTATTTGTAGACGCAAGAACATTAAATTGATCGGGGTGAGAGCCGATAGATATGTTGTATCTTTTAGCTATCTTACCCGCAAATTCTAACTCCTCTTTTATTTGAGTCAAACAAATAGGATTGAGGTCATCAAGTGTTACATCAGTTTGTGCATCGGTTATTAAAGGAAACAACGCGGAACTCAAGCGATAATGAAATATATTATGCAAGACACAATGATTAATAATGTATCGAGTGGTTCTTGCATTATGCAAGATGCGTTCTGACAACTGATGAATGGCATCACTCCTCTCAAGGTCGTGAAACCTCTTTCGGGTCATTGTCTTAAAAGAGTATTTCTTCTTGTCCTTCTCTTTCAACTCTTCGCTGATACAAGTGAGTCCTAATATTGTGTCCATAGCAACCACACTATATGAAGATGCAATTTAAGTCAACAAGAAAATTAACTTCTTGAGTAATCATCTTCGATACGAACAATATCGTCTTCACCGAAGTAAGTGCCTGTCTGCACTTCAATCAAGACCATATCATCAGTCTCGCTAGGATTAGCCATGCGATGCTTGTCCCCAAGACCAATTAGAGCAGTCTCACCAACCTCGTAGTCCTTGTCAACTCCATTTTGAGTAACCCTAGCTACGCCTTGAACGATAGTCCAAGCTTCTTGCCTGTGGTGATGGTATTGATAGCTCAACCTTTGTTGTGGCTTAACAACAATACGTTTAACTTTACAATACTCTGTATCGAGTAATATTTCATAATGACCCCAAGGTCTGATTGATTCGTCTTCCATAATATTTATTTGTATGATTTTTTCGAGTAAACTCCTATGTAGCAACAAAAGGCAAAGAACAAACTAGCAAAGCAATAGTAGTCTCCATAAAAGGCAAATATAAGGGCGAATAAAATATTCAGTATAGCGCAGGAAACGCAAAGCTTTCCATAGAGGCTATACTTAGCCCACCCCCTCAACATGGTTGGGGTTGTTTTGCCTTAGTTTTTGGGGCTTTTTCTGCTTTTTTCGCAATCACTTTCTTGTATGAATCAGCCCAAGCTACTGATAGCATCTTAGCACTAATATGAAAAGTAGAGTTGATTTGGTCGATAGAATGAAGTTCATTTCCGTTAGATACAATCAATTCAGACATAATAGTTTGGCAAATAGAAACTACGCCACTATTAAAATTAATTTCATCAGTTTCGGAAATTTGAGAAAGATAAGATTGGTAGTTTTCTTCAAAAGGATTAAGGTAAATTACAAAACCTCCATCTGAGCTTCTATCAAAACCCAACAAATCCTCCTTGGTCATCATTACATCTTCACTATCGGAAGACCCTTTTTTGATCCAAAATAGTGAATTGCCATCATCATCAACCAAGTCATTGACATCTTTGACAAGAACAACGCTAAGAGGGCATGAAAAGCCTCCTTTACCATTTGTGCCCATAGGTCTTTCTCTTGTGTTCCCATCATGATCAAAAGATGGTTTCTCTGCAATTTCACAAGTTAAAAGAATTGGAGATGTGTCGAAATTATTATCAACATTTTTATTTGAAGTATCAATATCATGCTCAATTTTAAGCATAAATTGGTCACTCAACATAGACTTAGATTTGGGAGCGTAAAGACCAAAGAATTTAACACAACCATCTCCGATAGAAACAGAGCATTGCAAAGATTCACTCCAAGTCTTACCCCCATCAGAAGAAGTAAAGATAGACCAATTTGGGGCAATAGAGTCTAAAATTTTAGATTCTACATCTGTGACGCAGACCACATTGAAGCGTCCTGTTTTGTCATTGACTCTTTTGGTGTAAATGTAAGATTTATTGCCTTCTTCGTCAACTTCATCGACTTCACAATATAGTGTATTTTTCTTTATTTCAAGCACACTTAATTGGTCTGAAAAGTTTAGATCAGAAGTCGAAGATTGATTTCCAAAGCCTCCTTCTCCACTTGGATTTTTCTTACAACCTTTTTTGTCTGAATTAGAAGGAAAGTTATGACTACCTAATAAATCAATATCAATTAAATTAGAATCCTTGTCAACTTCGGGCGAAAACTTATTATGTATCTCCTTGAATCTTGGATTATCGTATAGTGCCTCTTTGACGTTCAAGTTAAGTTTTTTCTTAACATCATCTGGAAGATTAATACGATCTCTTGATACTGAAGTAAGGTCATGGGATATTTTACCATCATCAAAATCATGGATTATACTGAGAAAATTATGAAGCTTACTAGGTAATTCATATATTTTCTTCATACCCATTGGAGGAATAAACTCCGCAAATGAATTTCCTGCCTTATATTTAGCACCCGACATAGAAAGTTTTGGGTCTTTTTGACCGCTATTTTCTTTGGGATTATATGTGCAGTAAATAAATGAACTATTAATCGTCCTCTCATCCGACTTAACTTTTACTTTTGTTTGACCAATAGGTACGACTTCGTACTTGACATTATCTTTTTCGAGCCTTTTATTGAATCCAAGGCAAAGACATGAATCTCCCCCTCCGTTGTCTTTACCTGCCTTATCCCTTTTTTCCTTTATTCCATTTTGCACAATATTAATTGGGTACGCCAAATCATGGGTAATATTTTCCAATGAAATGGCGAGATATTGCATACCTTTTACCGAATAATAATCTCCTATTGGGGAATCTTCATCATTCTTTCCTGTATTAATATTCGATATCTTTTGGGACTCGTTATGAAGATTGACATCATAAGCAAAGTTAGTAGTGCCATGCGCAGGGTTTTTAAACTTGGAAAGGCTTGGTTTGTTGGAAAAATCAGGCTCAAAGTTATAATTGGGATGTAGTATGGGATGACTCCACCCCGACCCATTCCATAATTGAAGAGTATAATAACCTGTAAATCTTTCAGCATTCAACACACTTTCATGCTCATGACCAAAAAGCGATCCACCTTCACTAAATACATCGCTATTAATAGCGATATTCAAGCAAAACTGCCTATATCCATCCTCATCTTCACGATAAGGAATTTTAACAAATATATCTTCTGCTATCTTAGATATAGCACCACTATAACACAAAGTCTTTTTGTTTTGATGGGCGTTTAGACCAAAAAGACCCATGCCATATTTGGCGTGCGCATAGGAAAGATTTCTCTTTGATGAAGGATACTTAACTAGACCTACCATATTTCTTATAAATCCTTGTTTATCTTGACCCATTCCTAGATCAGAAACCATGACAGAGCGACAATTAACTTTATCGCCTTTGCCATAAGAGATGACAGACTTTTTATCCTTATCGTTATGATTTGGGTTGAAAAAATTCTTGGCATCTGAAATATTATTGAGGTGGGAATACTTATTTCCGTAGGTTAAGGGTTCTGTGGAGCATTTATCGTAATCTTCCCAATCATATCGAGCATGGTCTAGCTGAACAAGAGCCTCATCAGCATTATGCACCCATTCTCTCAATCCATTCATAGCAATAGGAGAGTTTGCCTCAGAGCTTCCTTGAGCAGTAGGCTTTTCACACCATCTAGCAGGAACTCCTTCGCAATGTGATATAAGTTCTCCATTGTTATTTGGCTTAAGATCAAGAAGACCAAGTTCTTGGAGCTTTGGAGTAAGTTCTTTATCACAAGGATGATTAATGGTTAAGTTAGCGATCTTTTCGCTTGCTTCGTAGTATTTTTCTTTGTCGTTCATAATTGTTTTATCGTAGTTGGTGTTGATTAAAAAGCGTATAGTATTACGTTAAGGAGGGATTGTCAAGAAGTTTTTTAAAATCTTTTAGATTTTGCTCAGATAGTTTCTCGAAGTCAACGAAAACAATTTTGCCCTCTTCGTCAAGCGCTTCCAATTTGGGGAAATTGCCATTGCTTAAAGAGCGAATAATTTGTTTTGGATTTTGCAATACACCGACCTTGGAGCATTTGCTTGATCCTTTGCATTGCATATATATATAGTAAGGTTTTCTTACGATCTTGTCATAAGGAGAATCAAAATCGAAAGAAGTTTGATCTGTGGTTTTGGGTTCAGAATCTGAGGCTTTATCGCTCTTTTTATTTTGTTTTTTAGTGTCAGCTTTAAGTAATTCTTTAAGCTCGGAAATGTCTAAGGGGGTCTGCAAGAGCGTGAGAGCCATATCCTCTAGCAATTCTTGTATATTAGAAAGTTTACCGAAGTTCTCGCCAAAAGATTTTAATTTATTATTAATAGATTCAAGGTTTTTGTCGTTTGCAACCTTATTAGCTTCTGCATCAGCTAATACTTTCTTGGCTTTGAGCAAGTCCTTTTCGGCATCAAAGATTATTGTCTTAGCCTCCGATTCGGCATCAGAGATTATTGTCTTAACCTCCGATTCGGCATCAGAGATTATTGTCTTAGCCTTCGATTCGGCATCAGAAACTTTTTTAGCAATCTCTTCATCAAAACTTTTTTCTCTTTCGTTAAGGCTTTTTTCTCTTCCATCAAGGCTTTTTTCTCTTTCGTTAAGGCTCTTTGCCTTTTCGTTAAGGCTCTTTGCCTTTTCGTTAGCCTTAGTGTCTCTCTTGCTTCGCTCCTTGTCTTTCTTTTTCTCTTCTTCCTGTTTTTTAGCAAACTCCTTCTTATCTTTATCAAGCGCAATCCTATCGTTGAAAAGTCTATCAAGACAATAATCTCTATGTCCATCGGATAACATTAACGATGTGGAGTTTTTGAAACCACCTATGGTATAATCAATAGAGGGAGCATTGAGTCCCCACTCATTCGGTTCAAGATTAACTTTTTTTTCTGCTGTTTCTTCGGTCATTGCGAACCACTATATAATATGTTTGATTTAAGGTCAAGAAAAAAAATAAAAAATGGTACGGATGGTGGGAATTGAACCCACACTCCCTATGGGAAACGGATTTTAAGTCCGTAGCGTCTACCAATTCCGCCACATCCGCATTATTTTAAGTTGAATAAATTATAAATTGCTATTCCGATAAAGTAACCAATCACGGCTACCGCTAGATATTCTAAGATTATCATTTTAAAATGGAGCTACCTGTCAGACTCGAACTGACGACATCCTCATTACAAGTGAGACGCTCTACCAACTGAGCTAAGGTAGCTTATTCCTTCTCTTCCATTTTAATCCCTCCATCATCATAGGGAGGCATTTTAATGTCATCAGAAGTTTTACTAGAAATAACTCCATTAGCAAGTAATGCTTCAAAAGTATTCCATAGTTTTTCGTATCTAACTTTATTTAAAG
>CEOU01043411.1_pt1 | contig 12833 bp, 11 predicted proteins | sample 530731 | NCBI WGS metagenome assembly CEOU01 (sample SAMEA2620894, study PRJEB7988) | marine metagenome | isolation source: saline water (ENVO:00002010), including
GTCAAAAAAAGCGATGCTTAGATTTACTAAAAAATTAAAAGAGGAGAGAAAATATGAGTCATCCAAGTAAACTAAAGGGAAATAGGTTTGAAAGAGAAATTTGTGATAAAGCAAAGGACACAGGATTGAAATCTCAAAGAGCTTGGGGTAGTAATGGTATGGCTCTTGGAGAACATCCTGAAGTAGATTGTCTTATAGATGGTTATAAAATACAAGCTAAAGTAAGAAAAAAACTACCTGCTTATCTTATTCCCTCAAAAGAAGTAGATGCAGTTGTATTTAAGCAAGATAGAGGAGAAATACTTATGCTTGTTAGGTATGAGGATTGGTTGTTTGAACAAAAAAGAAATAAGGACAAGTAATGTCTGTTATTAATGGTTATTGCAAAGAAAAAGATATAAACTTTAATAAGGACTTAGTTTATGGTAAATTAGGAGAAAACTTAGCCAATCAAATATTTCAAGGTCAATTTGATGCAGAAGTAAAAACAGAGAGAAATATTTGGGAAACGACAGGTAATATTGCTATTGAGTATTTATGTAAAAAGAAGCCATCAGGAATATCAACTTGTAAATCTAAAGTATGGATACATTTTTTGTCAGTCGATAGTCAGTTTAAAGGTGCTTTTATATTTGATAGAAAAAAATTAAAACAATATATAAAAGATAATTATAATAATTTAAAAAAAGTTGATGGTGGTGATAACAATGAAAGTAGAATGGTTCTGCTTAATAAACAAAACATTATGGAGGTGTGTGGGTTTTGATTAATAAATTTGCAAGTCCAAATAAAGATATAATTGTAAAGCCTAAAAAATGTAAAGATTGTAATGCTTTAATTACAGAAACTAATAAAGTTAGAAAACATGGCTCTGTAGGTTATTATAGTAATTGTAGAAAGTGCATTAACAAAAGAAACCTTGAATATGTGCGTAAAAGAGCTAAAATTATCAAAGATAATCCATTGTGGTAGGTCTTACCATACCTCTTTAATTTTTAAACTAATATTATAAGTTTTAAAAGCAACTTGACTTATGCTTAGGCTATCTTGGTCTAGGACACAGATTGCAAATTGGTCAGGATTGTTATTTGTGTTATCAGGTTGAAATAAAAACCTTTGTCCATTGCCTATCTTGTTTAGTACTTGAGATATAAACGATTTGTCATTATTAATATTATAGTAAAAAGCATTGTTAGTATTATTATCAGTATCAATATCGTCATCACTATAATTAGTCGTTGTTTCTGTGTAATTATTACCCATGTAGTTTGAAGCAAACAAATCTTTATCTGATATATAACTAAAAGATAAATTCCATACCCTTCTGCCATTTCTTTTTGCTACTTCATTTGTGTCGCCTATAGAAAACGGAGCAGCTTTGCTTTCACCATTAATCCAATATGGAGAACCTGCATATCTAACATTAGTTAGTGTAGAACCACCCATAGTTTTTAAAGTATCAAAACCATCAAATTCAATCTCCATAGAAAGCTCTAAATCAGCACTTGGCATATCATAATAAGAACCAAATATTAAACTTCCTAAATTATAAGATTGTGTAACCTGACTTCCATCATCATTAGCAGCTATCCCCAAACCTATTGTACTATAATCAGAATCTGCAGTTCCTGTAAAAATTGTAGTTCCAATGTTTTCTATAGATATAACATCAAAAGGTGGTTCGCTTTCAGTCGTTTCTATATTACAATTTAAAACAGATTCAGAATTTGTTGTAGTTGTTATAATTTTTCCTTCAATGTTATGATTTAAAAATGCTAAATAAAAATTATCTGTATCAAAATAATTTAATAAATTTGAATTTAAAACAATAGTTTGTGGATTACTACTATCAAATTCTATTTCTTTTTGATTTATAGGGTCGAATCTACACAAATCATTATCAAAGCTTATTGTATAATCTTGTCCTAATGATTTAAGATAACTTATTGTATCAATATAAAATCTACATTTTCCTACGTTTTGATATGCCATTATTCTTTACCTCTTTCGTATTTTATACTTCCTTGTGTTCTTTCTCTTTTTGCAACTTGTTTTTGTTTTTGTTTAGGAATAGGTGCTTTAAGGTTTATTAAAGATGTTTTTTGTACAGCTCTAGTATAACTTGGCATTTTTTTAGCTTCACTAAATATTTTATTTACCAATGCACGTTTTTCAACCCTTGATTTAACATTAAACTCAAGTGTTTTACTATTTGTTTGTAGTGCAGGTTTAAAACTACCTCTTTTTCTTTCTGTTGCAATTTTAGGTTCATCAAAAAGTATTTCATCATCATTTTCTAAATTAGTTTTCATTTTATTTATCTTTTTTAAATCTTGATTATTTGTAATTGTTGCTGAAATTTGAGTTCCATCATAATTTGTTATTAAACACCTCGTTATTCTTATATCACCTGAATAAGTATAAAGTTTAACAGGTATTATGTGTTTAAATAAATTAGATATTAAAATTGTATTATTACCAATATCAGATGTAATAAATTTTGGCATAGAACTTGAAAATATAGCAGCACCATCATATTCTAATGCAATTACAGACGGAATACCATTTAAATTAATTTCTATTTCAAAATCAGAAACTGTTAATTGTGCATTACTTACAGGATACAATTTCCTTAAATTGTTTATTTTTTTTACTAAAGACAATGTTTTAATTATATTGCTCATTTTACCCTAAAATTATGTTTACTAATCTTATTACATCACCAATGTTTATATTTCCATCACCTGATAAATCAAATGTTTCATCTAACAAACTGTTATTATCTGAACTACCTAAAATAGCATTTACTAAAATAATAACGTCAGATACATTTACTAATCCATCTTGTGTCAAATCTCCAATTATTTCTCCTGTTTGTATGCCTTCTCCACTTACTGTTCCTATATTCCAATCAGATATTTCAACTTCTGAAAAAGATGAAAGTAATAATTGAGATACCCCATATATTACAAAATTATAAAATTCTAATAAAATTTCTAAAACATTAACATCATGGTAGTCAATATTTCCTGTGCGATGCAAATCTGCATTTCTTAATTGTTCTGAAGTTAAATTTTGTATATTACCAATAACAATAGATTTTAAAATATTTAAATCTGTTGTTGTAAGATGTGAAGTCATTAAAGGATATGTTTCTTGTAAAGTTTGAAAGTTCCCTGCATCAAAATATTGACTGTAATTATTTATCCATCCTGCATCGTCATATATATCACTAATACCATCAATTTCTTCTTGATTGTGATGGTAGTAATGTTTCTCAAAAGATAGTGCACCTACGTTAGATTTTCTTGTTAAACTTCCTAACCCTGCTGTAAATCTCCTTTTTAATTCATGCAACTGATATAAATCTAATACCACATCTTTAGTTGATTTTGTTATAGATTTAACCATAAAATAAGGGTATATTTTTTGATTATTTCTAAAAACATTTTGACTTGTATAATCTTCTCCATATATTTTTAAATTATTAAATAATGAGTCAAAATTACAAATATCTCCAACTTCTGCGTTAAAATATTTTAAAGGCAATTTAATTTTAATGATATTATGATAATTGCAATATTTCATATATGTATAATCTCTTAATTTTACAGCAGATTCATAATCTCTTATAAAATCGGATTCTATAGTAAATATATTACTTTCTCTTTTTAAACCAAGGCTTGAATAATTATAGCCTAAAATTTCAGTAGTTTCTCCTGTAGATGAATCATAATTAAAATATGAAGAACTTTGATTATAAGTTCCCTCGCCATTTCCATAGAAGTCATAGCCATCACAATAACCTGTATCTCTTGTATAATTACCTGTTTCATAATCTTTTTTATATTGGACATTTACCATAGTTTTAATTTCTGAACTTGGAGTTCTTTCAAAATTAAAAGAAACAATATCCTTTGATTGAATTGTAAAATCAATATCAGAATCACTATATTCTTGTTTCATTTCTGTTAATGATAATGTGTTTGATTGATTGTTAAATCTAGGAAATATAGAGCTATTCTTTGATATATCTTCTATTAGTTTTTTTGCTGATGTTTTTTCATTTACAGAAAATGCTAGTGTAATGTTTAATTGCTCTAAATCTGTATTTTCAAACAAAACATTTTGTGTCATACTAATTTCTTTTTCGACAATATTTTCAATAATGCTTGATGGGGTTTCTATTACGTTGCTGTTTAAATCAACTCTGCCAATAACGTCTGCATAGAAATTAGAATCTAAACCTTTTTCAAAATTTGTAAATTGGAATATACCAACAGAGTTTAATTTAGTAGCTATTTTTAATTGACTATCATTTCCATCTGATTCTAATCTATAATTCAATGATATAGAGTTAAATTTATCAGGAGAATCCCATGCTGCTATATAATCATCAGAAGCTAAACTATCTAAAACTTCATTATTTGGTGTAATATTTTGACCTCTAATATCCCAATTAACAGGATTATCACTTGCTATTAATGCATTAATACTTTCGCTATCTTTTTCTATTAAATTAAAACCTAAAAGTGGGTTAGGCAATAAAGCATTAGCATCTGTATTATCACTATCTACTGTATCAGTAGCTATTGCACTAACTATAAAATTATCATTATTTCCTATAATTCCTGACTCTAAATCTACCGATAAACTTCCCCAAAAAGTAGTATGACTTGCTATAACATCTGAGCTTTTTATGTTATTAAAAGGAAACAATAACGATAATCTTTTTTCTATCCCATTATCACCACCTGATACTAAATCTACATAATTAGTAGAAACATTAATTCCAAAATCTTTAGCTAAGTTTTTACCTACTTTCTGACCTAAAAAATTTTTATGACCCCAAGGTATAATTGTTCCTTTTTTAACAGAAGTTGCATTGCTTGATGTTGTAAAAGGGTTTCCATTTTCAATTTCATCAAAATCAATTACAGATGGAGATAATACATTTTCAAAAGATATATTATCTTCTACATATAAAAACCAACCTGCTCCTTGTTCAAAACATTCATTTTGTTGAATTATTCCAAAATTCGCAACATCTTGCTGACCATTCAAACCATAAGGGTTAGCTATAACTCCAAAATTATTTTGCATCAACTTATCTTCCCAAACAATATTGCTACCACCTTCATTTGATAACTCATCTGCTCCGTTCCACTCTGATTCAAATTTAATATTTAAACTGTTAAATTCATTGTTACTAGAAGAAGCATAGGCTGAAACTCTTTTTTTAGTAGGTCTAAATTGAGCAAAATTACTCATATCATCATTGCTATATAAATATGGTAAATCATTATTTAAATCTTCGACTAAATTAATCCACAATATTTTATTTGACTCTAATATTTCAATACTTGGCATTGTTTCAGGATTGTAAATTCCTATATATATTCTTCTTATATCATTTACATTATTTGAATTAACAGAATTAGGACTACACCAAGATTTCATAACATAACTAGGAAAAAACTTTTCACTATTTTGATTTTGAAATTCAGTAAGACCTTTTATGCTATCTGATGAGCTAGCATTACCTATAAAAATATATTGTGTTGGTCTGCATGTATACTTACCCCAATAATTGTCTGTAGTGTCATCATTATTTAATGTAACACCGTTTTGTGCCCCTGTTCCTGTAGAAATTAAACTATTATCAGGGTTTTCAAATAATGCTTCTACTGTTGGATTTTCAGGGTTGCACCATTCAGAATCAGGCAATGGAAAATCACTTAAAGCATTTATTACTCTATCAAAATTATCAATGTAAGGATATTCATTGTCAGGGTCTAAACCTGATGCTATCATCCAAGCTTCTCTAAAATCTAAATCTAAAGACCATTGTTGCACTAATTCAGATTTTTTGCCTGACCATGAATCTTGTACATGAATATTAGGGTTTGTTTTATATCCTAATTCTAACAATTTATTTTCTACTCTATCTATTATTTGATTACCTGTTGGAAATTTTATAAACCTTACAGGTAATTCATCAGAGGTCGTTGCTAAAAAAGAAGCTATGTTAAATAAATAATTAGTTGAACGGTCATTAAAAACTTCCTCTCTCATATAATGAAATCCATTAAACTCAGAGTTATATGGTATAAATTCATTAACTGTTTGAGTTACAACTTCATCAAAATTTAAAGACAATTTAGAGTTTGGTATTTCACTAAAAGTTGCAAATTCATCTAATTCTCCTGACTGATTTAATATAGAAGATGGGTTATCATTAGAATCTATAGCAGCTTCAGGTCTTAATATTCCTGTTTCAGGATTTATTTCTACAACACTTCCAACATTTCCTGACTCTACTGCATCTCCTTCATCAGGGTCATCAGATTTTAAAAGTTTAAATTCAGAAGGTCTTGAAACTTTTATAGCTTGTAACTGATTACTTGCAGGTGGGTTTTGTGGAAAACCATTTATAAAAATTCTATCTATACCTATAAACCCATCGTCTATAACATACTGCGTTTTATCTCCCCACGGTTCATTAAATCCCTCTTTGTTTTGAAACTGTTGTAAAACTCTAAAATAATCTTCTTTATATATATAAAGAGGATTGTTTGTACTTTCAGGGTCATCTCCTAGATAACTTGCATATTGAGAATTATCATTATAATTAAAAAACCCTTGTATTGATATTCCTCTTTTTTCATTCTCAGGTAAATTTGTTCTTGTAACTATATCTACATCATCAGCTAATAAAGATATTTTAGTTTCAGAAAGGCTTGTATTTGTATTTAGATACGGTATCATAGGAGCTTTATCTAAATAACCATAAGTAATAGGGATGCTTTTATTTATATAGTTTTTATTAAATACATTTTGACTATACCCCAAATTTGCATAAGGAATCTCAACGTCTAATTCGTTTGAAACATCTTCTAGTACTATATTAATAATGTTTAAAGTGTGCATTATTTTATTTATTTTTCCATCATAAACCTTTACACAATCATCTATACTAACGCATAGATTAAAACAATAATAAACTTTAATAGAAACATTGTTCTTTAAATTTTCATTATCACTTAATTTATCATAATTATTAATAGATAAACTTAAATTTGATGTTTTAAACTTATGTGTATTAATATTAACAGAATCTTTTAGATTTGAAACTTTTAAGTTATAATCATCAAAGTATACAGGTTCATCATCTATAATTAAAGATTGTTTATTTGTAGATATGTATAAAGGATTTTCATCACCTATAATTACTAAAGGATAAAGGTTAGTAATATTTTGATTTAAATGTTCTTGTAATTTGTCAGATATATTTAGCATTAAGATAAACCTATATCTTCGCCTCGTCTAATAGCATCTCTTATCATTGGTATAGCTTCATCTTCTATAAAATCCTTAGAAAGAACATTTCCTTGGAAAGAAATATTAACACTTCCACCACCCATTCCTGCATTTATCTTGTTTAAAGTTTCTAAACCAATAGAATCAACTGCTGATTTTCTTAGTACATATTCGCCTCTTTCTGCTTCAATCATAGTTCCACCTTGGCTATGTGGTTTTCCTCCCACTAAACCACCATATTCCATCTTAGGAGGCGATTGTGCTAACACTAATCCAATTTGTGCAGCACTTAAAGCTTTTATCATAGGAATCCAAGCTGCACCAAATATACCTGTTTGAGCTTGAGCTTTCATTATAGCTTCACCTGTGCTCATAACAATGCTATTAATACTCATAATTTGTTGTGCTCTAAAAGAAACTAACATTCTTCTGTCAGCAGCCTCTTTAGCTTTCTTTTCTCTTTCTTCGTGTTTTTTAAGAATATTTTGCTCTAATTTTTCTTTTTGTGCATCAGTTGATTTTTTATAAGCAAAAGTATTTCTTAAAGCTTCAAGTTCTCTTTGTTCTTCTCTATTAATGTTTTCTATTTTTGAATCAGCAACTTGCCTATGTAGTTCCATTTCTCTATCTGCTATTTCAGATATAGTATTAAATAATCCAAGTTCTTCTAAAATCTGATTATCTGTAGCCTCTGTTTTTTCTGTATACTTTTTCTTTAATTCTTTTAGCTTTTCTAAAAGAGCTTGATAACCTTCAAATTCTTGTGCATTTAAACCTATAGTCATTATTTTAGCATCTGCTGCAGCTATAATTGCTTCTGTTTCTTCTATTTTTGCTTTTGTTGTACCTTTATAAGCACCCATTAAAGCATTTGTAAGATTCTTTTCTTCTTCTTTTTCTTTGTTTAATCTTTCTATTTCAAAAAACAATTCTCTATTTACATCTGCTAAATCTATGCCATTTTGTATAGCAAACTTTTCTATCTCTGTATTAGCTTTTAAAAGAGCTAATTTTTTTTGCATACCTTTATTAACATCATCAACTTTTTTTATGTATTTACCTATTTCTTCGCCATTTTCAGCAAATTTCTTAGCATTATCACTTATTTCTTCAGTATTTTCTCTAAATATTCCTGTTAATTCTATTAGTTTAGTTAAAAGTAAAACAACTGCTGCTGCTGCAAATCCAAATAAATTCTTTTTCATAGCTGCATTTAAACCTTTTGTAGCAATAGTAGCAGCAATAGCTTTTGCTTTGTATATTGTAAAGGCTACTCCTACAGCTGTTACAGCAGTTAAAAGCGAATATATTTTTTCTGTTGATAAAGATTCTGATAATTTTTTAAAAGTATTAGCTGCTCCTAAAACAATAGGTGCTAAAACTTCACCTATAACCTCAGCAGCATCTCCAAAAGCATTTTGTGCTTGTGCTAATTGTCCTTCAGTAGTTCTTGCTAATTCTGCTGCTAATCCACCAAACTTTTCTTGGACAGATTCAGTTAATCCTGCTACTTTATCAGATTTGCTACCTGTCATATCTAATAAAATACCATATCTTGATAAGGCATTAGTTGATGAACCTATAGTTTTAGCAACTAATAATCCTGCAGTATTTAAATCTATATTCATACCTGCTGCTAAGTCAGCAGTAGCTTGTGTTAATTTTTTAGTTTGTTCTTCGCTTGCTCCAAAAGCACCAATCTGTGCCATAACAACATTAATATTTTCATCACCAAAAGTACTATTTTTTTGAAGCTCTGAAGAATATTCATCTAATCTTCTAGCACCTGCTCCACCAAATACATCAGCTAATCTTTGGACACTTTCTTCTTGTTGTGCAAATGCTTTTACTTGGTCTACTAACACCTTGCTTACTACACTAGCACCAAAAGAATATAAAAGTAATTTAGAACGAACTGTTGCAAAAGTATTGCTTAACAATCTTCCTTCGTTAGTTATACTAAATAATCCTGACCTTAATCTTTTTGTTCCTGCTGTAGCTAATTTTGTAGCTTGAGTCATAGCAGATAAGGCTCTTGTATTACCATCCAATGCTAATTTAACAGTTTTTAAATTTACACCTGCATCTTTAAACGTCATATTAGCTTTTTTAAGAGAATCTCTAAGGTTTTTTATTTTAACCCTATTATTATTAAGCTCTGTAGATTGTATTGCTAGGTTTTCTTTTAATTTTTTATTTAGCTGTATAGCTTCTTGGTGTGCTAAAGATAGTTTTCTTTGTCTTTGCTCATTTTCTTGTAAAGCAGCAGAATGTGATTTAGATATACTTATTGATAATTTTTTAGCTTCTTTTGCTTTTTTTTCTGAAGCAGCCAACCTTTCGGTATCCATCATGTTTTGATGTTTTATTCTGCCTTCTTCTAAAAGTTCTCTTGTTAAATTTTCAGTAGCTTTGCTTTGCTTTAAAGTTTGACTAACAGATTTTCCTGTTGATTTAGTCAGACCCTCTTGTGCTTTACGAACTTCCTCAAAAGCATTTTTTAGTTCTATATGCTTATCAGGTTTAAATGTTACTATAAATTGATTTTCTGCCATTAAATTTTCTTCTTTTGTTTTTCTATTTCATAAGATTCTTTCTTAGCAAAAGCTTGCTTTATACAAAAAAATGAATCTATCCATTTTGCAGGTTGTTCTCCATAAGTTCCTTTATATGGAGATATACCTAATTCTTTACAGTATACATACCTTTGTATGTCTTTTTGTATTTCTTTAGAAAAAAGGTGGTTTTTGCAAGTAAAAAAAGGCAACTGAGCATTGATAGATTTAGCTAAATCAAACTCTGTGCCTTTTTCATTACTTTCATGTATTTCCTTTTTTAATAAATCAATAACTTCCCAAACATCTTCAATAGAGTTAAAAATTCTAGTTTCTCTTTTACCATTTATTAAAATAGGTATTTTAGCTTGATAAGGGAATGAATGATATATACAGCCTCCACAACTATCCCCAAGAATGTTTAATTCTATTTGGAGGCTTTTTCTTCCCCCATGGTATACTTTTCTTGTAGAATAGTAAATAACTCTGTTTTTTCTTCTAATTTAAAGCCTATTAAAGCTTTATCAGAAGTATCACCATCTATGCAAGTTCTCATCCACTTTGTCATAGTACTATTCATCATTTTAATTCCTAGAAAAGAACCATCATCTTTATAGGTATATTCTACTGCATCTAAAAGGGCATCTCTTTCATCTAAAGAAATGTCTTTTAGTTTAAGTTTTCTACCACTTTTTAATTTGACTTCCATACTCTCCTCGTATTTAAGTTATTATTCGTTGCAATCAAATATTACTAAATTACCTGTTCCATCGCTTGTAGCTTTTCCTGATACATCAAGCATCATTAAATCACCTTCACTATAAGCAACATTTGTTAAAACACCATTGTCAATATTAACACCAAAAGCATTATTATTTGTAAATTCAAATAAATCAGCTGATATTGGAACTGATTGTGTATCAAATGTATTAACTAAATCTCTAGTTTGAGTATCATACTTAACTTGCGTATCAAAAGTAACTGCAAATTCTGCACCTCTTGTTAAGCCTTCATACCCACTAGAACACATTCCATAAAAACTTGCAGGGTTATCTAAAGTAACAGTAAAATTACTCATAACAACTTCTAATCCTGCACACAAATGTTCGCTTGAAGTATTAAATGATTTTGTATCTGTTCCAACATAGTATGTACCACCACATGCAGTAGCATCATTAAGTGTTGGTTTTTTACCTGACTGAAGTGTAGCTGAAAATTTAACTCTACCACCTTCTGTTCCTGCATCTGCAGATAATACAAAATTTGTACATACCATTCCTGAAAATACTAAATTCCTAGTATTAGATGGTTGCACATTGCCTGTACCTGAATCTGTTTCATCAGCTCCTGCAATAACTACAGTCATAGTATCTCCTGCTGTGTCATTAGTTTTTGCTGCTCCATCACCATTCTCATAAGCTATAAGAGGTGGAGTATATGTAACAGATACTGAAGGATTAGCAGTATAATCGTTGCAAATATTTTGCATTAATAATTGATGTCCTGCATCTTCGTGCATAGTTCCTGATATACTTAACTCTACTACTCTTAAAGTATTGTCTTGAAAGAAATCTGCATCTTTTAAAACTCTGCCACCATTTCTAATATCTAAAACTTGTGTTGCATTTAAGGTTGGAAAACTAACAGAATCAACATCTAATTGGAACATGCTTGTGCCTAACACACTTGTTCCTGCTGCTGTTTCTGCCTTAACCCAACAAGTAAATTCTTTAGGCGAAAAAGCCCTTGATGATTTTGCCATTATTTATCTCCTTTTTTATTCTTTGGTGTAGGGTCTGATTTAGGAACATCTAAAACCTCTACTTTATTTTTTATTAATTTATGGACAGAGCTTACATCTATTGTTTTGCCTTCTTTTAAATCAGACCAATCCAATTCAGAACAGCCACAACTTTTCCAATTATTTGATAAACTCTCTCCTGCTTTTAGTTTTATTTTCATAAATCTCCTTAACTTACATTTCCTAGGTGTTGGCATTTCCATGCCCATTCTGTAACATAAATACCTAATTCCTCATCAGCATTTAAATCTGTACTTTCAAATCTGCAATTAAAAGCATTAGTATTATCTGAAAGTTGCATAGATACATTATCATGTATTAAAGCCTCTATTCTTGAAACCTGTCTAAGTATATGGTCTAATGCTTTTTCATTAACATTTGCCTCAGCAAATATATATTTGACTGCAATGCTAAACTCCCTTGTTTCAGAAGTTACATTATAGGCTAATAATACAGAACCTGTGGGTATAAGCTGTAGTGCTTGATTTACACCTTTAGGTATATCTTTGCCTTTGTAAATAGGTAGAGCACCTTTAAATTCTGTTTCCAAAATAAACTCTAACTTATCTAAAATATTCTTCCAATTATTGGTAAAATTTACTGCCATTTTTAATATTTTCCAAATTTACTGACTCGTCTATACATACCAATTCCACCTCTTGTCATGCTTACAGAGTTAATTTGTGAATTATCTACTTCTTCTCTCCAACCTGCAACCTCCATTTCCCATTCATCGTTAGCTGCAGCTTGAGTTGTATCAGTAGCACCTGCAAATCTTATTTGTAATCCATTAGCAATATGTTGATAATCTCCTGTTATTTTTTCAGCAGTTATAACTTGTCTACTTTTTAAACTATCTCCATCCTTAACCCATACAGAGAAAGTAGCAGTTCCAAGTACACCTGAATCTATAACTTTAATTTTTATTAAGTCCCAAGAACCTGACCACCTACCTCTTGTATCTACAGGTCTTATTTTTCCTGATGTATATACAATATCTCTTATAAGACCTTTTGATGAGTCCCCTGTTGTTTGCCAAGATAAAGCTGCTCCCCCTTGATTTAATGAATCAATATTACTCTGTGCATCTTCCATAAGAGCATTAGCTATTTCAGATGTTGGGTCGTGGCTTCTAATAAGAAATGTAGCAGCTAATA
>CEOU01062784.1_pt1 | contig 12778 bp, 21 predicted proteins | sample 530731 | NCBI WGS metagenome assembly CEOU01 (sample SAMEA2620894, study PRJEB7988) | marine metagenome | isolation source: saline water (ENVO:00002010), including
GGTGGAGGCGGTGGCGGAGGTTTCACTAAAAGTGCAGGTGGTGGAGCAGGAGGCTTTAGAACAAACAACCCAGGCACAACTCCTGGTTCAGGAGGTTTACCTGTATCAGCTACAGGGTTTCCAATCACAGTAGGTGGTGGAGGCAGTGGATCAGGTGGGGGAACAAGCGCCATGGTTGGTGGTTCAGGATCTAATTCAATTTTTTCAACTATAACATCTGCAGGTGGTGGAGGAGGCGCAAGCCGTAGAACTCCAAACGCTGCTGGCAGCGGTGGATCAGGTGGTGGAGGTTGCCCTCAAAATAGAGGATCAGGCTCCGGCAATACACCTCCAGTAAGTCCACCACAAGGTAATCCAGGTGGAGCTGCTTCTCATAGAATTGGTGCTGGTGCGTCTGGTGGAGGCGGTGCAGCACAAGCAGGTCAACAAGGACCACAACCACCACCAGGATCAGATCATGGTACAGGCGGTGGTGCTGGTGGACAAGGCACTGCAAACAATATTACATTTTCTACAACCACTTACGCAGGTGGGGGCGGCGGTGCTCCCGGCGGTGGCGGTGGATCTGGCGGTGGCGGATCAGCAACTGGTAAACCTCCAGCCGGTAATCCAGGTCAAACAAACACAGGCGGTGGCGGTGGAGGAACTCAACAAGATCAACCTATGGCTTTCTCTTTACAAGGTAATGGTACGGGAGGATCAGGTGGTTCTGGTATTGTAGTAATAAGGTATAAACATCAATAGGAATTATAATGTCGCATTTTGCAAAGCTAGATGATAACAACTTTGTACTAAGAGTAGAGTACATTGAAAATGATATGATCAAAGATGAGAGTGGTAATGAATCTGAAGCTGTTGGCGTTGCTCATCAAAAATCAGTGCACGGATGGGAAAGCTGGAAAAGATGCTCATACAATACACATGAAGGCGTGTATTATGAAATGAGAGATGGGTCATATGAGGTAGCCTCAGATCAATCTAAAGCTTTTAGAAAAAATTATCCTGCAATTGGAGATTATTATGATCCTTCATTGGATGCTTTCATTAAAAGAAAACCAGATGGAATGAATTCATGGGTTCTCAATACTACTAAAGGTATGTGGGAACCACCTACTCCAGCTCCAGCATGTGACCCTGAAATTTATCAAGGTATGGAATGGGATGAATCACAACAAAGATGGGAAGCAGAAAAAATTTCTGATTCTACTATGTGGTGGTTTAATTGGGATAATACAAATCAAACTATTGATGGTTATACTATACCTAATGGCACTTGGACCGCTATTTAAGTTCTACTAATAAATTAATACCAATAGATACTCTAGATACATCGTGTTGATGTTCATCTACTGAGTGAAGAAAATTAGCAGGAAATAAATACAAACAATTATCTTTTAATAATTCTTTTTGTTGCACATCTTGAAAGTGCATATAATTTTTACCTGGACATCTAACATGAAAAGCACCTGAATAACCGTTTGGGCTATGAGCATGTATTTTAGTGTAATCACCTTTGTGATGTTGCATACCCCAAAAATCTTTTATTATATACTCTGATGCAGATATCTGACCCCAATGAGGAGATCTTAGTACGCAGCATGTATGTAAAAGTGATACAATTCTATCTCTTAAATACATATATTCAGGATGCTTATTTAGCTCATTAAAATCAGTCATGTGAGCTTGCACATTTGTTTTTCTTTTTTTAGTGTCTTGTTTTGTAAGCTCAAGAGTTTTATTTAAAACAATATCTAATTGTTCTTTTTCTAAAAGATTTTCAAAAATAAATACGGCGTAATTTGTGTGATGATTCCATTGTAAAACTCTAGTATTGGTAAACATTATTTTATATAATTTAAATTAATTACTATTCTTCTTTTTTTATCAGTGCAATTAGCCCCTGTGTGTAACATGTGAGAATCAAATTCTAAAAATCTGTTTGCAACGTGTTGAATTTTATTTCCATCTTTAAAAATAGTATAACCATTATTATCATTGATGTAATAAATACCCGTAGTTATTTTAGCATTTTCATATTTTTCATCAAAATGAAATGAGTGTTGAACTTGTTCTGCAGAATAAGGTTGAAGATTTGCTTTTACTCTAACTAGTAATGACGGATTTATTGCATCAATAAGAGGTTGAAGTACATTAAAGAAATCTGATATTACAATACCTTGTCTTACAAATGTGTGAGTAAATTGAAAATTGTTTAAGTAATCAGGTTTTACTTCAACAACATCACTATTAAAATACCAAGGAAAATTATCAGACTCAAAATTATTTCTCACTGCATCTCTGTGATCCCAATTAAGAAAATTATCTTTATACAAATACGACATTCATATTGATTCTTCTATGCACATCAGTTTGTGTTACGCTTCTATGTTCAATAGAGCCATCAAATATAACAGCTCTATTTGCAATAGATTCTAATTTAGTGCCATCTTGCAATTCAGTATAGCCATTGCAGTTATTAAAAGAGTACAAACATATTTTATGAGGTTCATCTAGATCTGTATGAAATTGATGAATTCTATGTGATTCTGTTCTATGATAATTATTTATTTTTATTCTAATAAACCTATCAAATCCTAGTCTACCTATGATTGGACCCGCAACTTCATGAAAAAATTCTGAAACTAAATCTGGTTTGTTTTCATAATGAAAATATAAATTATTGTAAAAGATACCATAATCATCATTATAATCTGGATGCACGACTGATTCTGAATAGTGCCAGGGAAAATTTTCATGAAAAACTTTATTATATAAAGGTTCAAATACATTTAGTGGTAGAAAGTTTGGTATTATATCGTAAATTTTATTCATAAGCACACCTCATCACAAGTAAGATCATTGTTTCTCTTGAATTATTTTTTTGATAACAATGTTCAGTTTCAGAACTCCAACCTATAATTTGCCTGTCAACTATAGGAATTCTCCATCTTTGTTTTTTGTACCTACCATTGTCATATCTAAACATAACACCTGATTTGCTATTTTTAGGAACATACAAAGGATACATAAATGAAACATCGTATGAATTATTAACATAATCCCAATCATCAATATGATTATGAAAATTTATACTAGCACCAGGTGGTAGCACAACAGCTGATAAAAAATCTTTCATAATTAATCTTTCATCGTATTGTCTAGAATAGTGATCTACACAATATTCTGCAATGTATTGATAGTATTTTATATAATCTAATTTTGTATAATTATAATAAACCCAAAACACATCATTAGTTAATCTTTGTTTTGCTTTATGCTGCCTTTTAATTTCTTTAATCATTAATTTTTGATCAATAATTTTCAACAGAGATTCTGGCGCGTAATCTACAAGTGTAAATTGTTGAGTAATTATATTTTTTTTCATATTTTTATTATAGACATATTAGCTGCTATAATCATTCTTTTGCCCTCTGTGTTTTCAGCATCATGCATAAGATTACTTGGAAATATAATAAGTCTTCCTTTTTGTGATTTAATTTCACAATCTACCTCATCTGATGAATGATTTGAAGATAAAAAACGAGTTTGCCCTAAATCTGTAAGAGATAGTATGCTTGAATAATTTGTAAAATCAAAATTGTGTCTCATCATGCTAGAGTGTATGTGAGCTTGATGAACAGATCTTCCGATATAAAAAGAGTGCCAATATTTTTCTATGTCAAATTTATATTTTTTTAAAAGTAACTCATGTGCAACTTTAAGTAATAGTTTTTCATACTCTTTATTTCTTATTGGATTTGACCAATCTGTATAACCATTACCAAACATACCATTTTCAGGAGTTAAAGAATTACAAATTTTTATTTGGCTTTCTAATTTAATCGTCTCGTTAACAACTGGCTCTATATCTTTATCATCAAAATCAAAAACAAAAAGCTGTGTAGGAAATATATTTAATTTAAATGCGTTCATGTGTTAGGTTCTGTAGGTTCTTGATTTTTTTCATATAAATTAATATTAAAAGCTATGGTCATTCTTAGTGTTCCATTATATTTTTGTGGTTTAATATGATGTGAAAAAACAGAAGGAGAAAAAACTATGTCATCTTCTTCTATGTGTGTTGGAGTAAAATCACCCCATAGCCAACTATTATCGCCATCCATTTTATCCAACAATTTTTTTAAATTAGGATTTAATTGTTGCAAGTATTTTGCGTAAATGTGGGTATTATCATAAGTTACTGGCGTATGCGTTTTTTTATCAAACTGTATAAAATGCACAGCACTAAAATCAGATCCATGAACATGGGATTTCATATGTTGTGATTCTCCGCACACTGTGTAATTTACTATTCTAAAAGTAAATTTAATAGCGTCAGTATCTACTTTTAAATTTTGTAAAAATTCTTCTGTCTTTTGTTTATATATAGGAATTACATTTGTGTAATTAGGCATGATAAATTTGTCATCACACTCGCTGTTTTTAGAATGATGAAAATTAGATACAAAACTTTCATCCCATTTATCTCTGTAGTTCTCTACTTGATAATTAGAATAAAAAACATCTGTAATTTCTTTTTTATTGTACGATTTAGGATCAGCTTTTGTTGTGTATATTGGCATCCCAAACAGTAAATCTGTCCTCATCTCTCAGGCTGCTCAACTTGAAACCATGAAGGTAATGCAGGCAACGGTTTTTTATCATGCATATTACACAATTTTTTAAAAGGCCCTTCTAAATCATTGTAATGTAAAAAAGCTTGTACAACTCTATCACCCGTAAAAGGTTCTCTCCAATGTTCAAGTTCACAACCCCTATAGATTAACAAGTCGCCTGGTTTTAAAACATATGATATACCTTCTTTATTTTTACCACCTGTGGGATCTAACCATATAGGCCACTCATCACCACCTAAATTTAATGTGCATGATATTTCACAAGATGGTCTATCTTTGTGCCTGTGTAATACGTCGCCATACTTATAAATTCTTGTGTATGTATATTGATGATGTAGTTTATAACCTGTAACTTCTAACAAAGTTGGTATCATTTGTTGAGCTAAAGTTTCTACAGCTAAATCACAATATGAATTGTAAGTGCCTGGTATCTGTTCATCAGTCCAAAATCCTAATGTATCGTCATACGGAGATAAATATTGCGTGTCTTTCATATGCAAATATGTTTGTCTTTTCATTATAAAATAACGGTAAATAAAACTAGCCATCTCCTCTGAAATTGCTCTCTCTACTATTTCATACTTATCATTTTTAAAACTCATATTACTCCTATCTAAATGGTGGGCCCAAACTCCACATAACCATGCTTATTCGTGAACCAGATGTAACAGGCGTTACTCTGTGATGAAGATAAGATGGAAACACTACTACCGTGCCTCTCTTTCTTAATTCAGGTATTGTTACTACTTCCCCTCCCGGAAACTTTAATTGAAAATCACCGCCTTCATATTCATCACCATCAGTAAGCACGCAGCTCATTGATATTTTTCTTGTCTTATTGTAGGTTGATGAATTGTATGGATCTAAATAAGGTATTTCATGAGTGTCAAAATGCCAATCATAAAAACCATTTAATTTATATTTTGTGTATTGTAGTGTTTCAGCACCAGTAATTTCAAAATTCCAACCTGCCATTTGATTAGCTCTTTGCACTAAAGTTGTAAAATGTCTATGCACCCAACCTTGTCCAAACCAATTAACGTCTGATTGTCTTATACCTTTGTTTACTCCGTCTTTATTACCCATTCCAACTTGTGCTTCATGCTCTGTGTCACTGTTTTCTTCAGCAAAACGCATTAAGTCAAATGGTAGAGTTTTTGGCAAAGAGTCTTGAAAACACCAAAAATAATATTTTTGTAACACTAATTTTTTAACCTTTCTTTTAGATTTAGTATCATAATCTTGTCAAGAAAACAATTTTAAATAATTATATTGCAGACGCAAAAAATATGCTTACATTAGATTCTCACCAAAATTAACATCACAGGAGATAAATATGGATAATGAAGAAACAAATAAAGCTATTGCTTATCTAGCGGATAAATTAAGTAAATTTCACTCAGAATTATTAGCAGTTAAGAGAGACTTTGAACGTCACTTAAAAGACCAATCTAATCATTGTCCTGATGATTGTGATTGTAGAAAATCTACTTAGGTGTTTTACCCATCATATCTTTTAATGATGGTGCAAAAACTTTAATATCTCTTTTAATTTTATCAGCAGTAGTAGAAGTCGCTGGGTTATCTACGTCAGCTTGAGCTGCCTCTTCTGACTCGTATTCAGCGCCTGTATCCACGTGTGTTATTGTAGTTTCAGTTTTGACATTATACCTGGGTATTACTCTTCCATCCTCTAACGTCAAAGTTCCTATTTGTTCTGCATCTTTAACTATTGGCATTTGCCCTCCTATTAAAATGTATGTTGAAACTTATAATAATTCTTTCCTCTTGTGAATTATTTTCTTCTACCTCATGGCACAACCAAGAGGGAAACAGTAATAATGTGTTCTTTTTTGGCTCAAAATTTACTCTATGAGCAACGTGTATGCTTTGATTTGCAATTCGTGGTGGTGATAATATTTCTGCTTGTGGCTTAGGTTCATGAAAAATAATTCTGCCGCTGTCTTCTGGAGTCTGTAAATAATAAACACCAGACAAAAAATTATAAGGATGATTGTGTAATTTATTATGAGTGCCTGGTTGATTTATGCATCCCCACATGCCAGTAATCTCAGGTATTATGTGTTTTTGTACCCCTAAATGAGAAAATGCCTCATCTGCTAAATTAAATATTTCTGTGCACAATGGTTTAAATGGTTCTCTTTCATGACAAAAATCATCACTGTGCCAACCAGTAGTGCTTTTACCTTTAGTGCCTATTGGATCTTCTTTTTTTAATTTTTGTAATTCTTCAATCAAATGACTATACCCGTTGATTTGCATAGAAAAGACAGGGGTTATAAAAAATGAATGCAGTTGTAAATTTGTAGAGGTCGTAGAATCTTCTGACACTATAGTTTACCTTTTTCTATTTGCATGGAAGCAACAGTTATATGAATTTGGTTTGCTGCATTAGCTTGTATTTTTAAAACATCAGAAGCTTGTAATACTAATTTAGAATTTTCTAATAGATCTACAGTTGCGCCAGCAGCTATGCTTTTTTGATGAAATTGTTTAAATGTAGCACTGTTTCTTAATACTTGTACATCAAGTAATGTAGCACTGCCTGAATCACTACATACAATTATTGAGTCTATTATGACTGTAGTTGGTGGCACTGGTGGAGTAGCACCTGGATCAGCTGTTGGAACAGTTAATAATGTTGTTAGATCTGTAGATGTAACATCTAACATTGGTCCTGTAAAAGTATTAGCCAAGGAAAAAAGCCTCCGACTCAGAATCTTCTTTTAAATCTTGTTGATAGTTAGTGTTTAATAAAAGTATTATTTGTTCTAGTAGTTTTATCATTTGGTCAAACTGACTAGGATCATATTCTGGAGTAGCATTAGGTAATCTAGTTATTTGTATTTTTGCCATTATCTTCTTCCATCTGGTCTCAACTGTAATTTTTGAGAACCTAATCTCCAAGGCGTATCATCCACTGTGTTGGTTTGATACTTTATTTTTACAGCTCTACCTCTACCTCTTATATTAATTTTTTCTGTGCCGCTAGTAATACTACCACTTGTTTGTACGTTTGAAGTTGATTGTGGATACTGTTCCAAAGTAAAGGTAGCAGTCATGGTATTTGCAAGATTTTTAAAATCAGGAACAAGTTTACTTACAGACATTAATTGATCACCGTCTGCTATTTCAACAGACCCTGTTTCTAAAAAGGCTGTTATAGCTGTTCCGTCTGCTTGATTATTACCAAGTTCATGCTCATAAATGTAACTGGCTCCAGCCGTTAATCCTAATATTGTGCTTGCATTTGCAGAAAGACTAGCATCGTATTCTGTTGCTATTGGATTCTCGTAAACATAAGCTCCTAACCATGTAGTTCTGTCAAGCGATAGCGTATACCATGTGCCCTCTAGATAATTGTAAGCCACGCCCCTATCGATTTGTGACGAGTTTGCAGAAGGATAATACCAAATAATTTCGTTAAATTGTGTATTAAGACCACAAGCTATTTCAGTGCTGTTTGTATAATTAATATCATCGAATACAAAATCTTGAACTGAACAAGGCATTTTTTTGACAACACCATCATACAAATAAAACGCGTCATCTGACATCCAATATGCTTTACCATTTACCTCAATGGCTGCGTGTTGAGCTATGAGTCCACAGTTTGCACCAAGTTGTCTTACACCAAATGTAAAAGGAGATCCGACAAATTGTATGCCATGTAGAGATGTATCTGTCCAAGCTAAAATTTGTCCTGGTGATTTGACTGCTCCAACTATTCTTGATCCATCTGATATTCTTAATGACCCTGCTTCATTAGTAGCTGTTGGAGAATAGTCTGTAGCGTCTTCTCTATCTGAAAATCTAAATAATAAATCATCTTGCGTGGAAGAATCACCCACCGTTGTTTCAGTGCCAAATAACATTAAGTGCCTTGTATCTGTTGACACTAAACTAAATCTGGACGCAGTTGGAGCATTGCTTAAAGCAGTTGCTCTTGTACTAGTGCCAGCTGATGTATCCCATACAAAGGTGCCTCCGTTTAGTGCAGTGGCAATTAGATCTTCTCCAAAATTATCAAGTGACCATACTCTAGCAGCTAGAACTACTGTAGAAGAACTACTAGCCGTGCCCCACGTACCGGAACTCCAAGTGTCAGTGCCCCAACCATAACCATACGTAGATATACTAGGACCAATTGAGATTTGATATTTTGCATTTCCTGACCCACCACCTCCTGATGTGGATCCGGATGCCGTACCTGTATGAGTTACTGTGTAAGCGTTTGCACTTGTTATAGATGTAATTTCAAATTCTTGGTTCATGTCTAAACCATCAATCGCTGAAAAAGAATCAAATGTAACAAAATCTCCTGCTTTTGCATTATGGCTTGTGTCAGTTACAGTTACAGTAGTAGTGCCATTTGTAGTAAAGGGATTAGTTAATGCTTGAGTTTCGCGAAGTGGAGTTATGTCTATGACGCTACCGTCAGTGTAGAGATATAATTTTCTATCAGTCCCTAAAGCCAAATATCTAGTTCCGTTAAGACTAACCCAAGAGTGAGTGTCTCTCACAACACCTACGACAGTTACATTAGGGCTTGGAAGATATCTCCAACCGCCCCATCTTTCAGCTTTGCCGTAGTGAAACCGTACAAAATCAGAATCAATATATTTACGTTGATCACCCGCTGAGTATGCTGAGTCTTGTTTATCGATACCCGGTAAAAATTTAAGATCTACTAATTGCATAGATTAATAATAAATTACTTACTCTTTTGTGGCAAGAATTGAGTTGCTACATTGCCCCTAAAAGCATAGTTTCCGTAGTGTGTCATCCCACCTAGTATGTCAGCGTAAATTTTACCACCAATTTTCTGCCAAAGTCTGCAAAAAGCATAGTCTTCTGATAGATATCTTTTTGAGTCAGGGTCAATCATTGTATCAAAAAAGGTATAATTCCAGCTTGATGTTTTGTGATAATCGAATTCAGTATCATGAGATTGATTTAAATGCTGATCAGGTATAAATTTTAGGTCTGGGTAGGCTAGGGCTAACCTTTTAAAAACATTTCTTTTTATAAGCATAAACCCTGTTGCACCATCTAGAACCTCAATAAATCCGTTTTTAGATTTAATATGTTTTGGATTCTTCACATTCAAATTATATTGCAACGCAGCAGCATGCAATTGATCTTCTGATATGTCTGGGTTATCTTTGACTCTTTTCTTTACTTTTGTCCAATCTATTGTTTTTCTTGGATAAACACCAGTCACAACATCTTCATCTAAATTAATCATTCTAATAATTTGTTGTGGGTTGAAAGCAATATCAGCATCAACAAACATTAAATGTGTGTGATCACCATCCATGAATAATTGTACTAATGTATTGCGAGCTCTGGTAATTAAAGACTCATTGCCTATTGTTCCAAATTGTAATTCTATTTTCTGCGTAGCTGCTAGAGCTGTAAGTTGCATGCAACTTTTAAAATAATCTGCTGAAATCATACCCCCATAACAAGGCGTGCCAATAAATATTTTATTCATTTTCTTCCCTAAAAAATATGTTTAATGTGTATCTTGGTGAACTATCACCAAATGATTGTAAATCGCTGTGTAAAATTTTGCTGCCATTAAAAAATAACGCTCTGTTTTCAACAAATCCAATGTGAGATGACAATTGATCATTCTTCATAAAACCTGTGCCATTATTTAACAAAGGCTCACCCTTAACAAAAAATAAAAAATTAGCGCACACATTGTTTTCAACATCAACATGAAAAAGAGGTTCTTTACTATTGTCTCTTATGTGTGCGTGTATTGAATCAGCTACTAGATTTCTGTGTGGAAAAAAATATTGTTTAATTAATTTTATCACAGGATCACTCTTATGATGCTCACCAAAAAATGTATGTCTTCTACCATACACTCTACCGTGTTTATCTTTTGATTCACTATATTCTATTTTTGTTAATGTGTTTTGCAAATCTTTTAAAGTTTTATCATCTAAAAAATTATCAATATACATCACAAACTCTGTATTTTTATTATGTAACATTATTAAATCCTAAAGTTAAAAGCTAATGACATTCTCTCTTTATCAGAATGTAACACTCTATGGTATGTTTTGGCGTCAAAAATAATTACATCGCCTTTTTTTGGAGATATTGATTTTCTATATCCTTGTGGAAATACACAAAACTCAATGTCAGAATTATTTGATGATAAGTATAATACGCCAGATCCAAAAATGCCCTCATGATTGTGAAACTCTTGATAACCATTAGGGCCCATAACATTTACCCATGATTCAGTAATCATAAAAGGCTTATCATTTAAGGTATTTTGTAGAAAGAACATCTCAACTTGTTGGACCAAAGCTGTTTTAATTTTTTGTAAATCTTTTCTCTCATACAAAATGTTTCCATACCTGGATAAAGTTGTATTAGAATTACATCTCCAAGTTTGTTCATTATACAATCTTGCGTCGCTCAATCCTGGGGTTACCTCATCAATAATAGATGTGTCTATCTTACTTTTATAAATGCAGGTCTTTTGTATTAGTATTTCTTCCATTAAAAATAATTTAAATTTATGTTAAATCTACCTTTAGCATTAGTTGTAGAGGTGCTGCTATGAGAAGTTTTACCGTTAAATATGGCTGCCCTATTTTCTATAGACTCTGCAAATAAATTTTCTCCATCAGGGTCTACAATTGTGCCACCATCGCAAGTATTAAATGAAAAAACACACGCTTTGTGGTCAAATGAATAGTCAGAATGAGAATTGTGTACTTCTACTTTAGCAGTGGGCATATAAAAATTTAGTTTTGCTCTTATTAAAGATTTCATGTGTAACTTATCAAAGAATATATCAAAGTTTCTGAACAGCTGACTGTAAATGTAATTCATCTCCATATCAAAAAGGTTATGAGTAAAGTAACTAGCGTTGGCTTTTTTATCATAACCTGGTGCTGTATTTATATCTGCATTCCAATACCATGCAATATTAGGGCTAAAAATTATACTTTGCAGATGTTTAAATTCTTTTTTTGTTAAAAAATTATCTTTTATTTCAAGTTGTTGCATACTCTACCTGTAAATATTCTATTTTTCTAACCCAACCTCTGGGTATAGCTATTGAGCCGCCGCCGTGATTGTCATCTTTATCTATGCACCATGATCTCATAATCACAACTTTATCGTCATTATTAACAACTAAGTAACCTACTTCTTGACATACAGCTAATGGTGCGTTGATTATATCTTTTAATGGCAACCATCCAGTCTCCATGTCACGAGCATCTAACCATGTTACACGAACCATTGGTACATCATTTATATTCACTTGATAATTGTCTTCCATGCTACTGAATATCTATTGAAAGGTGCTTTGTTAATAAGAGATCTATGTCGTAAATCTGTAGGAAAGACTACTAATCTATTTCTGCGATAAGGCACTGTTTGATTAAAGTCAAATTCTAACTGACCTCCGTACTCATCTTTCCAAGGTGTAGGATAAAGTAACATAGTCATATCTCCGTCGTCATAATGCCAATCTCCACTTATACTTGGCGGGTAAAGATTTACGTAGGCTCTTACTAATTTTAAATTTAAAGAAAATTTTTTGTTAAAAATATTGAATAGATATTTGTAGTGTCCGATATGACTAGTGTTGCTCATAAAAAATGTGTTCCTACCGCTATCTTCTAATTCTTGTGTGCTGCCATGTATAATCCAAGGTAACAATTTAAATTCATAATTTAGTAAGTCTAATACATCATCAGAAACAACATCATCATAAACACTAACCTCAGACAAAGTACAAGTGACCCTGTTTAGGTATAACCTTTAAATTAAAAGATACAGATCTTCTCTCTTGGTTTTGTGTTCTAAAAGGATATACGGTATGCGACAACCAACTAGGAAACAAATATATATCTCCCACCTTTGGAGTTGCTTGGAAATTATAACCACTAAATTTTGCAGCTTGCCCTGCAGTAAATAATATATCACCAACACTTGGAAAATGATCTTCTTTAAGTCTTTCTTCTTTTAATCCAGGGGGAACTCTTAAATAAATTACGCCTGATAATTCACCATCATGTATGTGTATAGGATTAAAATCACCGGCCCATTGACTAACAGCCCACATACTTGTGATTTGCATC
>CEOU01028531.1_pt1 | contig 12765 bp, 13 predicted proteins | sample 530731 | NCBI WGS metagenome assembly CEOU01 (sample SAMEA2620894, study PRJEB7988) | marine metagenome | isolation source: saline water (ENVO:00002010), including
AAAACCGCTTATTAAATCAATTATAGGAACTTTAAAAACATTAAAAGCTTTAATAATTGGTATTACTGGAACGCTTGGAGGTCCTTTAACTGCTTTACTAGCTGGCTTAGCTGTTGGAGTAATAGGATTAACGAGAGCAATAAAAGATGAAATAGAAGAAAGAAAAAGTTTAAATAAATTAATAGAAGAAGGAACCTCTACACAATTAGAAGAACGATTAGCAACTGAAAAACAAACTTTAGCTCTTTTAAAAAATACTGAAGCAAGAGGAAATGCAAAAAGAGGATTAGAAAGACAAATTAAAGAACAAAAACAATTAATTGAATTATTAGAAAAAGAAGCTGGATTTAAAAAATCAGATGAAGAAGGCGATTTTGGTGTAGACACATCATTTAGAGCTGGTCGTGGATTAGCTATTGCAGCTTCAAAACCAAAACCAATAACAGATAAAAAAGATCCTAGATTATTAGAACAAAAATTAAATAAAGAAATTCAAAGACGTATAAAACTTAAAAATACAGAAGATGAATTTGATAGAAGAATTTTACAAAGAAAATTTGAATTTATTGATGCAATAAGGGAAGTTGCAGAAAATGACAAAATAGTAAATAAAGAAGCAATATTTAAAAGTTTAGAAATAGAAAAACAAATAGATTTACAAAAAATATTAAATGAAAAAATGAAAGAAAATATAACTCCGGCAGAAAAACTTGCTGAAAAATTTATGGAAATAGGAGCAAGTATTGAAGAGGGTATTGTTTCAAATTTAACTGATGCTGTTATGGGAACTCAATCATTAGCTCAAGCTGCGTCTAATGTTTTAAATAGTCTTAAAAGACAATTAATTGAACTTGCTGTACAAAGAGCAGTTTCAGGAATAGGAAATTTTGTTGGAAAAGCTTTAGGCGGAATTTTTGGAGGTGGTAAAGCAAGCGGTGGTCCTGTATCAGGTGGTAAAAGTTATGTTGTAGGAGAAAAAGGTCCGGAAATTTTGACAATGGGTTCAAAAGGGTTTATAACACCTAATAATCAGATTGGAGGAGGTCAAACAAATATGATTACAGTTAATGTAGATGCAAGTGGAAGTGAAGTTACAGGGAATACACAAACTGCATCTCAATTAGGTCAAGTAATTGGTGCTGCTGTACAGGCGCAATTAATTAAAGAAAAACGCAGCGGAGGTTTACTAGCTAGATAATGGCAACTTTTCCAAATTTTCAACCAGAATATAATTTTAATAAAACTATTGAAACAAAATCAGTAGTTGTTAATCTTGGTGATGGTTATCAGCACCGTACACTTTTTGGACTACCACAAAATCAATCTATAGCTACTTATGATTTTGTTTTTAATGTTTCAAAAACTGATGGTGAAACAATTCTAAATTTTATAAATGATAGAGATTTAGATCAAGCAAGTTTTGACTTTACACCGCCTGATGAATCTACAAGTTTAAAATTCATTTGTACTGGAAAAAGAAAAACAGTTCCTTACTTAAATAGAGCAAAAATATTTTTAAAATTTACACAAGTTTTTGAACCATAATGGCTATACCAACTTCAGAATTACAAAGTATAAATCCAAGCGCAATTATTGAATTATTTGTTATTGAATTAAATCTTTTACTACATGGAAAAAATAAAATTTTTAGATTTCATGCTGGCACTAATCAAGTAAATTCAAGTATTATTTGGCAAGGCGATCAATATGATAAATTTCCTATACAAGCTGAAGGTTTTGAATATTCTGGTACTGGATCGCTACCAAGACCTACATTAACCGTTTCAAATGTTTTTGGATTTGTAACTGCTTTAATTATTGATACAAATAAAGTTACAGCAAAAAATGATCTTCAAGGAGCAAAATTTATAAGGCGAAGAGTTCTTGCAAGTAGTTTAGATAATATTAATTTTTCATCTGGTACAAATCCTTTTGGCACTCCTGATGCAAACGAACTTCCTCAAGAAATATATTTTATAGATAGAAAAATAGTTGAAAATAGAGAGTTTGTTCAGTTTGAATGTGTATCTGTTCTTGATTTGCAAGGCGTAAGAGTTCCTAAAAGACAAATTACAAGAAAAGATTTTGATGGTGTTGGTACTTTCGTAAACTCATGACCTGGAAAACTGAAGCTGAAAAACATGCTTTTGAATGTTTACCACAAGAGTCTTGTGGACTATTAGCAATTATCAAAGGAGAAAAAAAATATTGGCCTTGTAAAAATATTGCAGAAACTTTAAATGAATATTTTATAATTGATCCTGATGATTGGGCAGATTGTGAAGATAATGGAGAAATAATTGGAATAGTACATTCACACCCAATAGGTTCAATTTATCCATCTGATAATGATAAAGCTAGTTGTGAATTTTTAGATCTTGAATGGTTTATTTTTAGTCCTTTATTAAAAAGTTGGTATTCTTTCAAGCCAACTGGTTGGAAACCACCTTCATTAATTGGACGAAGTTTTGTATGGGCTGTTCATGATTGCTGGTCAATTATTACAGATTATTTTAAAGAAAATAAAAATATTGAAATACCTTATTGGAAAAGACCAAAAAAAATTAAAGAATTTATAGAAAATCCACAATTTGAATATGCTTTACCAAAATTAAATTTTAAAAAACAAAAAAATTTAGATGATATACAAAAAGATGATGTTTTGCTTTTTCAATCTGTAACAGGTAATTTAGACCATGTAGCTTTATATGTTGGTGATAACATGATATTAAATCATAATATTCATAAATTATCTTGCAAAGAGCCCTTAGATATGGCTTATTTACAAAATCTTCGTGGAGTTTATAGGTATGAGCCTTAAAAAAATAAAAGTTTATGGCAAATTAAGAAAGTTTTTAGGTGAGTCGTCATTTGAAGCTGATGTTGATACACCATCACAAGCAATTAAGTTTTTACTTTGTAATTTTCCTGAAGTAGAAAACCACATGGCAAATCAATATTACAAAATAAAAATGGGCGAAAAAAATATACCTTTAGAATTAATGCATTTAAAAGGTAAAGAAGATATAAAAATTATTCCTGTTGCATCAGGTTCAATTCCAGCAGTTGCAGCAGTTTTTGGAGGAATTTCGGCTGGCGCTGCGGCTGTAGCTACCGCTGTTTCAGCAATTCCTGTTGTAGGAAGTGTTGTAGGCGCTGTTAGCACTGTTGCTGGTGCAATAGGTACAGGAATTACAGCAATAGGAGCTTTACCTGTTGTTGGTGGTATTGCAAGTTCAATAGTTACAAGTGTTGCAATAGAAGGAGTAACTTCCTTATTAACACCAACACCTTCTGTTCCAACAAGCTCTGCATCAGATGCTTTTTCACAAAATGATCCACAAATGCAAGCAAGTAATTTTGCTTTTAGTGGCATTGCAAATGTAAGTAGAAGTGGAGTAGCGGTTCCGATAATATACGGAGAGAGATTTGTTGGAAGTGTAATTGTGTCAAATGGTGTTGACACTGTTCAAGTAGATGGTACAGCCTAATGCCAATTCCAAGTTTTAATGAAAACCAAAGAATAACTGATCCAAAACTACCAAAGGATCAACTGGGTAGTATCCAACGCCAAACAGTTGTTCATGTGTTAGGTGAAGGAGAAATTTCTGGTTTTCCCTCAGCAACAGGTGGTCATAACACAACTGAATACAATACAGGTGCATTAAAAGATGTATTCCTTAATGGAACACAGGTTGTACGTCAATCAGCAAGCAATACAAATCCAGCTTCAAGTGATTTTAATTTTTCTGATGTACATTTTGAATCTAGGTTAGGAACAGCAAATCAAGGTCATATTGCTGGCATTTCAGATATTGAAACAGAAACAACAGTAGGTGTTGCTGTAACTAATTCAACACCAGTTTCAAGATCAATATCTAATTCTAATATCAACGCTGTAAGGGTAACTGTAGGTTTTAACGCTTTACAAAAATTTGAAGATAACGGAGATATTTCTGGAACTTCTGTAGATATAAGAATACAAATTCTTCAAAACAATGGCACTATAACAACACCGATAGACGATAGAATCACAGGAAAGTCAGCTAGTGCATATTTCAGAGATTACAGAATAAATATTCCGTCTGGTTTTTCTTTTCCTATTACAGTAAGAGTTATCAGAGATACAGCAGATAGTAGTGTTACGACCTTACAAAACGGAACAGTATTTTCATCATTTACAGAAATTATTGATAAACAAAATGCATATCCAAACACCGCACATGTTGCTTTAAGAGTAGATGCTGAACAGTTTCCACAGATGCCTAGAGCCATGTTCAGGGTGCGTGGAGTCAAGATTAAAATTCCTCATAATGCAACTGTAAGAAGTGATGGAAGTTTGTCTTTCAGCGGAGTATTTAATGGCACTTTAAAAACAAATAAAGAATATTGTAACTGTCCATCTTGGGTGCTATACGATCTTTTAACCAATGAAAGATATGGGTTTGGAGATCATATATCAGAAAGTCAACTTGATAAATTTGCTTTTTACTCAGCCTCTGTTTATAACAATGAATTAATTTCAAATAACGAAGGAGGCACTCAGCCACGCTTCAGTTGTAACGCAGTGATTCAGAATCAACAGGACGCTTATAAGCTCGTAGGAGAGCTTTGTAGTGTGATGAGGGTGCAAGCATATTATCAAGCTGGATCAATAACTATTACACAAGATAGACCGACAGATCCGAGCTATTTATTTACACTTGCAAATATATTACCTGAAGGTTTTAGCTATACAAATACATCTAAACGTATTAAATACACAGTTATAAATATTCAATTTTTTGACATGGAAACTCAGGAATTTGATTATGAAACTGTGGAAGATACCGCTTTACAAGCAAAATTTGGAGTAGTTATAAAAAATATTAGAGCTTTTGCAGTAACATCAAGAGGTCAGGCACATAGATTAGGTAAGTGGTTTTTATATACACAAGCAAATGAAGGTGAGGTTGTTTCTTTTACAACAACTCTTGAAGCAGGTACTTTAGTTAGAGTGGGAGCTGTAATTAAAATAGCTGACCCTGTAAGATCAGGAATCAGAAGAGGAGGAAGAGTAAAATCTGCAACAACAAATTCAATAACTGTTGATGATTCTACTGAAACTGATTTACCTACAACAAATAATCCCTTTATAAGTGTAGTAATGCCAGATGGAACAGTAAGTACAGCTAGTGTTGCTTCTATATCAGGTAATGTAGTTAATATTAATGGATCATTGCCTCAAGCACCAAATCCTAATACTGTATGGGTTTTAGAAAATGATACTACGGAAACACAATTATTTAGAGTTGTTGGAGTTACTGAAGTAAGTGCTTTAACATATCAAATTACAGCTGTATTTCATAACACAGGTAAATATGCTTTTGTGGAAGATGGCACCACTTTGCCAAGTCGAAACATAACAACTCTTACTGACAGAAAAGCTGCTCCATCTAACTTATCGGCAACTGAAAAAATTGTTGTTGTAAATAATAGAGCTATTAGTAAAGTATTTCTTAATTGGCAGGCAGTTCCTGGTGTACAAGAATATCGAGTTCAATATAGATTTAATAATGGAAATTTTACTACTGTTACCGTAAGCAAAACCGATTTTGAAATTTTTAACAGTGAAAAAGGTACTTATGAAATAAGAGTATTTAGTTATAACGCATTAAGACAACCTTCAGCAAATCCATCATCAATTTCAATTGCGACTGTAGGAAAAACTGCACCACCGGCAAATGTTCAAAATTTAAGAATTGAACCTGTAAGTCCAAAATTAATTCGTCTTAGATGGGACGCATCAGTTGATACAGATGTGTTGCATGGAGGGTTTTGTAGGATTAGACATTCTCCTAAAACAGATGGTTCTGGTACTTTTCAAAATGCCACTGACATTGACAAATTGGCTGGAAATAGTACACAAATAACTCTCCCTTATATTGAAGGTGAGTATCTAGTTCGCTTCGAGGACGATACAGGAAATCTTAGTTCAAGTTCGGCTTCAATAATAATTGATTTACCTGATTCCTTAGGAGCCTTAACAGCACAAACTAGAAGAGAAGATAATGACTCACCAAAATTTCAAGGTGCAAAAACTAATGTTACTTTTGATTCTTCGGTAAATTCATTAAAACTTACTGATCCAACTACAAATGCATCAGGAGAATATGCTTTTAATGAAGTTTTAGATTTAGGTGGCGTATTTAGTTTAGATTTAAAAAGACATATACAAACTGAAAGTTTTTATTCAGGCAGTTTATTTGATTCTAGAACAGCATTAATAGATACCTGGACTGATTTTGATGGTGGACAAGCTACAGCAACTAACTGTGAAATGCTTGTTGCAGTAACACAAGATAATCCTTCTGGTTCACCTACTTTTACCGCCTTTCAAACTTTTGTAAATGGTACTTATAAAGGAAGAGGATTTAAGTTTAAAGTAATTTTAAGTACAACTGATCCTGCTCAAAATATTAAAGTTTCCGAGCTTGGATATACTGCAACTTTTCAACGAAGATCTGAACAAAGTTCTACTGCTATTGCATCAGGAAGCGGAGTTAAAAATATAACATTTTCAAGCCCATTTTTTACAGGTACTTCTGCTTTGTTAGGAGCTAATAGCAATTTACCATCAATAGGAATTACAGCAACAGACAATATAACTAGTGGTGATTATTTTCAAGTTACAAATATTTCTTCAACTGGTTTTTCAGTACATTTCAAAGACTCATCAAATGCTAGTATTAATAGAAATTTTAACTTTTCTGCGGTAGGCTTTGGAAAAGGTGTTTAATTAATGGCAAGAACAGATACAACTGGTGGTAATGGATATGTCATTGACAATGGCACAGGGGCACAAGTACGCACAAAATTAAATCAAATAACAGCTGCAATTAATTCTTTAAATAGTGGTTCTGGTGATCCTACAATTAATACAGCTTTTCAGCCTCATATTGATACAAATACAAATTTATTTAAAATAAGAAATTCAGCAAATAATGCATATATTACCTTAGGAAATATAAGTCAAGAAAACTTTGGCCACGCTAGTTTATCAGGTGCAACTTTTACTGGACCAATAATTAATAATTATACTTCAGCTTTAAGATTACCAGTTGGAACTACAGCTCAAAGACCAGGTAGTCCGGCTGCAGGTGATATAAGATTTAATTCAACTACAACTGAAGCTGAAATATTTAATGGTAGTATTTTTACAGCAGTTGCTGGTGGTGCAGGTGCAACTGGTGGTGCTAACGATCAATGGGTATTTGAGAACGATCAAACAGTAACTACAAATTACGAAATTACTGCAAACAAAAATGCTCATTCAGTTTCACCAACAATCAATGCTGGTGTAACTATAACCGTGCCAAGCGGTGCAATCCTTGTTATTCTTTAATTATGGCATTAACAATCAACGGTACTACAGGCATTTCGGGAGTTGATGGATCAGCTTCAGCACCCTCGATAGTAGGTTCTGACACAAATACTGGTTTTTCATTTGCTTCTGATACTGTAAATATCAATACAGGTGGATCACTTAGAGCACAAGTAGATAGTAATGGAAGGTTATCTATCGGTGGTCAGACAAGTGTTAGCACATTATTACACGTTGAAAACACTAGCGGTGATGCCTTTATAAGATGTAGAGCTAGTATTAATAGAGGAATGATGTTTACTGATTCCTCTAGTGGTGATTTAAGAGGTTTTGTCGGTAATGGTGGTGCGGTTAATTTACCAGCATCTTCAGTGTGTGTGAGTGCTCCATCAGGTCCAATAGTTTTTCAAAGAGGTGGTACAAATTCTAGTAATGAAATTGCAAGATTTTCTTCATCTGGTGCTTTACATATTGGAAATACAAGTGCGATAAGTGGAGAAACAGGATTAACAGTAAGAAATAATGGAGAAGCAAAAGTTTCATATTTTCGTCACGATCACAGTAGCCAAAGATCTTGTATTGATTGCCAAAATGGTCACGCAACTGGTGGTCAATCTGCAATTATGATTGAATTTAGAAGGTCAGATGGTAATAGTGTTGGAGGTATATTTGCAAGCACAAGTAATGTTCAATACAATACTGCTTCTGATTATCGTTTGAAAGAAAATGAAGTTTTAATATCTGATGGTATTACAAGATTAAAAACTTTAAAGCCATATAGATTTAATTGGAAAGATAATAAAGATAGAATTGTTGATGGTTTTTTTGCTCATGAAGTCACAGCAGTGCCAGAAGCTGTAAGTGGAACTAAAGATGGAACAATGACATATAAAAATGTTGTTTTAAGCGATCAAAATGTTGTATTAGCTGAAGGAATACCCGAAGCTGATTATATTGCTGCACAAAAATTAACACCGCCAACTTATGATGAAAATAGCACTTGGAAAGCCAGTTATACTTGTGAAGATTATCAGGGTGTAGATCAAAGTAAATTAGTTCCATTACTTACTGCTGCTTTACAGGAAGCGGTGGGTAAAATAGAAACACTAGAAACAAAGGTCGCTGCTTTGGAGGCTGCTTAAATGGCAAAAATTAAACTAAATGCTGCGTCAGGTGGAGGATCAGTTGCATTTGATGGGCCTAGTTCATTAAGTTCTGATGTTGAAGTAAATTTCGGTTCAGCTGGTGAAATGTTATTTGGAACCACTAGCACTACTGTTGAAGGTGCTACATCTGGACAAGGTGTCAAAATAGCTCATTCCGGCAGAATGTTAGAAGTCGCTAGTAATGCACAGCCAGCAGTAGGTTTCAATAGAGTTGGTGATGATGGAACTATTGTTCGACTTATTGGACAAGGTAATTTAGAGGGAACTATTAGTGTATCTGGTTCAAGTGTTTCATATAACGGAGGCCATTTAAGTAGATGGTCACAATTTAAAGGACTTTCACAAACCAATAAATCTGATAGACCAACAGTTTATCAAGGAACTGTATTGAGCAACTTAGACGATTTATGTGTTTGGGAGGGAGAAAATAACCAACAATTAAATATGACAAAAATATCTGATGTTGTAGGTGATAAAAATGTTGCTGGTGTATTTTTTACTTGGGACAATGATGACGATAAAGTTGTAAATGATTTTTATGTTGCAATGACAGGTGATATGGTGATAAGAGTAGCCGCATCAACAACTGTTGCTAGAGGCGATCTTCTTATTTCTGCTGGTGATGGAACAGCAAAGCCACAAGCAGATGATATTGTTAGGAGTTCGACTATTGCTAAAATAATTTCAACAACTTCTACAGCTACATACGCAGATGGAAGTAAAGCTTATCCTTGTGTTCTAATGGCCTGTTAAAACTATGAGTACTTTAAAAGTCAACAGAATAATACCAGTTGGAGGTGTACCATCAGGCGGTGGTGGAGGAATAATTCAAACTGTTACCGCTGCAAATACAGTTAAAGCTGCTGAAGATTGTTCAACAAACTCATTTAGAAATGGATTTTCTTTTAATTGTACGATCACACCAAAATTTGCTTCAAGTAAAATTATGCTTTTTTATAGTTTATCTATGTGTACTGAATCTACAGTAAGAGAAGTAACATTTAGACCAACTAGAGGGGGCACTGCTTTTTTAATTAGTGATGCTTCTGGTTCAAGAACGAGAGGGTCTTTTGCCCGACTGTTTTCTGATAATACGCAAATGGAATCAATTAGTTTTTCATGTTTAGACTCACCAAACACAACAAGTGCTGTAAATTACGGTTTTGATTATGCAGTTATGAATAGTGGTTGTTTTTTAATAAGGAATGCGGTTTTTAATGATGGAGATAATGCTGACACATTAAGAGGAGTAAGCACCATAACAGCAATGGAGGTATCAGCATAATGGATTTACAAGCAATAAAAAAAGCATATCCAAATGCTTCATTGATTGATGAAGAAAAAGGAGTATTTGATTCTTCTGGTGAAAAAATTACTACTGAAGAATCTAAAATTAATACTGCAAGAACTGAAATAAATGCTGAAGCTGCAAAAGTAGCTTATCAATCTGTTAGGCAACCTTTATATCCATCTTTAGGTGATTTTGCAGATGCAATGTATTGGAATAATAAAGGAGATTCTAGTAAACTAACAGCATATTATGCAGCCTGTGAAAAGGTAAAAACAGACAACCCAAAACCTAGTTAAATGGCAATAATAGCAGGTGAATTTGATTTTGAAGTTCGAAGAAGGGCTGACCATACTGAAGAACTTACAATAACAGATGGAAATGATAATCCAGTAAATTTAACTGGTTATCAAGTAGCTGCAAGTGTATTTGATGAACCGCGCGCCGTAAAATATGCGGATTTTGCAACTGCAATAACAAATGCAGCGGCTGGAACATTTACATTAACTTTAACTAGAGCTCAAACAGCTACATTTACTCCGAGTGAATTACATTATGACGTTAAATTAAAAAATCCATCAGATAAGCAAGAATATTATGTAGCAGGTATAATTTTTGTAAAACAAGGATATACTGTATTTCCATGAGTCAAATTAAAGTTAATCAAACAAAAAATACAATTACAGTAAATGGAGAAACAAGAGTTGTAACTGTAAAAGTACCAGGTCCACAGGGTCCTGCCTTTGCTACTTCAGGAACATCTTTAGATGACTCTGGTAAGATTAATGATTCAGTAGTGTATTTCGACTCTTCTTCTGGTACATTTAAAGCAGACAGCACTACTACAAAACTTACGCTAGTTAATGGAGGAAATTTTTAAATTATGTCAAATACAATAAGAATTAAAAAAAGAGCAGCGTCTGGAAGTGCAGGTGCACCTTCTAGTTTATCTCCATCTGAATTAGCATTTAATGAAGCTGATTTAAAATTATATTATGGTTTTGGTGATAATGGTTCTACACCTCCTTCAGCGAGTTCAATTATTACCGTAGGTGGAGCTGGTGCATTTTTTAATAAAACAGATACTAGAAACGCAAATACAATACTTTCTGGTCCTACAACTGGTTCTGCGGCTGCTCCAACATTTAGGTCACTTGTCGCAGCTGATATTCCATCTTTAGTACATACAAAAATTTCTGATTTTGATGCTGGTGTTAGAACTAATAGTCTTTCTTTAATGGCAGCACCAAGTTCTGATATAGGTTTTAATAATCAAAAAATAACAAGTTTAGGCACTCCTACTAACGACGGTGATGCTGCGACGAAAGGATATGTTGATGGCGTTAGTCAAGGTCTAGATATTAAGGAAGGTGTAAAAGTAGCTACAACGGCAAATATTACTTTATCAGGAACACAAACTATTGATGGAGTTGCAGTTTCGGCTGATGAAAGAGTTCTAGTAAAAAACCAAAATACAGCTTCTGAAAACGGTTTGTATCTTTGCAAAGCAAGCTCATGGACAAGAACAGATGATTTAGCAGCTGGCTCAGATGCTTCTTCTGTATTTGTTTTTGTCGATCAAGGAACTGTTAATTCTGATAATGGATTTGTTTGTTCTACTTCCAAAGGTTCTGCGGTCGTAGGTACGAATAATTTAACTTTTGTTCAGTTTTCGGGGGCTGGCCAGATTACGACAGCCGACGGATTACAAAAAACCGGAAATACAATTTCAGTTGATCTTAAATCAAATGGTGGTTTAGTAATTGAGTCTAGTGAAATTGCTGTGAAGCTTGATGCTAGTTCTATTACGGGAACTTTGGCTGTAGGAGATGGTGGAACAGGTGCAACTTCAGCTAGTAATGCAAGATCAAATTTAGGTTTAGTTATTGGTACAGATGTTGAAGCAAAAAGTGCAAAGCTTACTGAACTTGCAACAATGGCTCAAGCTACTGCAAATGCACTTGCTGATCTTACGAGTACAGAAGTAGGAATATTAGATGGAGCAACGGTTACAACTGCTGAATTGAATATCATGGACGGTGGTACTTCTGCTACATCAACAACTTTAGTAACAGCAGATCGTTTTGTTTGCAATGATAATGGCACTATGAAACAAGTATCTTTAGCTAATTTGATAACGTTCATTTCGGACGGTTCTACTAGTGGTTATGAAGTTAACGGAGGCACTTATTAGAAATTAATTTTTAAGGAGGTGACTCAATGGCTAATACAATCAAACTTAAGCAAGGTTCTGGAAGTGACCCAAGTGCAAGTGATCTTGTTTTAGGCGAACCCGCCATAAGAACCGATACAGGCGAAATATTTTTAAAAAAAGATGATGGAAGCATAGCCAAAGTAGCTGGTGGTATAGAAGATGGGGACAAGGGAGATATTACTGTCAGCAATGATGGTGCAACTTTTACAATCGATAATGACGCTGTTACCTATGCAAAAATTCAAAATGTATCAGCAACAAATAGAATTTTAGGTAGAGATTCTAGTGGTGCAGGGGTAATTGAAGAAATAACACCAGCTAATTTACGCACCATGATAAACGTAGAAAATGGTGCTACAGCGGATCAATCCGCAAGCGAGATATTAACACTTCTTAAAACTGTAGATGGTTCTGGTTCTGGCTTAGATGCTGATCTTTTAGACGGTCAAGAAGGTACTTTTTACAGAAATGCATCTAATATTTACGCTGGAACACTAAATAATGCTAGATTAGCAAGCACAATAACTTCAAACACTTCTGGAAATGCAGCTACAGCAACAAAACTTGCTACAGCTAGAACTATTGCAGGGGTTAGCTTTGATGGTTCAGCAAACATATCTCTTAATAATAATGCAATAACAAATGGTGCTGGTTATATCACCGCAACTCTTACTAATGAACAAGTTCAAGACATTGTTGGCGGTATGGTTACTGGCAACACTGAATCTGGTAT
>CEOU01083918.1_pt1 | contig 12713 bp, 9 predicted proteins | sample 530731 | NCBI WGS metagenome assembly CEOU01 (sample SAMEA2620894, study PRJEB7988) | marine metagenome | isolation source: saline water (ENVO:00002010), including
AGTTTCTCCTGCTACTTTAAAGGTCTTACCTGGCTTCTGCCCTGCATTATGCAGCTCACCTCTTAACTTATTAGTAAAATCTAAAAACGATATATCTGGGTCTTTTTCCAACAAACGGTTAGCAATAGCCCCAGCCGTTCCTACTAGAGCCTTTGCAGATTCTTCCGTTTGATCTCCACCTACAAAGGTTTTCAAAAACATTTCTAGGGTCTCATCAAGGACTTCTTCGCCGTCTTTGGTTTTTGCTACACCCTTCTCAACAACTACAGCACTTCTTCTCCACCAAGACTTTGACAAATCCCACCAAGAGCTTTTGCCAATGTTGGTCATGGTGAATTGATTGCGGCCCATATCAACACCATCCGTAGTTGTCATCAGCTCTTTGAGCCTTCGTCGGCGTATTGCATTTTCCGTCATTAAGTCTAGTATTTTATCGTCTGGAGCATCTAAAAATTCTTTCAGAAGTTTTTGTTCTTCTGCTAGGTCTATAGACTTACCACTTTTATTCAAATACTTTAAAGCCGTAGCTGCGTGCTCCCCTAAGACCTCTCCGTTTAAAAAGGCTTCAATCTCTATTTTCGCCTCATCTAAGATGTTTGCTTTACTATTTACAAAGTTGTCATCTTTAGGAACTTTAGAAACGAACACTTCCCCTATTTCGGATTGAGACTTTTTGGCAAGGCTGTCTCTAGAACGACCTGCACTAACAATGTCTTCTGCGGGAGCCCCGTACTTTTTACGAGCAGGATTTTTAAAATTCTTAAAAAGCTCTGCAGATTTAGCCATGAACTGTTTGCCAACGTAGTTTGTAATGCCTCGCATAAACTCGCTTTCTGTAAGGAGCTGCTCACCTAGTTGGATACCTAAATCTGCTTTTTGCTTTTCGGCACCTTCTCTAACCATGTTTTTTATGGCAGCTTGCAAATCTCGATACAACTCTGGGTCTATCTCTTGAGCTGTACCATCTATGACAGCCTTTAAATTTTCTGTACCAGAACGCTCTACAAAAGAACGGAACTCTCCAGTTCCAAAGGACCTATCAAATAAAGTAACAACTTCATCTATCTTACCCGTACCCCGAATTGCTTTGAGAGAATCTTGAAGCTCTGGAACTCCGTAGTCCTTAGATTTTACTCCCAAATTCTTTTTGAGAGAAGCCGTGGATTCTATCATGTCGTCTAGCGTAGATTCTAAAGCATCGTATAAAACGCTTGCAGCCAGTTCTGGTCGGGCTCTTACAAGCTGTCTAGACGTGTTGTCATAAGACTTTCTTAAATCTTGTAGCTTGCTTGCAGAATCGGGAGATGCCGCTTTATCGACTAGCTGATTGATAATCTTTAAGTCCTTTTCCGATTTGGCGGCTAAAGCAGCCGCATCGTCAGCTCTTTTATTAGCAATTTGCAACGCTTGTTCAGCATTGGATTTAGACAGAAGTTTTTGGCCTACTTGAATTTGAGACATCAACTGGGCACGCTGTTTCACTAATTCATCAGTAGCACCAGAAGTGTTTATCTTCTTTTCTAGCTCCGTTAGCTTAGTGTAATTACTATTCAGCTCGTCGGTTGTCTTTTTGTAGTCTGCAGCGTTTTGTTGTTTAGGTTTGTATTGAGAATAGTTGTTTGCCAAACGACGATTCACTTGGAGTTCTTCGTCTAAAAGTTTATTCGCAACTGCTTTAGACTGATAATACTCTAGTACAGCTTCTTCGTTACCCCGTATTAAGTCTACTAGGTCATCCTCTTTAGCTGCGCCTTTCTCTATAGCATCCGTGATGTCTTCTATTTTATCTAGCTTTTCTACGGTTTCTGGAGCTGCTTTACGGGCAGATTGTATCTCATCGATAGTCTTTCCAAGTTTTCCAGATAAGTTAGCACTTGCAGGGTTTACAGATAGAGCAGTTGCCAAACTGTTTCTTACCACCCTTCCTGCAGACCCCTTTAAACTACCTGCAATTTTTTGAGCCTCTTTAAATTTAACTTCGTCACTTTCATCAGCTACTTTAGCAAGTGCCTTCTTAGCCTTTGTAGCTTTGTTCCCTAAACCTGTCAGCTTGCCCAAAACCGGCAATGCTTTTAGACCCTTACCGCCTTTGGATGCTAGGAAGCCACCTGCAGCTCCTGCAGGACCCCCAGCGAGGAACCCAGCACCTGACAATACAGGAGTTAGAATATCGGGCTCTGCAAGCATAATAGGAACTGTAATTACTCCACCGACAATCGCGTTAGTCCACCAATGATTAGAGGTCTCTTTACTAATTAGGCCCATGTTTTCCGCATGGTCTGTAATCCAGTCGCCTAAGTCTGGGGTATAAGACAGTATGTCCTTACCGCCCTTGATAGCTTTGATTTGCTCTGGAGTTCCCCAGCCGCCTCCCGCTATGGCCGTAGATACCAACGTAGAAGGCGCAAAACGACCTATATAAGATAGCCATCCGAGGGCTCCTTCAAAATCATTCATCTGCTGAAAGGTCTTGCCCACATCTGTTTTTGTAATGACTTCTGTTTGCTGTGGAAAAATCAAAGCCTCGATAGGTGCCCAAGCTCGGTACGCTAAACTGCTTTCGGCTTTCTTTATGAGTTCGTCTTTTTCATACTGCGGATCGCCTTTGACCCAAACTGTTTCCGTTCCACGCTGCTCATCAATCCAACTGTTAAGCAACTTATCAGCTTTACGTTCTGCAGTTTTTTGTAAGTCTTTTTTTACAGAATCTGGTAATTCTTCCCATCTTCTGCCCATCTTTTTTATACGCTCTTTTTCTTCTCTCAAAAGATTGGACCTAATCTTAGCTTTGTGCTTCGAGAAATTTATACCAGAGCCTTGATTGGGTGCTTGGGTAATATACAGTAACGGCTCTCCGTCTTCTGTTGTATCTAAGTGCTTTCGTACATACGCAGGAACCCGAACTTTTTTCTTGGAAGCGGGCGTAGAAGTTAAATTAACTTCCGGCTGTTTTTTAGTTTCCATAGGGAGAGGGAGCTGCGCTTGTCCAGAAGGTACAGGGACCCCCCCAGGGCCTCGACGAGCTCGTCTAGCTTCCATAAGCTCTTTAAAACTTTTTGCCTCAACAGGCTTTGCCTCAACAGGCTCTGTTTTAATTTCTGTTTCTTCTTCAGTTACTTCTGTAGATTTTTCCACAGTAGGGGCAGGTAGAGTCTGTTGCCCGCTTCTAGCCGCTCGGCGTGCCTCCATAAGCTCTTTAAACGTACTAGGCTGCTGTGGGGCTGGTTCCATCTGGTTCCTCGTCTACAGCAACTTGGCTTTCAGCTCCAAAAACCGCGGTTGGAGATGCGGGTAGCTTAGGTCGTTTTGTTGCCATCTGTTGTGATTTATATTCAGAAAGTAACCCTTTTAAACCCTTCCTCACAGACGGGGCTCCCTGTAGAAAAGGTTGGACATCCTCTCTTTGAGCCAACTGGGTAGCAATCTGTCGACTTCTAAAGTCTCTTTCTGGAAGCGCTCTAACCTGTTCTATTTGAGAAGTTGCTGCTTTTATGGTTTCAGAATCTCCAAACGCCTTAGATATAGGGTTCTTTTTCTGGAAATCCGAGAGTGCCTTTATACGTTTATCAGAGGCTTTCTGCAGACGTTCTTCCGCTTTTCTCATCATAGAAGAAGAACCTGTCCCGTATTTCGTTCTGATCCGGTTGCGGAATTCATCTCTAAGTTTTGCTTTTTGACGAGCAACTTCTTCAGACTCTTGCTTCTCATCTACCGTGTAATCTCTTAGCATTTCTTCTGCGCTACCCTCTGGCATTGAAGGCCGCAAATTTCTAATTAGAGCCGCTTTTTGGTCGTCTGTTATACCTTCATCTCGCTCTATCTCTAATACTTGACGGCCTACAAAATCTTTATAGGCATCCTGGTCTACATAGTCACCTTCAGTAGAATTTGCTTTAGCTGCAGCTCGAATACTTCTCGCCATAGCTTTTGTCTCGTCGGTCATGGCATCATTGGTTTCTAAATCTGCCATCTGTTCTTTATGTGACTGCAACTCCGCGTTGATTTGACGACCTGCTAAAGCCCCTCGTGCAGAAGCAAACTTACCGAGCTGGTTATAGTAAGCCTTTTCTTCGTTACTCTCTGCATCCAACACTGCTTTCGACAGTTTGCCGTACTCCGTTTGCAGTTTTTCCTCTGCTTTTTGGATGTCTTCCCTAGCTTCTTTTTCAATCTCTGCTTTTTCAGCAAACGATAGACCGTGTTTCTGGGCCATGACAGAAGCCGCAGATTGCGCTATTTGATCTGAACCTTTTCCCTCTAGCACTCCAAATATAGCATCCAAAGGTGCTAATCCGAAGTTCTGTATGTTCTCTAAAGTTCGTGCTCTAAAAAAAGATTGCACAGCTCTTGCAGTATCGTCTTTGATTTTTTTGTCTACAGCCATGCCTCACCTAGCCTTTGTATAGTTCAAAGAGTTGTTGTTTAGCTGTCTCATCCCCAGACCTAGCTCGCTCTTGTAGGTCTGCCATAAATTGCTGTTGCTGAATCTGCTCTGGAGAAGAACCCATAGCACCTGCCAGTGCTCTCGCTCCTGCAGTCCCTGCTTTAAACATTTCAGAAGCACCGCCTGTCAAAGCACCCGCAGCAGCCCGACCTGCGAGTTTTGTAGCAGCTCCTCCAACCTTACCGATGGTTTGAAGAACCTTAGCTCTTTGCTGTGCGCGTCTTTGAGCAGCAGCATCCGTCATAGCCCTACCTTGTGCGAGAGTCTGCTGGTACTTAGCTTGCTCACCCGCTTCCGCGGCAGCTATATCTTGGGGGTTATAGGCTTTCTCAAAAAGTGTTTCCACAGTCTTTTGTTGTTGCATGCCAACGGGGCTTTGAACACCTTTTGCGCTCATCGGCTTTCTGTTACCTGCAGCTTTTAAAGTTCCGCTTATCAAACCCAGCTTAGACTTTTGTTGTCGAGCAATCGCTTGACCGAGCTGGGATTGTGTAGGGCCACCTTGTTTTAAAGCAGACTGATACTTCTGAATACCAATGTCTTCGCCCATACGACGAGTCTTAGCTGCATTTGCCATACCTAACCTACCTTTTCTTTTTCGCGGTGGATGCCGAGTTCATCTTTAAATTTACCAGTGGCGGGCTGGTCTCCCCCATAATCTACACCAAGTCGCTGTTCAAATGCAGCTAAATCTTCTCCGATAATACCCTGCTCGGCTTTGAGCTTGTTTGCGATGATTTGATTAACACGTCGGTTAATCTCACCTCGCATATCGGATTGAGACATGCTCATTACTCACCTGCCGCAGAAGCAATAAGGTCTTCCATTTCAGACTCTTGGTATACATCCTCTTGAACTTCAAGGGGTACATCTTCAGAATACGCGGAAGGTCCGTAATCTACGAAAGGAAAATAATCCCCTTCTAGGAACCTACCAGGGAGGCTTTCAGACTGTTCGTAATCGTTAGACCTCAATCTATCTTGTAGTTGGTCTTTTGCTCTAGCAATCCTCTGCAAGAATCTACCTCGCCTTTGGGACTTCTGGTCCGATGTTAAGAGCAGTTCGTTAAATGAACTTAAAGAAGGCTCTCCTCTACTTCTGTTAAATTCATCAAAGAACTCAATCGCTTTTAACGCCTCTTTATCTAAATTTCTTTTCATAAACAAAGGTAGCGTTTTGTAATACTGATAATCGTTTCTAGCTGTTAAAGAATCTAAAACAGACTGGCCAGCTCCCCCTAACACCGAATAACCCAAGCGCGTTTTAGTAAGAAACTTATCTAAGTTTTCTGCCGTAGACTCTTGATTATTGGGAGTCAGGTATATGTTATCCAAAGCCTCCGTAGCTGGTTTTACAATCCTAGCTTCGGTAACTTGCTTAACTTCGGGTTTGTATCTAGCGTACTCCGCTTTCTCCTCTTGGCTTTGAGGAGCCACCCTAGAAACCCCCGATTGGGTTGGTCGAGCTTCGTACTCTCGTTCAAGAGCTGCGTCTTCTACTTCCTGCTCTGTAACTTCAGATTCCCCAGGTTCGAACTCTAGGTCTCCCGACGATTCTGACTCCCCTAGGTCTACAGGTAAATTTCTTCTTCGAGCATCTGCCGTTTCTCGTATGCGTGCCAGCTTGGATTCGGAGGCTTCTTTGTCAGGGCCGTAAGAAGACTCAATGTATTTACGAGCAGCTTCTTGGATAGGTGTTCCATCCGGGGTTTTTGTAATGCGTTCGCCTTTTAACTTGCCTGTACCAATAGCTTTCTCGACCATGCTTTTTTGGCGTTCTTTTCTTTCCTTTTCTGCAGCTTCAGCTTCCAACCTTTTACGACGAACTTCATTTTCCATTTCATCGCCGTAATCTACGGTGTTAAAATCCTTAGCTGCATCCTCGGCATCCCTAGCTTGAAGGCTTCTAACAGCTTTAATTGCCGCATCTTGGAGTTCTGTTTCAGACATGTTTGGATTTTCTTTTTCGAGCTTTGCATACTGCTTGTCGTATTCGGCAGCATCCTCTCCCAAGGCTGCTTCTCGCACACCTGTTTCTGAATCTCTAGGCCCACGGATTTCGTCCAACTCCATCTCTCTACGGATAGAGCCCCCACCGTACTCCTCCTCTTGGAACTTCACATCGGCATCGTAGTCTTCTTCAAAGCCCTTCTTAGGTTGTAGAGCTTCGCGGTATCGAGCACCTTCCGCAGCGATAGCTCTTTTAGCACCCTCGAAACTTCCGTATTTTTTCTCTAGGTCTGCGCGTTCTTCTGCAGTAGTTGCTTTTGGCTCTAAAAATGCCTTCTGGTTAGAGGGCTTTTGCATAGCCTCTTGCACAATGTCTGTGGAGGATTTTAGACCTTCTAGCTTGATGTCAGGTCTCGCTTTTAATTTACCTGCTGGCTTTCGAGCGTCTAATTTATCTTGAGCATTAGCCAGTTCAAGTTCTTCACGAACGGATTCTGCGTCTGCTGCAGTAGCCTTACGTTTTCCTTCCTCTCGACTTTTAATTTCAGCTTTTTTTAAGCCTACCAAAATGTCTTCGTTGCTCTCTTTTGGCATACGAGAAAGGATACCTTTTCTCTTTTTTGCAGCTAATCTTTCCATTTTCTAAGCCCTCAATGCGACATAACCGAAACGCTTTGTCGTCGTCCGAACGTGATAAACTTGATGTGCGATACCAATGCCCGCATTATGCCATCCTGCAGCGAGCTGTACAATACAGTGGCCAGACCATTTTCTGCGAAACAACTTTACTTCATCCGTACTAAATTCCATTCCAGGTATTACATACGGAAATGCAGGAAGACCTCCCCCAGCGTTTTCGTAATACTGGGTAGCCTTTAGCTGTCTTTTTTCATTAGGAACCTGTTGACCATTCACAAATAGTTTTAAAGACAACGCATCGTTTTGAGCTTCCGGGTCTCCATTAGATACTAAAGCGTCGTAAGCCGCCGCCCATGCTTCGGTTTCAACGTGCCAAAATAGCATTACATTAGAAGTTTTTGGTAGATAAAACTGTTTGCCCGCACCTGGCAGTATCAAATACTGGCTATCTCTTAAACTATAATTTTCTTTGGTAGCACCTGTTATATTATCCACATCCGCAGAGTTTGTTATTACAGAGCCCCCCACTTGAGGCATAACAACACCTTCAAATATATTATAAAAGTAGTCGTTACGACCTGTCGCACCCACTTGTTCAGCTAAAGTAAAAGCCCCAGACTGCACCATTGAACTAGAAACATCTACACCAGATGCGTTAGCACTGTCTAAACGACCGTTTAAAACTTCAAAATTAGCAGGTGTAGCTAGAGGTCTGTAGAGTACACCGTCTACTGCTTCGGAAGATGCGGCTACTCCATCTGTCAAAGGTGAGGGTGAAGGTATTAAAGGCATTATAAACTACCTCCGTAAATGGGAATAGCACTGATTCTCCACTCTCTGATATACAGATTTTGGGTTAGTTGTTTGCAGCATATTGCCGCTCCTACACTAAAAACTGCAGTTTCCGCAGCCGCTCCACCAAAAGGGGCATCTAAATCCGCCTTTGTTATTAAAGCAGTGGTAGCTATATCCGCAAACACCGCATTGGCTCTACTTTTAAAAGCTAAAGAAGAAGGCATCCAATGGTAGGTAGAACTATTGCCCTGCCAAAAAATAGATAATCCCATACCCGCCGAATAGAGGGCTCCTTTAGGTTGTCCTCCAGAAGCGGGGGTTACTAAAACTCCTACATTTACTTTTACTAAAAGTCCTGTGCATAACTGGCTACTCGTAGCAGCTCCCGTAGTTGGCATAATTGTGAGTCCCGGTAAAGGGAATACCAGTTGTGCTCTTGTGTTTAATCCTCCACCGTTGACAGCTATGCCCGCCCAACCCGTTCCACCTAAACCATCTCCCCAGCCTAAAAAAGTCCCTCTAGAATTTGGCACAGTTACAGGAGTTCCTGTGTATATATTATCGTAGTTCCCAGAAATAGCCGTAGGTGTGGGATTCGTATGTGTCATATTTACAGCAGCACCCGATGCGTCTGTAGAAAGGTTGTTCAAAGTTATTGCAGACAGATGTTCCGACCTTAGGGCTCCACTTGATATAGCGTCTGCTGGCAGCGCGTTTATGCTTCCGCGGGTGTCTTGTAGCTTTGAGTTTAGAGAAGCTGCAGTAAGAGCTTCTCCTTCATCTAGGGGATCAAAATTAGGAAAAGGCATTAGTTAGAAATCTCCCATAAGATAAGGGCTCTAGAACCTACCCCGATTACAAACCTATCTTTATCAAGTCTTTGAGGTCTAACTTGAGCTACCAGCTCTACAGTAGTATCCCCAGGTACTGTAGGTAATACAAAATCTATATTTACAGAAAATACTCCGGTATTTCCAGTGTTGTAATCTTCCTCGTAATTTAAATTATCTAGGTTTCCGTCTACAGACTCTGGTACTAGAGCCCCGTTTATTCTTAAAGCAAAAAGAACTGGATTTAGTTTAGGTGACTGATTTAGACCCCCTGTTTTTGCTAAAAATTGAGCCCCCCAAAGTCGAGCTGTTACAAATAATAGTCCCCCTCTAGAAACAAAGTTGTACCTAAATGGATTATTACCAACTTGGGTTTCTATAGATTGCCAAGTTAGGTTTTTGTTTAGGACCGCAGTGTTGGGATCGTCTAAAAAACTTTCTGGGTTTCCAGCCCCTATAAGCCTTTGGGCACCTTTTACATCCACCTCTAGCTTTGCATGTCGATAGGCTATGTCCTTTTCGTAATTAGTAGCCGTAGTGAACGCATTTCTAGCGAAGTTTTGCTCGCCTAGTTGTCCCGTTATTTCTTCAACAGAGCTACGCATAGCCTCATTGGTATCTTCAGTGTTCATTACACCATAAGAACTGAAATACTTATCTGGAAACTTCCAACTCATGGAGCCACCTGTACACCACCGCCATGAACGTCGCGGTCTTCAAAGAGCATACCAACAAATTCCCAATCACCGGAATACTTAAATTTAAGTTTAAAGACCTCACACGAAGGCATGTGAAAATCTACCTTGACCCAAAAAGGTCTACGGCGCACCCAAGTAGCACCTGCGGAGCCAGTTATTGCTTCATCCCAAAAAGAAGGTGGGTCCTCTTGAGCGTACAACTTAGGAGGATGTGTAGCTCCTGCAGTTGTTTCTATAATCGGAGACTCTCTCCAATCCCGGAACGCTTCAACAGTTAAGTCGCCTTTCTCTGTAGCCCGCATCCAAATATAGACTGTAAGAAGCGTAGACCGTCGCATTGACTGTATGGATTTGAGCCATGCTGTTTGCACAACAGATTCTCTAGCTGATGCTCTTGTATAGGACAGGGCTTCTCTATCGAGGAGCCACAGGGAGTGGTCTGTTCCTCCCGACTTAGCAACTTCTCCTGTTGCGAGCATATAATTTCGATGGTCTTTTGTGACACAAACACTGGTTGCTTTGACATCGTTTCTCTGCCTCCAACCTTCTCCATCATATATCAAACAAAGGTTATTAGTTGTACTTCCATCTACAGGAACCCAGCATCTGTACTCGTCCATTTTTTTGTCTACTGCAGATACAGCTTGCTTTCTACGAGCTATATTTATTCTGTCCACCGTAGGTTGTACAACAATGCTGATAGGGTCTAGCGTAGTTCCAGAATACGCATAAAAGCCTTTTTCCCCTAACCAAACAGTTTGGCCGTTTCTCATAGTTTGTAAAGAGCTGGGGGCAACACATCCAATGGTTGTGCTAAGGGTCGAAGCTCTAAAGCCGTCGCCATCACTATTTGAAACGAATAAGAAAGTGCTAGAAGACGTGAAGACTAAAAGCCCTTGGTCTGTAGGCCATAGACCCGTTACTTCATCTCCCGTAGGGTCTGGGAAGATTAAATCGTCTTCTTTAAAAGTTCCCCACTTACCAATTACGCTATACCGAACAGCTCCAGGTTGGTTTTTAAAATTAGCAATCCACAGCCTACTAAAAGCTAGTTTGCAGAGTTTAAACTCTGGAACAGGTATATACTTTTCTGCTTCGATAAGGAGTGCAGAATCGGGTACGTCATCTGGAAAAGAGCTAGTTACATTGTCAGGTATTGTAGAAAACTCTAAAAACCCTCCTCCAAAATTAGAAGGGATTTCGTAATACTTGTCATCGCCAGAGTTTATTAAATCCTTGGTTCTGTATAAAGTTCTTCCAACACAATGTGACGGGCCTGTGTCAATACCCGACCAAAGAAATTGAAATTTAAAGTTTTCTATAGGTAGGTCTCCACCATACTTGTATTCTGAATCCCCATCTGCATTTTCCATTTTGGACAGATTTGCATCACCAGATGGGGGAGATAGCGCAGACAGATTTCCCCACCTATCAACGAACTGAACCGCGCATTTCCAAGAACCTTCTCGAAGAACCCCACCATAGGTGTTCTTTTTTACACCGGCTCCTAAACCTCCCGGAGTAATTATGTCAGAATACGAAGTTGTTCCAATTCTGCACGTTCCGAAAACTCTAGGTAACGTAGTAGATTTATTTTTTATCTTAGGCACTTGCGTATATGTAGAATCTCTGTCAGAGCCTCGTCTGCTATACCCAGAATTATTAGGTCCAGAGCCTCCGGCTGTTATAGACAAACCTTCTGTTCTAGGACCTTCTGCGCTAGGAGATCCAGGTCGTTCTGGAAATCCCAAAGGTGCTATAATATCCCCATCATAGAAATAGGCAATGCTCCCTTGAGGTACGATGATTACACCATCCGGTGTAGACTCAAACTGCGTAGGAAACTGGGGTCTCAAAGAAAGAGATACGTCTGCATTTACTTTTGCAGCCACCCCGTTGGGAGCTAAAAGAGTGATACCAAAAGGGGCCCCGGCGTTTACATCCCAACCTTTGTGTTCTTGTATTACAGAAAACAAAGTGGGAGAGCCTGTGTACACCACATGCCAAAGCAGTATGTCTCGCTCTCCACTCTGGAGAAGGCAGTGGTATACTCCTGCGCTGCGAGAAAAATCTAGGCCAGGGTCGGGGTCAGCAGTAGCCGCTACAGGGTATGTGGGCTGATAAGGTACAGGCCCTTGAACAGAGCGCAGAGAACCCGTCTCAGTCAAGTACATATTCTCAATCTTAGAAGCGACTTCGTTAGGAGCGATTAACCTACCGGATTCGACTCTAAGTTGAAAAGGACCGACTGAATTACGAGTTCTCTCATCTGCCATGACCTACTCTTTTGATTTAGTGGTTCTCTTTCGAGTAGCTTTCTTAGGGGCTTCAACTTGAGGCTTAGAAACAAGTTTCCAATTTAACAGAGCGTCTGAACCTTCTTCATACCACGCTTCCGCTTCGCCAAAGGTACGGAAAAGACCTCGAACTGCACACCCACTTCTCTGTCGGGTAGCTAAACAAATAGCGTGCTCCAGCTCTCCGCTTTTTCCAGTAAAAGTGTAAATTGCTCCTGCAAGTACAGGCGCAACTTCAACTTCTTCTTCTATTTTTACAGTTTTAGTTACTTTCTTTGTGGCCATAATTTTATCCTTTTACTAATGGGAACTGACGACGGTATATCAGATTTCGACGTACTGATGCAACTCGCTTATTGCGTGGCCTACTAGAAGGCCGTGCATCTCCATACCGCTTTGTCAGATTGTATAGGGCTCTCTCGTAGTCTGCTTGTGCAGACCTCTTAGCTGCCTCGTTACCCATCGCCTCATAAACATACTGCAACGTCTTGTTAATAAGCGTGGGGATGGCATCACTGTGTATACGTGGCACATCTTTATCATCCACTAACTTTCTAGGTGTACGGACACATCGCAGGTCCACTTCATACGTTTTATCTGGAATTGGAATGAACCGAAGCGTTTGATACCCATGTATCTCACGGAACGGTCTATTATAGTCCGGTGTAACCGCGCCAGTGTCCGTGTAGGTAATGACTTCACCTTCCACCTCGTCTAAGAAAAAGAAGTTATCGGGAGTTTCAACTCGAACACCTGCGGGTAATACTTGATCTCCAGCATCCGTTAAACGACGGCGGTAAATCCTTTTTCTAATCCCAGAATGATTTCTTCTGTCTGTCAGAGCACCGTCGAAGCCCAACATAAAGTCGATGTTGGGGAGTGTTACTTCAACACCTGGTTGGGTTACTTCAACTATAGCAGTTTCATTAGAAGGACCGCTTTCCCAGTACGCCTCAATTCTAGAATTGGTTGTATCAGGAGTTACAATAGGTTTAACCTGTGTTTGGCTAAGGGGTCCGGGGGTTGTGTACCGTATTTCTCGCTGCCCCCAAATGTACGTG
>CEOU01075138.1_pt1 | contig 12658 bp, 23 predicted proteins | sample 530731 | NCBI WGS metagenome assembly CEOU01 (sample SAMEA2620894, study PRJEB7988) | marine metagenome | isolation source: saline water (ENVO:00002010), including
ATCAAATGAGGGAAGGTCTGTTACCAGATGCTCCCCAAACACCTCTTTAAGAGCATTGAGTTCTTCTTTAAACTTATAGAAGATTCCTATCTTCTTTCCTTTAAATTTATCTTTAATAGCTTTCGCTTTGCTTAGGTCTATAATCATAGAGTTGCCTCCTTCAAACTTAACTGTTCCTGAATATATTTGATGTAGTTTAGATAATAGTTTAGCTGGGGTGTCAGCAAGAACAACCTCGTCTTTACCTTTTATAACCAAGTCTCTTTTAAGTCTACTTGCTAAGGTATAGGTAGTGTCATTCATTTTTACCTTAATAACTTTTTCTTCAGTTAATACTTTAAAGCCTGCTTCCTTCTGACTAAAGTTAATAGTGAATGGCCTCATCATAGTAATGATCGCTTTAAGTCCCATACTATAATCATTGATATAGTTACCATTGATTTTCATTTGCTTTAAGTTTACATAGTCTTTGGCAAACTTATAGAAGCTAGTGTATTCTGAAAATGGATTATGTCTATGGCCATACACCTGGTGGTACATCTGACAATAACTTTCCGGGGTAGGGGTTCCTGAAAGTAAAATGTAATAAGGGTTATGTTTTTTTAATAGGTCTTTTACTTGCTTAGCCCGGTTGCTTGGAGTTGGAAACTTTCCCATGCTATGTGCCTCATCACAAATAATCACATCCCAATTGGTCTCAGGTATTTTGTGAAGCGATTCATAGTTGATTACATGAATGTCATAGCTTGGATTTAATTTATCATAGTCTTGTTCGATACTAGGTATTGCTTTCTTTTTAGTAATAAACAAAACATTTTCCACGCCCAACTCATTACAAATGGCAAGACTTGTTAGGGTCTTACCAGTTCTAACCTCCATCGCTAGGTATAGCATCTTCCACTTCTGTAGAAGCCTAAGCCCTTTGTGGACTATTTCTTTTTGATAATCTCGTAATTCCATTTTTAATTCTTAAAAGTTCGCCACACATTTCATATTCTTCTTCTTGCTCCCACCACTTAATCATTCTATCAATATCATTAATAGCTAAAGGCTCGTCTATATGATGAGCAAAAGAGAGTTGATCGTCAATATCCTCATATATCAACTCCAATGGGTCTTTTTTTTGCACTATAACAAGATAGCTATTATACATAGCCTCATTAATAGTTTGGTATATATCTTCGTTTTTCTCGCTCATTAGAAATTAAATTTTGTTCCTACTTCAGTTTGTGTCTTTTGTCTTATTCTTATCCATCTTCCATTTCTATCCTTGCCTTGCTCTGGGGCCACGCCCTCTTTATACATAGCATAGCTACACACCCATTTATAAAATCTGTTTCTACTTATAGTCATCTTAGACTTGGGTGCATAGTCTGGATACTCATCTATAAAAGAAAAATATAATTCATTCATATAGATATTAGAATCTATCTCTAACAATGAGTTGCTTTGTGTTCCTTCTATAAGACCACACCATTCTATAAATTCATGGCATGTTTCTGCACTTAGCTGTCGTAGTTTCAAGTTAACAAATGTACTCTTCACTAAACCACTAGTCAGGTATCGTTGTAAATTGGATATCATATAATTATCAAACATACACCACTCCTCTTCTTTCCAATCGCCAAACATTAGTTTGCCAAACTCATGGAGAGGTGTAAAAGTTTTATTATAGTATTGCGCTAATTCCAATTCCCATTTCCTCCTTTCAAAGCTATTACCTTTTCCAGTAATAGCATAGTTAGTTGTTATTGCTATTTTAGGAGACTTAGAGAAAGGAATCTTGATTGCATCCTTATTCTTTTTCTCTAATGTCAACCCCTCAGTAACTACTGAGAACAACCTTTCAAAGTTAAAGTTTTTTCTAACGTCATCAAAGCATAGTATTTGTGTATCTGTTGAAACAAGCTGGTAAGGGAAGCTCCTTTCAAAATTAAAGGCCTTCCCATCTATGAAAACTAGTTTTTTCATGTGGGCTAAAGCGTTCATAAATATGCCCTTACCTGTGCCTCCTTCAGGCTGATCAGATATTGTCTGATCATTTAAAACTATGGCTGGGCAAAAGGATAAATTCTTATGGCCATGCAACATAAAGCCTATTGTTGATTCCATAGACTTAATTCTATTGGCATCTTTATTACAAATATTATGTATAAACTTTTTATAGTCACACTCCATAGCACTACATATGGTAAATGTTCTATCTATAATATGTTCTTTCCAAACATAACCACCAAGGTCTATATAGTCTATAATATCTATTTCATCATGTGTTACCTTTACTGCACAATTTCTGTAATATAAATAGGATATGTCTTTAGTGTCCTCTATAAAAAAAACACTTATGCTAGAGAGTAGAGTTAAGAAGTCTTCCTTAAAGAATTTGGGTAAGGATGCAAAATAATTATATACCTCTATTAACTCTCTATCTAATAAATAGTTTAACACAAAGTCTTTTATTTCATTTTCTGTAGTATGGTCTATTAGGTTATTGGTAACTCTAACAAATATATAATTAGTACCTCCTTCAGGATTAAACTTATAATACCCACTATCTTCTAAAAACTTTTTAAACATAAAAGGAATTATAGTTATTTTTCCTTTGTCGTTAATAGACCAAAAGGTAGCATTACCACTTTCCTCTTCTATCTTATCTATAATTTTAGGTATCTTATCTTCTTGGATGTTCTGCCCTTCAAGATAAACCTCAAGGTCTGACCTTGGAACACCCTTGTTTAACTTTGCTCTTATTTTATTTATCTGTTCCTCATCTTCATAAAACTTTGTTTTAAAGTTTTGAGTTTGGCTGTATGCTGAATCAATAGTTTGTTTTATTTCTTTAGCATTAAAGCCATCAGTAGAATAGTTATATAAAACATATTCAGCTAAGGACTTTGTTATCCCATAGTCATTAAATGCTGAAGCCAACACATAACAGTTTTGATTTCGCTGACCTTCTACCATAGGATATTTCTTTTCCCACCAGGTGGTCAATATTTTAATTATCTTTTGCTCATCAGTAATAGGTATGGTATTAACTATGTCAGCACTACTTATCTCATAGTATTCCTTTTCTTCTAACTTACTCCACGTAAAAGATTCCGGGTTGACCACTATCTGAGGATCATAAGATTCATAACAAACTCTACTTACATTACTACAAGAGTCATCAAACTTATCTGAACTGTAATGATTCTTTAAGCTTGCAAAGTATTGTTTATGTAACTCTGGCTTGTCAGGTATTTTAACTAACACCTTTAATCCCTTTCCACTTGGGCTAACAAAGACTGCAAACGTATACTTATCTTTGCTTATTTTCTTCTTGTCAGCCAACAACTGCTTTTGGGTGGCATATCCATCAAAGTCTAGGCAGATAAAGCCACTATGCTCTTGTATGGAGTTGTCATTCCTTTTTGTAAAGACCCCACTAAAACAAACTGCAGGTAGATTTTTCTTTAACTCGTTTTGTTTAGACTTATCCTTCTCATTTCGTATTTGTCTTATAAGGTCTTTGCTGTTGCCCTTTTTTATCCTCTTGATAATAACATCTATCTCTCTGTGGAAAGGCATAGATGTTTCGTGGATATTTTTAAATATTGTTATTAATTTATTCATTTATGTGTGTTTTGTGATGGTTGTGACGATTATCCTCCCATAATTTTAAAAAAATAAAAAAAGAAAATAAATATATATATATATAGTATAAGTGAGAAAATTTTCGTCACACTTAACATTAATGTAAATCAAGACTATACTTCTCGTTTAACTCTTCAGCTAAGCGAAAGTATTTTACTTTGTAATACTTAGACTCTAGAACTCCTATCCCATTAACATAAAACATACTAGTAAACTCGTCTCTAATCCAAGCTTTACTTATGTTCTCTGGTAGTTTGTTATTAACGTCAGCCACCATTAGCACACTGGCTAACAAGTCTAGTGTGGCTTTAAATCTTACTTCTATTTGCATTGGCGTGTGGTTTAAAAATAAAAAGGAAGAGGGGTTATGAAATCAAATAACATAAAAGCAAAGACAGCACCCCTCCTCCTAGCTGTAACTATATCGCTATCTTTACTTAATAATTAAAATGGCAAATCATCCTGAACAGTAGCTGTTGTTGGTGCAGCACCTTCAGGCTTCCAAGTGTTTAACTCCATATAGAAGTTGCCACTCTTGGCTCTTTTGATATCCAAGTTAACCCAACCTTGGCTCTCATTGTCTCGTAAGAATTTAACTGCATCTTCTACAGCTATGCTTAACTTACCTACTACAAAGTCAGGAGAATTTGAACGTCTTTCAAATTTAAACCCATCTGCAAAAATTTTGTCTTTTGTGTTACTCATGGTTAACAATTTTAGTGTTTTGTTCCAAAAACGATAAAGTGTTTATGATAAAATTGTGTTTATCAATAGAGGTATCAAACTCTGTTGGAACAGTCAGAGTCATCAACCTCGTTGGTGGTTTATGGAAGAACCTCCTCCACAAAGTACTGATCCACATCTTCTGTGGCATTTTCCCCATAAAATTTTTCATATATCTGTATAGCTTTTAATACTTTTTCTTTACCTCTTTCAACCATTGCTGGACTAGGGATATGTTTCCCCATCAACATAGTAGTCTTATCTATAGTATAAAATATTAAAGGCTTTCCAAATAATACTTGATAAATATATGCCTGAGTATCATACCCATAGTTGTTAGCTGAATATCTAAACGAGTGGACATCGCTTGTAGTTTTGAGATCTATAATACAATTCTCACATACAATATCAGCTTTACCTTTAAAGTCTACTCCCATAATTTTACCTATAGCTGGAACTTCAAACTTGTTCCCATCAGCATATATGTCATCAAAAAACTTGATGTTAGACTTCATGGTAGCTACCCAGTCATCAACCTCTTGCTTTTCTTTGGTCAATAATATTACTGACTTTTTTAGACTTTCACAAATCTCACGATAAGCTTTGTTGTTGCGTGTTGCAACATCGATGTGAGGAAAGTCTTTTGCCTTTTCAGGTTCTAAAATGCTTTGATGAAAATATCTACCCACAGCAAAATTCTTAGAGTCATCTTGAGGAAATTTAAACTTCCTAGGATTTTTCAATAGAGTTTTGATGTCTGAGTTAGAGACAAACTTTTTTCCAAACTCCCCATAATAATGGTTATCCTCTTTCAGTTTGGCAAGGATTTCTTCTTGGGTGTGTGATTGTTTAGGCATAATAATTATTTTATGTGTTTACTAATTTCTTTCTTTACTCCAGCTTTTATCTTGTATTTAACTGATAAGTTTTTAGCAATGGCCTCTAGGCCTAGAGTTTTATTGTTAGCTACATATTCTAAAACCTTTGTCCAGTTATCGTCTCCTATATCTAAGACTATTAACTCTCTAGCTTTAGGCTTTTTAGCCGGGGCAGCTTTAGTAGATGGCTTGGTAGCCTTTGACACATCATTGTAGAAAGTGGTGTCTTGATTTAATATTGCATTAGAAACCTCTTCATAACTAGCAACACTAGTGTCAATACCTATTCCAAAGTTACCTAAAGCTCTACCCCAAGCTGAGGTCTCACAGTTTTCTACATAGCTAGACTTATTAATATAAGATGAAGACTTCTCTTCATGTGCTATACCTTGCGCTAGTATTCTACCACTAGGATCTGCGATGGTTGCCTTAATGATAATAGTATCTTCATTTTTATCTATTATCTCACTAGTAAGTGAATGGTCTTTGAAATTGGCTCTGAAATACTTTAGTCTTTCGTTTACCTCAATGTAATCTTTTCCTTTAATGTTAATTGCTTTCATTTTATTGAATTTAAATTAATTAATTTTGTGAGCTGCTTCATACATCTTAGCCTGGAAGCTTTTAACTCATCATATTTACGTTGGCTAAAATTCTTTTGATTGATTAATAATTTTATTTTTTCTTCTATCACCTGTAGTCTTTTCTTTTGTTTAGACATAGAGAAAGATGTTATTCCACCAATCCATCCCTTTACCTTAAAGATATAAAGTTGGTCGTTGGTTAACTTAGTATAGTAATCTCGTGCTAAAGTAACATCATATAAAATAATATCTCCAGTGTTTTTATCTTTAGATATTTTTACTCCAGACTCTATCACAAAGATTTCATTTCTGTCTTCACATGTAGAAAGAGGACTATGTTGTATGGCTTGATTTAAAACGTCTTCTAATCTATACATTGTTGATAAATGTTTTTAAATTATTATCTTCTTCTACTAGGCTGTTTATTTTATTGATGCCATGTATAATGGTTGAGTGGCCCACATCAAACCCATTGTCTTGTAGGTATTTCTGAATGTATGTAATACTCATTCCATCTTCTTTGCATTTATAAAATAATAATTGCCTTGCTTCTACTATGGTTTGCTTTCGAGAAACCTTAAATAGTTCAGACTTTGTTACTCCCATCTTCTCCATAATAGAAGAGACGTTTTGATTAAATTTATCTAACAGTATCATTGTGTGATTTTTTTGTTGGTGTTAATTTATTGTCTATGTATTTTGGATAAACAGATGCTGTAAAGAATAAGTCTTTTGCATATTCCTGTAAATCAAATTGTTCTTGCTTTTCCCTTTCGCTTTCTTGAGAAAGAAAAGATTCAGACTTCAGGTCTTGTTGCTCTTGTTGAGAAATTTTGTTGTCCATAAAAAGTGTGTTTTGTGTTTGTAAAAATAATAAAAAAAGTTTAAAAGTTTTGTTTGCGCATAAAATAATTTCCATGAGGATCTTCTTTTTCTAACTTTTCTATTAGCCTTTCAGCTTCTACTATAGTTAGATTAAGTTTGACAATATCAACATCCCCGGGATCTGCGCTATATCTATAAACGTAATACTTCATCTAGGTTTTTTTCAAGGGTATAATAATAATATGTAATCTCATCGCTGTTGGTTAAGACATGCTCTGTTAAGCTTTGACTTGTTCTTGCTACAATTAATTGCTTTTCAACCTTGCCTAGCCTTCTCCAATTGTTTAACCTGAACTCTCTCAAAGAGTTCCAATATACTTTAGGTTTCCAATTAACAAACGCTTTCATGTCCAGGCTTTTTTCTACTAGGCCTTGATTGTATAAATGTTTTTTGTAATTGGAAGAAGCTAGTGTCGCTCTTAAAGAAAGTAGTTCCTCTTCAGATAGTTCTGCAAGAGGCAAGTCTTCATCTAGGTTTTCCATAGCCATGCACTCAGTATATTGTTTTTGAGTTACCTTGGTTCTAAGTTTATTGATATCAAATATCAATTTTGATTTATTGATTTTATATTTAATCATAGCTCCATGTTTTTTAATATGTGAGTAATAACATCTACTGTCCACCCATTACCCAACATCTTATATCGCTGAGTATCTGACACAATAGACGTATATCCTTCAGGCACAGTTTGTAATCTTTCACACTCTAAAGGAGTGAGCCTACGATACCTTGCCCTATCTTCTATTAATAGATTATCTTTCTGAACTGTAGTTAACGCATTTGTTTTGCAATCATTACGTATCTCAATTTGCTGAGATGTTGACCCATCTTTATTGTATCTACCTCGTGATGCACCACACTCAATATAACAACCATCAGTAGGGTATTTATAATACCCGGATATAACTGTTCCTATTTTATCATGGGTGTCTGGATTATAGAAATAACCCTTACCACGCTTTGCTCCTAACACTCTTTGAACTACACTGTCTGTGCAGTCATACTTGGTAGGAACATCAGCTTCATATACATCTATTAGTTTAATGTTTTTGTCTTTAGGTTGTGTGATTCCCGGAATGTTTGTCCAGTAAAATCTAACCCTATTTTGTGCTGACACTAGTCTACTATTAATAACTATAGGCTCAACACCTAAGAACTTAGTAATGACCTCTTGCCATTCTTTTTTCATTCGCACATTTTCTAATAGAAAATATTTGGGCTTGCATTCCTTGAGTAACCTGACAAACTCAAAAAAGAGTTTGCTCCTATCATCATCAAATGCTAACTGATTACCTGCTAAAGAAAAACCCTGGCAAGGACTACCCCCTATAAGTAGGTCTATGGGAGGTAGGTCTTCGCTTTTAATATTAGACACATCGCCTAATTGGATTGTGTCAGGGTAATTGTGTTGTGTTATCTTAATGGCCCATTTGTCGATTTCACTAGCAAGGTATTTTTTATAGGGGATGTTCGCTCTATTGAGAGCGATTTGACCACACGACATCCCATCGAATAAGCTTAATACATTCATGTTTAAATATTTATACGTTGTTGTAATAAAAATAAATTAGTATTAAAAGGATCAATACTAATCCTATTGCTAAATTCATTATTATAACTTTTGAATAGACTCGTTAATAATATTCCTTACTGTAGAACGTAACTCATATAAGTTAGACTCTCCAGTGTTGCTAAGTTCTAAATGATTGTCTGCGAGTAGGTCTCCTACTCCCTTAACAAACAATTCCATTTGAACATCAAGCATCTCAGCGATGATGTTCTCAATGGGAGTTATTTTAATAACTTCGCCTTGCTTAATTGAGGGAAGGTTGCCTGCATACTCTACTGCTTTATCATATGATGAAGAGTAGATGATAGTAAACGAGGGAAGGTCGTATCCCTTCTTTACATACTTAATTAAATACTTCATAGTGTGTTTATTTTATGTTTACAAATATAATATAAAATGTTTAATCGTCTAAGGTTTCGCCATAAGAATTAAGGTTTCTTTCGTTTATCCTTATTCTTTCTTCAATGTAACTCGTATTGTCTACAATGCGTTGGCTATATTCCAATAGCAATCTCAGACCATTGATTTCATACTCGCTTAAATCTTCTGTCTCGCCATCATTAATGGCTCTTTCGCAGTCCATCAAATCTTTTGATGTGTTTTCAAATCTGCAGTAACTCATGTTTCCCATAGTTTTTATTGTTTAATGTTTTTAAATATGTGTGAAATAATATCGATAGTCCAACCATCCCCAAGTAAACAAGCTGCATCATCTCTACTCAGTAGTGATGTGTAGCCTTCAGGTACAGTTTGACATCGCTCCATCTCATTCTTGTTGAGATATCTTACATCGCCATCCTTGGCTAATGTGTAATCTTCGTATAGCTTCTCGCATGTGGCTTGGTCTTTAAAGACCACTTGCCAAAAGCCATGCTTAATATATCTACGTGCTATCTTAATAGGATCACGCAAAGGTCTTGAGTAGGACTCAAGGAGGGACATGCACTTGTCTCTATTGACATATCCATAGTCAATGATGTCTGACAATACAATACCCTTGTCTTCAGGTTGCTCAATGTTTGGTATGTTAGTCCAATAAAATCTATCTCGCAATGCTCCAGTAACAAGCTTGGAGTTGATGCGTATAGGCTGCACACCTACCTCCTCAGAGATAATATCTTGGAACTCCTTCTTCATACGTACATTCTCTAGCAAGAAATACTTTGGCTTGACATGCCTGAGTATGTCTAGGAACGTATAGAACAATGAAGACTTAGTTCCCTTGAGTCCATCTTGAACACGATTTGCCCTACTGAAATCTTGACAAGGACTACCACCAATAAGCAAATCAATCTTTGGTAAATCCCACTCTCTCCACTTTGTTACATCCCCAAGCTGATGTGTGCTTGGATAATTGTGTTGTGTAACTTCAATTGCATGCTTCTTTATCTCACTTGCAAAGTAGTTATCTACTTGGAGGTTTGCACGTTCTAGGGCTATTTGCCCACATGACATGCCATCAAATAAACTTAATACATTCATAGGTTTGGATTTATATCAGCATCTACTACTCTTGTTTCTAATTTAAAAATACAGGGCCAATCTCCCACTTCATTGTGGATGAACCCATCTTCTCCAATAGCAATCATTGCTCTACCCTCCATCTTTTCTTCATCAAAAGGATCAGCTTGAACAAATTCATTTACTGGCTTGACATCGCTGAACATGTCGTACCATTTTAATTCATCACTATAAAAGAAAACAAACTTCTTCTTTCCAATATTGAAGTCTTTGGTAGAAAAATCTCTTGCTAAAACTTCCATCAGTACCTTGTCCTTTTCAGGTACAGCTATATAAACTTTACTATAATATCCCATGTCTATTTATTTAAGTTGTTATTAATTTAAGTACTTCTTTTAATGCATCCCTTCCTCCCTTACATGCCATTTCAAATCCATTGCGTGTATAGGATAGGTTGTCATAGTATTCTATCTTTTCTTCTATGAATGCTTTCAATTCTTTTCTTTCATCCTCCACAGACTTTATATCCTTTAGATATTGTTTGTAGTTTTGGGTTATAAAATTATCCTCCCCATCTATTTGCTCATGCAAAAATGTTTTTAAATCTTCCAAGTGTTTCATGTCTATTGGTTTTATAGATGTCCTCCATATGTTTGGATTCCATCTTCATTATAAATATCATATCTATCTTCCCCATCGCTATCTACTTCTGACAAGTCTAGCTGTGACAATGGGGCTTGGTTAAACATCTCCTCTAGTTCTTCATCATCAGGAATAGGGTTAAACTTTTCTATTAACAGATCAGCTATCTCCTCATCACTCATGCCAGTATGAAGAGTGCGAGGTATACTTATTTCTATTTCTTTAACATAGAATCGTTTGAGTGTGACTATTGCTTTGCTCATAATGTTTTTATTTAAGTGGTTAATAATTCATGTATCTCCCAATCTCGTAGTGAGAACAAGGGCCATCCAAAACATTTTACCTCAACGACTAACTCATTAGGTTTGTCATAGTGTGGGCGTATGTTACGAATGACTCGTGTTATATTGTTAAGTCTTCCACTACGATAATGAAAGGTAGAGATAAGTATCTTATCCCCAACCTTTAGATTTTTAATTTCTTCTTGTGTCATACCTCATTAGATTTATCTTTATACAATACCCCAGCTAATCTTTGTGTGTTGTAATCATCTCTTGATAACAATAAGTTGGGCGATACATCGTACTCCACTTTATAGTAAGAGTCTCGTACTCGTATGTTCTTCTTCATTATCTTTTGGATAATACATATGTGAGGGTATTCCTCTCTATTAATAAATACTTCTTGTCCTACCTCAAACGTCATCTTTTGAATATCGTTCAGGTGCCTACGCCTAGTGTTGATTGCTTCAACCATTGCGTTTAACTGTATCTTGTCCATGTTCATGACATGTGCTAAGATTTCTTTCATGTTTTTTACACTCATCTTTTTTGTTTTTAGTTTATAATAAAATACATACTTCGACCCATCCTTTTTCAGAATGTTCTCGCTCACAATCTATACCTTGATTGTTTAGCTTTTGCACAAGCTTGAATGCTGCCTTCCATAAGCCTTCCTCAGGTACTTCGTCATGTTCATCGTCATAACATACCATACCCCTACATTCATACATAAAGTTATCTTTGTCATACTCAAAAGTATATCCATCTATTGTTATATTTCCTTGCATATCTATTGGTTTAATGTGGTGAATAATGAAATACTGGAATGGTTGGTAAGTCTTTAATGCTAGTTGCTATTGCTCCTCCATCATTACCTTCATCATCTTGCATAGGCATTATCCATGTGCCATCACTAAGCTTGATGCATAAAGGTCGCTTGTACCAACCTACATGTTTGGCTTCCTTTTCGCTCAGGTATTCTATCTTATCAATTGTCTTACCTACTAAGTGCTTGGCTATATCAGCTTCCCACTTTAATTGTAATTTGTCTTTCATGATTTTAGTTTTTTAATTTTAGCTAATACTTGCTCAATACTTTCTCTTACCTCTAAATATCCATTGTTGTTGCATCCAACAATAGCTGTTTCGAGATTGTTTGTTACAAAAATTCTTTTAATATGGCGCACAAAGAAATACTCTTTGTTGCCTTCCAAATCAGTTAATTCAATATACATATCAGTTAGTTTTAATCTACAATAAATCCTGTCTTGTCATTCTTGGCCTCCTTGCCTTTAGCCCTAAGCCCTAGGACTACATTTGTTTCCCTTGTCATTACAAGGTCTGACACATCGCCATCGACTACCCTATAACCTTTGTATGTTTCAGGTAGTTCATCCCTAAACACTATGGACACATTGCCACCCATAGCTAGAACATCCTCAACGTGTTGCTCATTGTCTTCCTTGCGTGATAAGGTGTTGAAGTACTTAGTGCCTAGGTACTTTTTAGCCTTGCCAGGTATAGCTGTGTAGTCATACAACACTATGTCTTTGTACTTAGGATCAGTGAGTAAGTCCATGCCTACTCGCTGCAGCTGAGGCACAAAGTCTTGGTCGCTATACACGTTTAGTCGCATGGCAAAGGCTTTGCGCTTGGCAATACTATCTATCTCATGCGCTAGTTGTTCTATAAACATTTCCCTATCAGCTAAGTAATAGTTGGATTTGTTTATCCTAGCCTTGCGTACATTGCTGAACTTGCCCCTAGCCACATCATTCAGGCATGCCATCGAACAACCTTTACTTGCTAATGGGCATAGATTTGTACCCTTGTAATTCATAGTGTATGGTGCTAGACTTAGTCCATACGTTATTATCTCGTTCTTGTCTAGCTTAGCATTGCCACCTTGCAGCAATAACTTCTTTGGTTTTTTATAAAACATAAGTGTGTTTTTATTTAAAAAAATACTCATCGAGGGAAGGCTACCTTCCCTTGAT
>CEOU01024128.1_pt1 | contig 12644 bp, 11 predicted proteins | sample 530731 | NCBI WGS metagenome assembly CEOU01 (sample SAMEA2620894, study PRJEB7988) | marine metagenome | isolation source: saline water (ENVO:00002010), including
GTTGGCTCATGGTGATGACAGCGTTTTACAGGTCATAGATTGCACTAACGGTGTTCAGGTTGCCGAGATACAAGGCAAAATCGAGCCTTTTGCCTTTGCTGAACATGCTTATATGCTTGGGGCTTGGTATAATTATGCGTTAATTGGTATAGAGTCTAATAAAGATGGTGGTGCAAATAGGTTATTAGCCAAACTTGAATATCCTAATATTTACAAGGAGATTAAAGATGATGGTAAAACCTATGATCGTTTTACTGAGCATCTTGGTATTAATATTAATATTCGCAACAGGCACAAACTAGTAGCCCAAGCTCGGCATATGATGGAGGACGGAGATGCAGTAACGAAGTCTAAAGAGCTTGTTTCACAGTTTGAAATTTTCGTATTACAAAACCTTAAATACTCAGCAATCCCAGGGGGTCATGATGACCTTGTAATGTGTTGGGTTATTACTTGCGAAATGATGCGTGTAGCTTGTGAGCGTATGGCAAGTTCAGAATTAGATTTAGAACCTTTATGGGAAGGGCGTAGTTTAGACGATGAAGATATAGAGGATACAGATGTAGGTATTATTGATCGGCATGTAAATCAAATAAGATCGAAGGAAATAAAAGAAAACTTATATCCATCTACCTCAGAATCGTTGATATAGGAGTAAGCTATGGAATATGTGGCAATAGGAACATTGGCTTTAGTTATTATGGCTCTTTTACGACAGCTTAATTGTGAACGAGTTGAAAGAGCGGAACTTATGAAAAACCATCAGGAGCTTGCGGCTACTATTCGTTATGCTCAATTAAGCTCTGAAATAGAAAACTTTGAGCCAAGAGATCTTAGTGTTTTAAGGTCTGCTATGGCTTCAACTCATGATGTGGAGGGTCAATAATGCCTTTAAATGCTGACGGAGGCGGTTACTTTACAGGGGTTGATGGAAGTAAAAAAGGAGAGTCTGCCGCTATATTTTCAGATGGATCTGTAATAACAGACACTATGGCTAAAGCAATGACTCCTGAAAAACCTCGTAGGAAAAAAGAGTCGCCTGTAAAAGAAACTAAAAAGCCTACTGTAAATAATGAAGTTAAAAAAATTGAACCTAAAGATTTACTAAAAGAGTTATTACCTTCTGGCTTTAATGCTATTGTATCTGAGAAACTTGAGTCTGGCAAAGCATGGCATTTTCCTTATAGTAACACGTATATGGTAAGCAAGGAAGATTGGAGTGTTTTTTTAACTCAAGTTATAGCTCTAATTACAGAGGCAAACAAAACAGAAAGCTTAGAGTTAAATACCATTAAACCAAGCGATGATCCTGCTTTAGGGCCGTTAATGGGGCTTATGGGAGATATTTTTTCTGCGTGAGATAAAAAAAATTATCTACTTATAATAAAGTTTATCTTTAAGGTATAGCAACGTAAATCTATGTTTTTCACGCATTTAACCCTTATTGTCAAGAAAAAAAGCCTTGACAGTAGGGGTTTTTTGTTTCATGATGAAAGTGGGAGATTATCTTTATGGCACAAAAAAAAGACAGCAGACTTACAAGAGCAGGAGTTTCTGGGTACAATAAGCCTAAAAGAACACCCAATCATCCCAAGAAGTCTCATGTGGTTGTAGCTAAAAGTAAAGGCCAAGTTAAGACAATACGATTTGGCGAGCAAGGAGCTAGTACCGCAGGAAAACCTAAAGCAGGTGAGTCAGATAAAATGAAAAAGAAACGTGCCAGTTTTAAAGCAAGGCACTCTAAGAATATTAAAAAAGGCCCTATGTCAGCCGCATATTGGGCGAATAAGGTTAAGTGGTAATGAATAATTACACTCAACAAACAGTAACTTCTACTCCAGTTTCTTCAATAAAAAAGAAACCTAAGTCTAAAGAAGATGTCCTTAATTTTGTAGAAAACACATGGAGTTATCTTTCTGCAAACAGAGCGTCTTTTGAACAGCAGGTAAAAGAATCTATCCATTTTTATAGCTCCGATCAGTGGGTTCGATTTCTTCCACATAACAGGAAGTTTGTAAAACACTCTCTTGATGAGTGGGTTCCAACTCCTATGACTAATCTTATCATAGATCATGTAGATCGAATATTAGATATTTTTACTTCTGGAGATTTGCTCCCAATAGTAGACCCTGCAACTCAAGATCAGCCTGATGTAGATGCGGCTAGAGCGGCAACCAGAGTTTTACATTCAGAGTTTGGACGTTTAGGAACAGAACAAAACATTATTATTCCTGCCGCTTTGTGGTTGGCGGTTGCAGGAAACTGCTTTATTAGCACAACATGGAATGCTAATAAAGGCGATAAAATGCGTATTCCTAAAAAAAGATTAGGTAAAAAACCAATAGAACAAAGCACTCTTGAATGCACTAATTGTGGCAGAGTAGAACCTGCTATCTTACAATATTCTGCATGTCCTGAGTGTCGTGGCCCTATGATTAAAGGGAAAGCCTATCAGTTGGATGATTTAGGCAACGAAATAATGCTTGATGTTGAGGAAGAAACAGGAGAGTATGATGAGTATTCTATTGGGAACATTCAGGAAAACCTAATATCTCCTTTAAACTTTTATCCTGAACCTGCTACAGACATGAAGCGCGTACGTTACGCTATTGAAACTGAAGCAATGGCCATTGACAATATTAAAGAAATATTTGGGTCTAAGGCAAAAGATGTCATGCCTGAAAACTTAGAGTTTGATGCTTATGGCGGTTTATATGCTCAAGCTTTAAATATGAACTTTGGACAAGACCAAGAAAGCATGGATGACCATGCTTTAGTAAAATGGTTCCGTCATATTCCAGACAGAAGATGGAAAGACGGAATGTTGCTTATTGTTGCTAATGGGAAAATACTACACGAAGGGCCATTAGATGATTGCGGTGATGGTAACCTTCCTTACACCCATTTAAAATACAGAAATGTTCCAGATGGATTCTGGGGAATCTCTCTTTTAAATGATTTAATTCCAATGCAAAAGCGTTTAAATGCTATTGATTCTCATGTTGTTCAAAACCGTAAACAAATGATTTCAAACCAATGGCTTGTCCCTGAAGGCTCTGGCGTAAATAAAGTTGACGGTAGATCTGGACTTATGATTAGGTGGACTCCTTCTACTTCGGGTGGTTTTAAGCCTGAACGAATGCAAGGCGTTCCACTTCCTAATCAAGTCATGCAAGAACGTGAGCAAGTAAAAGCGGACATGGAGCTTGTTTCTGGGGCGAAAGAAGTCCTTCAAGGCAACGTACCGCCTGGGCCTGAAACAGGAGCGGCTATCGAAGCCATGCAAGAACAAGCATTTAGGCGATTCGGCCCACTGGTAAAAATGTGGAGAGCAGGGCTTTCTGAACATGAACATAAAAAGCTTAAACTTGCCAACCTACATTGGAAAGAAAGCCGAGTCGTCCGAATATTAGGAGACAACAAAGAACTAGAATCTTACTTTTTAACTGGTGCAGATTTGCGACAAGCGTCCGATATGACCGTCCGAGTGTCTATTGGGATGGATTATTCCCAATCAGCCCAAAGGCAAAAAGTAATGAATGCCGCTCAGATGGGTTTACTTGGCGATACTCGCAACCCTATGGTGCGCGGAAAGATATTAGAGCTATTAGACATTAAAGGCTTTGACTCTGAATATACATTAGATGCTAAAAAAGCACGTAGATATTTAGAAAAAATGAAAGAAGGAGAAGCACCACCTCCACCAGAATCCGTAGATAATCATTCTATACAGTTTCAAGTATATAAAGACTATATGCTAACAAGTGATTTTGAAAATCTTAATGAGGATGTCAAACAACTAATACGTCAACGAGCACAAATACATCAGCAGTTTATGCAACAACAACAAATGGCTATGCAACAGCAAGCTCAAGCGGCCAAAGGTGCTCCTGAGCAGGTAGCTGACCAATTAGCCCAAACTGGTGTAGGAGGACAAACAGTTCCTACGCAACAATAGAAAGGATGTGTTATGACTGAAGCTGTCAACCAACAGGAGCCTGAAGGACAACCACAGGCAACTCCTGAAGAAATCGTACAGCCACAGGAAGTAGATGATGCAGTATTTGATGATTTATATCGTCAAACAGTAGGAATGCCTCAAACGACACCAGAGGTTCAGCAACCACAGCAAGAGCAAGTTGCACCACAGACAGATGGACAACTTGATAAAACTGCCGAATTGCAAGCACAGGTGGATCAATTAAAAGGGGCATTAGCTGTAACTAGACAGCAAGCTAACGCTCAACAACAGCCACAACCTCAACAGGGGCAATCGAAGCAAGAAACACTGGAGAAGCAATTATTAGAAGCTAACCCAGATGTTGACCCTAATGCGGTTAAGTGGATGATTGATACGGCTGGCAAGATCGCTGAACACCAGATAGACGAAAGAGTGAACAGTGAGATTGCACCTTTAAAACAACAGCTTGCACAAGTGTCTCGACAAACTGCTCAAAGTGCAAATGAAAAGATACTTAGCGAGTATGAAAACTCTATGAACGATCTGGCTAGTCAGGCAGGAGTTCAAGATGAATACACACGAAACTTAATGAAGGATGCGGTCGCAGCTAGAGGGCAACGTGAATACGGACAAAACTTTAACATGGATCACGCCAAAAAATTGTTTCGTGACATTAACAACGAGAGGCTACAACAGGGACACCAACAACAGTCTCAGTATGTAGCAGAAAAACAAAACATGCAATATAATGCACCTCCACAGCAACATGCTGAAGGAGCAACGTCTTCGATAGAATCTATACAGAATCAAATCAGAGATCCTAAAAATAAAAACATGGATCTTAGGGCTGATGGTTTTCAAGAAACTGTTAAAAGGTTTTTAAATGCAGGAGACAACGCTGTAAACAGTATGCTTGGAGGAAACAAAAGGTAGAATTAAGAAATGGCAGAATCACAGTTTTATTCAACAAGTTCAAACACAGGGTTTAATGCGGCTCTAAAGGAGTTTTATCTCCCTCGCCTCGTTAGCACTGTAGCAGAAAGACGAGTTCTTTTGACTCGTTTGCAACGTGACGCAGGGAAAACAGATGTGTCGGGTAGACACGCTAGGCTTCCTATTAACATTCGTGGATCTCAGGCTATCTCGACAAGCCTTTCCGATACAGATGGTGGCACAACGCTACCAACGCCACAGTCCCAGACTTTTGTCGAATCGCAAATTGGATACGCATTTAACTATGCAACAGTTCGCATTACACATCCAGTTATGCAAGCTTCTAAAAACGACAAAGGGTCTTTTGTTAGGGCTGTTAGCTCTGAAATGGACGGTATTCGTCGTGACTTGAAAAACGATATTAACCGTCAGCTTTTTGGTGACGGAACTGGAACTTTAGGCGTTGTAAATGCTGATACAGACACTAACACAACGATTGAGCTTCAGTTAGGTCATAAAGTCAAAACTGGTATGTTAATTGATACTTATACCACTACGACTAGAGATAATAACGGCATTTCAGTTACGGCAGTTAACTCTGACGGAACTGACATTACGGTTTCTGCTACTTTGGGTACCGCTGTTGCTGATGGAGATATTGTTTATCGCAAAGGAAATAAAGACAACGAGATGATGGGAATTCATGGTATTGTAAGCAATACTGGAACCCTACAGGGTATTAATCGTGCTGACGGTAATTATCCTGAATGGCAGTCTTTTATTTCTGCTCAATCAGCAGACACGGCTGTTAGTGAGACAATTCTTGACGAAGCTCTTTTGGATGCTCAATCTCAAAATGAAGCTGAAACTTCACTGATGATTACTTCTCCAGTTCAATTCCGTAAAATTGGCGCATTGCTAACAGGCAATCGTAGATATGCTACTGATATGGAACTTGAAGGTGGCTTTACGGCTATTAACTGGGCAGGTATTCCAATAGTTTGGGATGTCGATTGTCCTCGTCATGGTCAATACACAGACGAAGATACTTTTGCGGCAGGTACGCATGATAATGATTTCATTTTTGGTTTAGATGAAGATCACTTGGCTATTTATCAGTTAGCTGATTGGGATTTTGATGACACTGATGGGAACATTATGCACCGTGTAGAAGGTAAAGCGGCTTATGATGCTACGTTGTTCTGGTATGCAAACCTCGGAACCACGGACGCTTCTAAGCACTTTAAGATTAGTGGCTTGAGAAGAGACGCTTAACACATCTTCACATCACTTTAGGGTGGTGTGGGGTAGGGGAGGATGGGGTTTCGGCCTCATCCTCACTTTTAACAAGGAGAATAAATGTATATACCTGATTGGCATATGCTTAAAAAGCTGAAGGATTATGACAACAAATTAAATATTCGTTGGCATACGCAGAAACAGCGATGGGCTATTACCAGAGAGGTTGTTGAAGCAAGCACGTTAAGTATTAAAGAACAGATATTGTTTTTAGTTGAAAATCCAAACAAAACGTATAGACCTTTAGATGATCGCGTTTTACTACAGCTTAAAAAAGGCGACACGCACGTAAGGACTCCTGAACGTGTTGTTGAAGAAATGATTGACAAAGACAAACAAAAAACAATAGCTGACAATAAAGATCGTAAAAACGAGTTTGAAGCTTTAGCAAAAGACATTATTCCTTTTGGAGGCTACGAAGATCCTAACATAGGAACTAGAAATATTCCAAAAGAAGATATTGAAAGTGCCGACGAGTTTGCTGAGAAAAGAGAAATTGAAGCTTACCATCAAGATCAAGAGGCTTTAGCGGTATGACTCCTTCAGAAATGTATGCTGAATTTCAAAGCTATTTAGACGTAGACAGTAATTTTTTAAGTGGCCCTGAAGTATGGCGAAAACTAGATAACGCTAACAAAGAAATATGTAGAATTATATCAAGGGAAGATCCTACATACTTTGTTCAAAAGTATACATTTACAACTGTAGCAGATCAGTTATTATACGACCTTCCTTTAAATGCTCGTCTTGGAAGTAGGATATTATTTACTGAAGACGATGATGATTCTATTGAAATGCTACCAGTTCAAGAATTAAGAGTCCATTTAGATTATGACACCGCAGGAGTAATTAACCTTACTTCTAATCGCTTTATTCTTGAGAATGCTCAAATAAGGTTGATGGGAAATCCAACAGCAGGACAATCTGTTACTGTATGGTATATTCCTTCTTTTGGACAAATGATTGAAGGTGAAGTCCAATCAGCAAGCACAACAACATTTGCTCCATTTACTGCTACTCCTAATTATACTCTCAACTATGGATCAGTTGATGCACGTGCTGATTATTACAACGGAATGACCGTTCAGATTCTCTCAAACGATGGAGTTGGAGATGTTAGAACGATCTCAGATTACGCAGGGGGATCTTCTAAAACTGCAACAATTAGCAGTGCGTGGAGTACAGTGCCAACTCCTAAAGATTCTGGTGGTTCAAGTGTTAGCACTTTTGCCATTCCTTCTCCTGTGCCTGAAGATTTCCATCAAATGGTTCCAATGAGAGCGGCTATTGACGGAGCAATAAAAAACAGAAATAGACTGTCAGAATTACAATCAACTTACTACGGAAGTCCGGGCCGTGGTGGTATGGAAAAAGGGCTTTTAGCTTGGCTACAAAGCAGACATCAATCTGATGGTGAGCTTGTAATACCAGATGGAGGGTCTTGGTGATAGACCGAGAGGGACAGTTTGTTTGGGAAGAAGAAAACTTTATCGGAGGAATCCGACAAGACGTTTCCGAATCTACCAAACGATACAGGAATCTACAGAATGTGCATTTGTTTAATGAAGGTGCATTAACTAAAGATCGTGGTATACGTCCCTTATCTTCTGCCGCTATAGGCTCAGTATCTTATCCTTCTGGGAAAGATACTCTTGCAGGGTTCGATGCTCAGTTTTCAAATGGAACACAGAAGCTTGTAGTCATTCAAGAAAAATCAGGTGCAAGCAATGCTGATATGTATGTCTACAACACTTCAAACAACACTTTTGATACACCTCAAAATAGAACTATAGCAGAAAACAGTAGGCCTGATCTGCTTATGTTTGCAGATAAACTGCACCTTATAACTGGCAATGGTTTACAATATTCTACTTCAGCTTTAGATGGATCTGGGTCTTGGACAAATGCAGGGGACTCTACTTACGCAGACCCTTGCACAATAGGAACAGTTTACGCAAACAGGTTAATACTTTCAGGTAATACTAATTACAGGAATAGTGTTTTTTACTCTGATGTTTTAAACTCTGCCGACTCAGCTTGGGATGGTGCTCATTCTATAAGCATTAGTAATATTTCAGGGGATGAAGTTTCTTGTTTAGGGACAATAGGCTCCAATCTTATTATAGGAGGAAGGACGTTTATTCGTTCTTACTATTTAGGAACAGGCGGTGCTACTGATTGGGATTATGATGAGGTTTCAAATATAATAGGGCCAACAAGCCATAAAAGCTTTGTTTCTATTCCTTCAACACACGGCAAAGTTGGTCTTAACCTTGCAATGTTCTGGACAGCCGAAGGCCCTATGATGCTGATGCAACAAGGGCAGGGGAGTCCTCAGCTTATTAATATTGCTTCTCCTATTATAAGGGCCGTAAGAGGAGAAGACTTTCAGGGAGTAGGAGGCTTAGACGTAGACAGCTATGGAGATATTCAAGGAGTATATGTTCCTGAATATGACGAAGTTCGTTTTGCAGTTCGCACAAACGATTATGCCAATCAATCAGGGACTCAGCATGATGTTCTGTATTGCTGTAACATAACAAGTGCAATTAACTACGCTCAAGGAGCAGGGGGGATATATCCCTATTGGCGTATTCGCTCTAACAAAGCAAGTAGTTCTGTTCGTCTCCCTGTAAACACATTGTTTACAGCAAGAATACATCCAACTACTCACATTCCTAACTCAAATGGCGTTATCCGTTGTTTGTGTGCTCAAGACGGCCATGTTTATGAAATGGACGCAAGTAGTCAATTTGTAGATGAAATAAAAGGCACAGACTATAATATCCGAATGGTTGCAAGAAGAGATGGTTACGATGGACTTGAGGATGGAGTTCGTAATAATGTAAAATCTTTACGCTCTATTTACTCAAGAAACACTCGTTCTGGTATATACACTTTAAAAATTAAAGTTGTTGCAGATGGTGGAGCCAATGAAGCAAATGCAGATGTAGATCTTTCTGGTGGGAGTGGATTTGGTTATTGGGGCGATGGTCGAGAATGGGGTGATGGGACTTTATGGAATGCAGGTGATTTTATAAATTCACGTGCTCAGTTTGGTATTTTAGGTAGAAAATTTGATATAGAGCTTTTTGACAATGGAGAAATTGCTTCCACTTTTCAAACAAATTCATTTAGCATGATAGGCTATGTGGAGGATAGGCGATAATGGGTACACTTTCATTAACACTTACAGGGGCAGATGGTAGCCCACAAAGTTGGAGCGATGTTGAAACTCCTTTAACAGAAATTACAACTTGGGCTAACACTACAAAACTAAGTTACGTAAATGTTCAAACTAATGGTCTTAGGGCTGACAATATTCGAACTCATGCAGGAGTTGAAGGCGTAAGAGTTAAAGTTCGCAATGCTTCTGGAGGAACTATTGGGGCAGACAGTTTAATTTATTTTAGCGGAACTTATTCAGATGGGACAAATAATTACCCTACTATAGGTAAAGCAGTAGCGGCAAGTAGTGCAGGATCTACTTATTTAGCCCAAGGAGTTACAACAGAGAGTATAGCAAACAATGCAGACGGAACCGTAGCGTTGTTTTACGAAGCAGACAACTTAAATACTTCAGCTTCAAGCGCGGCAGGTGCTCCTGTTTACTTGTCTTCTGTTGCAGGAGCTTATACGTTTACCGAACCTACTTCAGAGTTTACTCAGGTAGTAGGAATTGTCACAGTAGACCATGCTTCTACTGGACGTATCATATTCTCTTTAGGCTCGCTACCGCAAGAAGCTTTAGCTTTAACTAGCTATGCAAAATTGAGTGGTGCGTCTTTTACTGGCGATCTAACCGTTTTTGATGATGCTAATAATGCAGACACAAGTATATCTTTAGGAACTAGTGCAACAGAAGCTTTAGTTATTGAGGCTTTAAATGGTAGCTCCAATAAAACACTAGAAGAGCTTAGAGTCACAACTAAGACCGCATCGGGTACTGGCGATCATGGGCAAATGACGTTTTATGTAGACGAAACCAAAATCGCTTCTATTGATGACGGAGGTATTAATTTAGAGTCTGGAAAGTCATTTACTGTTAATGGGAGTGCAATATCAACTTCTGCAGGAGGAAGCAACACACAAATACAGTATAATAATAGTGGGGCTTTTGCAGGGAGTGCTAATCTTGTCTATGCTTCTGACGCTTTAGTCACATCAAGCAGTTCTGCTAACCTTCCAAGCTTGGAAATAAAAAACACCCACGCTGATGCTACTGCAGGTAAGTTAATTTTTACGAAAGATCCTGCAAGTGGACAAGGTGCTGACAATGATGTAATGGGGACTATTGAGTTTTTTGGGACAGATGCAGGGAACAACGCACCTGAGCTACTATCTTATATCGACTCATATGTAGTTGAAGCAGATCATGGCTCTGAAGCATCTGGACTTAGGTTTTATGTAGCAGAAAACGATGCAACAAGAACTCTTGGTTTAAGTATTGTTGGTCATGCTACCACTGATGGTCGTATAGATGTTACGTTAGGAGCAGGAGCGGCTTCTGTAGTGACTATAGAAGGTAGTATTGATTTAGCAAATGATATTGATGTTGATGGGACTCTGGAAGCGGATGCAATTACTTTAGGAGGAACCGCATTAGGATCATTGTATTCACCTATTGCAGGTTCAAGTTCAATCGTTACTACAGGTGCTCTTAATTCTGGAAGTATTACTTCTGGATTTGGCAATATCAATATAGGATCGTCAACAATTACAACTACTGGAGCGTTGGCTTCTGGAGCAACTACTGTTACAGGGACATTGGCAGTTGGCAACGGAGCAACATCAGCAGGTAAAATTGAAATATACGAAGACACTGATGATGGAGCACATAAACTTACACTTACAATCCCTGCACTTGCAGGTGATGTAACTCTTACGCTTCCCAATACAGACGGAAATGCCGATCAAGTATTAAAAACAGACGGTAGCGGTAATTTGGATTGGGTCACTTCTGGTGGACTATATAGTCAATGGTCTGTAGTGACAGCCGATGGAACTACAGCAAGCAACGGCGATCAAATTATCTGTAATCATCCGTCTACCGCATTTACTGTTACATTACCAAGCTCACCGTCAACAGGCGATACAGTGCTTTTCAAGAATGTTGGTAATGCTACTGTGACTATAGCAAGAAATGGAAAAGACATTGATAGTGTCGCAGAAAACGGAACCCTACTAACAGATGCGTCTGTTCAGTTGGTTTTTGTTGACGATACGTTTGGGTGGGTAAGTCTATAAAATGGAGAATAAATAGAATGGCAATATTAGGACTACGAGGGGGTACAGATGGTATCCCAAATATGATTTTTACAACAGGCGAAACGTGGTCGCCAAATAAGACAGTGCAAGCCTATGTTTATGTGATAGGTGCAGGTGGATCTGGAGCAGGTGGTGGGGGAAATTCTAATCATGGGTTTTCTGGTGGTGGAGCAGGTGGCTGTGCTGTTAGTTTGTTGAAATTGACGGCAGGAGTCACGTATACGGCTGTAATTGGAGCAGGTGGAGCTTACTCGGGTGGATCGACTCAAGCGGCAGGGAATGCAGGGGGTAATACAACATTTAATGGTAGTGACATAGACATAATGACAGGCAATGGTGGTTCAGCAGGTGCTATTCAATCAGGAGGCAGTGCGTCAGGAGCATCAGGCGGTAGTGCCAGTGGTGGAAACCTAATGAATAATACAGGGGGAGCATCTATAGCCAGTGGTGCAACTCGTCAAGTGTCAGGAGGAGGAGCCGTTGGCCTATGGGATACAGGCAGAGAAGGAACTACTGTGGCAAGCTCTAATGATTGGGCTGATGGTGGCAATTTATCAGGGCCACCTATAGGTTCTTATCCTACTGATGCACGTTATACTACGGATACGTTTGTGGCAGGTGCTCCATTCCCAGAAATTTACTCTGTCACTGCAACAAACTTGCGTAGTCGTACTGATACTGTTTTTGATGTTAATCCAAGTTTTCAACCTGCAGGTGTTCAGCCTTACTCATATTTGGGTGACGACATTAGCTACACTTCAAATTTAAAAGCATACCCTGCCCCACCTTTTAGTGGTGGGAACGGTTACATAACAAATCGCAATGACTACGTTTATGCAGGAAGTGGAAGTCTTGGTGGAGGAGGCGGTGCAGTTTTAGCAACAGCAGGTAGTAGCGAAGGTTTTTCAGGTAAAGGTGGAATGGGTGCCGTTCTTATTTTTCCAATATCGTTAGGATAATAATATGCCAGCATATGAATACAAGGTTACATACGCAGATGGGTCAACTAACAATATACGAGCCCTAGAAAGCCAAGTTGAGGAGCTAACTAAAGACGGAGGTTCGTACGAGAAAATTGAAGTAGCTCTGACAGACGGTCAAATTAGAAACAATGCACGATCATGGCGTGATATGGAATTGTTGGGAACTGATTATATTGTTCCTTTAACCGATCATCCACAAC
>CEOU01083019.1_pt1 | contig 12627 bp, 9 predicted proteins | sample 530731 | NCBI WGS metagenome assembly CEOU01 (sample SAMEA2620894, study PRJEB7988) | marine metagenome | isolation source: saline water (ENVO:00002010), including
GAAGATATAATGACCGTTGATTATTCCGATTGGTCGAGCGCAACGAGTGAATCTTTCGGAACACAATATGAAAGAGAAGTTAGCGCGGGTGATTTAGGAGATTTCGACTCAACAGGATATATTAGAATGGATGTTTATGGTTATTTACGAGCAACAGGGGCTACATCTTTTTCGTGGTCCGGTTCGGTGTATTCAAATAATTTTGGTTCGGGTAGTGGTGACCCAAGCGCAACTGTCGCGGGTGCAGGCGGTGGTGGTCAAGACGGAACAGGTAGCGGTGTAGGCCTTTATTTGCGAATTGACCCTGGTTCAGGTAGAGGTGGTGCGATGAATTGGCCCCAAAACGGACATAATGTTATTTTCAAAGTAACAGGAACCGCTACTAATTCAAATGGTAGCACTACTGCTGATTTATACTTAAAATACTCATTCACAGGTTGATAATATGAAAGTAAATGTTAATATCCCCGCTGGTGTGTCCGGTGATTTTGAAATTGCTCACTATACTAAAGATACAACTGATAATAGATGGCCTTTGTATCTAAGTAAAAATAATGAGGCTTATGATAATTATACTGTGTTATTAAAAAAAGGCCACAGTATGCCTTTAATGCAAGACTCAGAAGCAGAATATAACGACCATCAGTGGTTGTGGGATAATGCTACAGGAGATGTGTTAATTGGTGGGTTAGGTGTTGGTTTAGTTAATAAAGTGCTCATAGATAACTCAAACATCACATCAGTTACTATTATTGAAAAGTATCAAGATGTGATAGATTTAGTATGGGATAACTGCGCTAAAGACGAGCGTTTTAATCTAATACACGCAGACATAAACACATGGGAGATACCTGCTGATAGTCATTGGGATATTGGTTTCTTCGATACATGGATTTCAAATGATGTTTGGTCTTTAGACGAATACAAAAATGATATGATAGAAAAATACTCCCCACACCTTACAAAAATAAATGGTTGGTGTTGGTAATCTTTAAGTGGTCTGCAGGAGCGGTTTTCGGTTATGCAACAGCACCCCGATTGGATAATGTGGGAATCGGCTATAACAGAAGAGGCTTGCGACGAAATAGTAAAGGCTTGTTTGGAGTTACCCAGCAAGAACGCAACCACCTTTAGAAGCGGTGAAGACCCTATACACGAAGACCCAAACAGAAAGACTCAGATTAGATGGCTACCTAAGACTCAAGAGTTTGATTGGGTAAATCAAATCTTTGAAGAATACGCACATAGAGCAAACGAGTATTTCAATGTCGATTTATCGTATATCCCCGAACTCCAATTCACGGAATACAAAGATATAGGGTATCACTACGGCTGGCATCACGATATAGATTGGCCTAACCAAACAGGCACTCATAGAAAGGTATCGTTAGTGCTGCAATTAACTGACCCAGAAGAATATGAAGGCGGGGACTTTTACTTTAAGCACATAGAAAACCCTAATGGAGAAGCACTGAAAAAGAAGGGGACTATCATAGCGTTCTTATCGTATCACGAGCATTGTGTTGAAGCAATAACTGAAGGTGCGAGAACAAGCCTTGTTGGGTGGTATAGAGGCCCAAGATGGCGATAAGCATTAAATACTACACAGCATAATTTTAGATTCGGCACAGCACAGTAACAGGATAGATGAGCCATGAGAAAAGGAAAAATCGTATTTAGACCGCCTGAAAGATGCTACACAAATGTGCGTCTTGAAGAGACTGAACATGGTTGGAAGGTGTATAATAACTCCACCCAAGCAACATCGTTTATCCCGCATTCGGCTGTTGTCGAAGTATCATTTAAGGAATGAGTGAAATGCAAGAAAATAATACAACAATAATTGACGACTGTTTAGACTGTGTGAAGGAATCTTCATCTTTGTTAGACGACATAGAAGTGCTTTTAGTAGCAGTTGCTGCCCTATTGGGTGTCGCAGCGTGGGCTTACAAAAAGTATCAGGAATTGAATGCCGATGGAAAAATAACTCTTGACGAAGTTATTGATTCTATGGGTGAAGTCAAAGAGAAGGCTGCAGAAGCAAAGGCAGAACTAAAGACAATTGAGGACACATTGGAATCCCGTAATGTTGCTGAATTGAAGGCTATGCTAAAGGAGAAAGGTCTTGCTGTATCAGGCAAGAAGGCCGACCTAATAGCCCGACTTGAAGCAAGCATGGGTGATGAGTGACTCAGGTAACTGTTCAAATAACACGGTATAAGAGTAGGTCGTATGGGTCTATGCTCAACGAGTGATGTAGCAGGAAGATTGGGTCTTGATGCCGGACAACGGGCAAGAGCCGACACACGCCTAAAGAGCGTTATACGAAGGGCATCAATAGAAATAGATATGTGCTTCCGTGATTACGGCAGGACTTCCCCTACTTCAGATACAGTAGCAACCACACTAAATGGTGCTATATCGAGCGGGGCTACTACCATTACATTAACTTCAGCATCTTCATTCAGCACCGCAGGTAATGGGAATGTGGATGGAGATTCATTTGCATGGACCGGAAAATCATCTAATGACTTGACCGGAGTTACAGGCATTTCATTCGACCACGCATCGGGCGTTGCAGTCCAAGAAGGAGAATTTGCTCACGTTCTTAGAGAGATTTGTGCTGATATAGCCGCATCATACTATTTACAAGACGAAACTGCTTTTCAAGATGCTGATTCCCCAAGAATGGCTGCACTATTTCAAAGAGCTGAAACGTCACTCCATAGAGTAGCCAGATTGGGAAGTGTTGATTGATGGGAATAAACCGACCACGAGTAGTAGCGAGGACCGGCGGTAAAATAAACGCCATGAAAAATGCTCCAAAATCACTCCCCAGATACCCATCAATGAGTAATCCAGGCAGAGGTTCTGGTGGGGTATTCTTTCAGACTAATGCAGAAAATCAAGAAAGAGTTATAGATACTGTTAATGAGTTGTGTGGAGCAATAGGGGATGATATAACACTTGCAGCATTTGAGCATTTACGCCTAAGAATACAAGCAGATATTTTGAGCCTTAAAAAGTCGTTTGGTGCTATTGCAGGAACTCTATATCGAGGAACATCATACAATAGAGGTCACCCACTTAAGTTAATTGCTGATAATTTAGAAATGGAAACACGCGATAGCGGAGGAAATTTCATACATTTTAATGTAAGACAGAAGCCTGCTTTTGGTAGCAGAGATAAAGGGCGAAAGGCGGAATTTGGAGCACTATATGATGAAGGAGCATCACCATTTACTGCTACTCCAGGAGGTCAATATGATTCTGCGAGATACGTTTGGTCTTCAACAGCATTTTATCGTGAGTTTAGTAAAAACAAATACCCTATAAAAAACGAATTTGCTCATCCAGGTTTCCCTGCGTTACTTTGGAAAGATGCGTTCCACGAAAAATTCGAGGAAAGACTTGAAGAACATCACCAAAAGATGCTCAATGAGTATGCAGAAGCAGAACAAAGGATAAATGGTAAATTACACTATGGCGATTTAAGGTCTCCAGCTGATGTTAGGCGAGACACATACATGAATAAAAAAGGTCAAGTAAGATTTAGAGGAGATGCAGCAACAAGGGATGCAGAAAAATATGGTTTGACGAGAGAAAATCAAGTGAAATACAATATGAGGAACAAAGACATTAAGACATTAAGAGGTTTAGGGAGGAAATATAGAGGATGACGATAGCACAAACAACAGATTATTGGACCAGCAGGTTTAACGGCACAGACCCAACTGTGTCTGAAAACCTAAACGAAGGATTTACAGCAACAGGTTCTGGTGGTGTAGTAAGTGGTGATTATTGGAAAGTTACTGACCAAATACTAACTATCACACCAACGACTAACGCTTATTCTTTGTTAGCCTGTTTTTACTACAATACAGCCCCTGCTAACGGCCATGTGATAATGAAGTTAGACAACGGGTCTGCGAGTGTCGAAGTCCAAGTAAATAACAATAAATTCGACCTCGTAGGAGCATCAACTGCCAGCACAATAGAATTAAACCCTGCAGATACAAGCGAAGTCCCCGTTATACTAAGGTTAACTCTAACAGGCACTACCGCAAAGTTATACGTTAGGGAAATAGTCACGGATTTAGAAGGAGCGGACCATTTCATAAGCGTCACAGGAAGCGCATCCTCGTCAAGAAAGATACAATGGGGAAATACTTCTGGGGATATTATGTGGGGTAACGTCTATGCTACCACAGACGGGGCATTTTCACCGGAAGAAATGTCCCCCAGCGCATGGACTTCCGATACTTTGCTAAGATTAGGTCTATCTATGGTTGAACAACTGAAAAACTCCAAGCGATTATACTTGAAAAATTATGTTGATGACTCTTCTATTGTATATGGTTATGACTTATCCAGCGAAATGGTGAGCAGAATTAGGCCACCATCAATCCACATAGTCATACAAAACATATCTTCACCTGAAACTCTAAGTCTCGGTGGTGCAATAGCAGACCTATCATACACATTGAGTGTATTTATCACTACACAGGCTGCAGACTACAAAGAATCATACATATTAGGTTCTGAAATAGCGGGTGAGGTATTCGATGAGTTGTATACTCAAACCGGACTAAACGGCACGACAGACGCAATAGATACATTCAATGCTACGCTCGATACAAGAAGAGACTCAGACGAAGTCATTTGTGTGCATCAACTCGTGTTTGTTTATCGCAGGAGAACAAATCTAAGAAAGAGATGAGCGTCAGGCTTAAATACACCGTGAGAGATAGGCGACAGCATAGGTGAATTACAATGGGTGCATTTGATAATAGATTTGTTTCACTCGCGATTGAAGGCGGCGGCTACGGTGTTATTGGTAGCGGAGCCGCAAAATACGGTGACGTTGATGATGAAAGTTTTGCAGGTCGGTATGACCTGATTGACCGCTCTGATATGAATTACAGCGCAATAAGTAAAAGCGTAGTAGGTAAAGAGTATGCAGATGGGTCTTTGAATATGGCTCTTCAAGGAGATGACTTCTTGGGGACTCTTCTAAAGGGTATTTACCCTACCGACACAAAAGCAGGTAGCGGCCCATATACCCACACCTTTTCAGAAGCAGGAACATTCCCTTCTTATCAAATAGTAATCCAAAGAGATACACACGTTCATACCTTTGGTGGTATGTGCCTAAACAGACTCGGTATCAGCGCATCCATGAACGAGTATGTTATGGTTAGTGCAGACTTCGTAGGACAAGCAGAAGATGATGTGCAAACAATCTCCGCTGCGAGCCTAACACCTTCTTTCAGCGCACTTGACGGAATGCACTTCGTCAATGCAGACATTACTTTTTCGGCTGACGCTCAAGGAGCATCCCCTTCAGTCAAGTCTATTTCAATTGACTTTAACTTGAACAGGGATACTGATAACGCACATGGTCTTGGTGATAGTGGATATACAGTAGCACCACCAGCACAGCGAAGAGAAGTATCTGGAACAATAGAATTCATTAAGCCAATGTATAATTCCGAACAGGTTTATTCCGAACCTACATACGATGGTTTGATTTACGATAACACAAATAACGTAACTGATGGAACAAACTCAGCACCAGCCATCAAGTGTGTTTTCAGCGACGGAACAAACTCATTAGACCTTAGAATTTTCAAGGTTGTTTATGAAGCACCCGAAACAAACGTAAGCGGTCGAGACACACAGACAATGACCGTAGCATTTAGAGGCTTGTATGATACCGGAGAAGAAGCAGTAACTAAGACTGTTCTAACAAATCAGCAAGCAACAGCATATTGAGTATAGTATAGTAAAGTATAGGTGAAGTTAAGTGGTAGTAGTAAAGAAGCGTTTTGAATTTGATGGAAAAGAGGTCTGGTTTAGACAGGCTTCTGGTATGGAACGTCTGGCGATTGAGAAGGTTCAGGCCAAAGTGTTTAGAGAATGTAGGCATTTCGGCAATAATCCCCTTGAGTGGAGCGAAGAGCAACAAATTGAATTTTCAGACAAATTAGATGAATACGGAGCTGGAGTCGAAGAGCAAATTTCTCAATGGCTACCAATTTCATGTATGACCGAAGGGTTCGATATTAACACTCTAACGAGTATTGAGCTGCGAAAAGTCCTTTCCTTCGTGCGCGGAGATGAAGAGGATGGTGCAGTCCCTTTGGGAGATTGAGTCAAGTTGCACCTATTATCTGTCAGACATTTAAGGGCGTTTTACCGTCTGACTTGGCTCAAAGATACAGTGGGCCTAATGCTGCTGATGCTCTCGAGTTTGACCTTGAAGTGTGTATGGAAATACAAAGCCAACGAGAAGATGCTCTCGGAAAGACAGACAATACTCGAGCAGGAAAAGGTATGGGTGCAAGGCTCAAACAACGGCAATCTCGCCGTAAAGAGATGGAGGGAGGGGAGATGCTTAAACATCTGAAGGAGTCTGGATTTATTAAGGAGGAGTGATTATGGCCCGAGTTGGTGCAGCAAGGATTTTCTTTGACGTTGTAGGTTCGTTCCAGGCTCAGAAATTTATCACCCAAACAAAACAGGGTATGCTCGCATACCGAAACATCACTACATCTATACTAATTGATACGATGACTGCCGTATCAGATTCAGTTTTACTATTCGCAGAAGCGTTCCAAGCAGTCTTAGACAATACGGTTAGCCTCGCAACCAATGTATCTCTTGCACGTATTGAATTCGAGAAATTCGCTGGCGGTATCGAAGGAGTCCGACTTAAAGAAATGCAACAAGATTTGAGAGACCTCGGAGAAGAATTTGCATTTACAGCCGAAGAGTCTTTCAATGCTGGCGCAAGAATGTCTCAATTGTCTGGTATATTGAAAAGCCAAGAAGCCATATTAGCAGCCACAAAAGGTTCGCTACAATTCGGTTTCGTCGGTGGTATGACTTCGGAAACCGCAGCACAGCGAATGATTCAGTTACACGCTCAGACTAACTTTATGTTCGGCGAAAACACTCAGGCTCAATACGACTTGATGAGCGCACAAAAACAAGCAGATGTAGTCACAGAAAACCTCACCAAAACAATAAGTGGTTTGAACACAATCGAAAACCGAAGCGCAGCAACAATGGCTCAATTGACCTTCGTTATGAATCAATTTGCTGCGTCTGCTATGCTGGCCGGTGATTCAATAGAACAAATGGCTGCTATGTCCGCTGTTTTGATTGAGGCTGGTGAAGAGCAAGGTAAAGCCGGTCGTGCTTTGCGTATGATTTATGCTCGTCTTGGTGCTGATACCAGCGATAACAACCAAATACTTGAAAGATATGTGGGGACTATTCGTGACGCAAATGGTGACTTACTCCCCCTATCCGTAATTCTTGGTAAATTAGCCGAAAATTATGATGACCTCAGTTCCGCTGAAAAGAATGCAATAGCACAGGCTGTTGCTGGTAACGACCACTATGTTAGATTCTTGAAATTGATGGAAGGATACGATAGAAGCGTTACTCTTGCTACACAAGCCTCACAAGGATTAGATTCCGTAGTCGAAGAAATGGAGTTATTTACGGGCGACCCATCTTTCCAATTAAAGATTCTTCAGGCTGAATTAGAAAATGTAAGAGAAGAGATGGGTCAAAACCTCACACCTATTGTTATCGGACAAACAAAAGCGCAAATAGCGATGACCCAAGCAAATGCTGATTTGATAGCGACTCTCGTTGAGTTGGGAGACGCATTAGGTATAGAAGAAGGGGGTATTGCGTTTGTCTTCTCTCAATTAACTGAATTAACTAATAATCTCGCTCGTGGGTTTAATAACTACATCAATATCAAGAACATGAGTGTTGCCCTACAAACACAGTTATTGATTATGCAGGCAATTACGGGTGAAAGATTTATTCAGGCTCAAGGGACTGAAAGACAAAATAGAGTTACAGCAGACGTCAATGAATTATTAGATGCACAAGCACTTATCAAAGAGAGATTATCTGCATTAGATTATAGAGAAGCAAATCAAAGAACCTATATTCAAGAGGTTCAACAAACCATATTGAGGCAGGAAAACCAAATAGCAATTCTAAAAGAAGAAGAAAAAACAGCATTGATTAGCATAGGCGCATTAAATGCTGAATTACAGAATAAAGACAGGCTTAGGTTAGATGTTATAGATGTCCATCTGCAAAGACAAAAAGAAATAACCACTGAATTAAGAGCACAATTAAGGTTGGATAATGAAAGGGCTAACCTAACAGGTATGTTAGACCACTTCACAACACGTTCAGGTAATGTGTCCCCCACTAAATTAGACAATTTACGAAAGCAAATACCTCTATTAGAAAGAATAAACACTCAAGACAAAGAAACAATAGGTAATATGCAAAGTCAGTTACTCTTATTGGAACTCGAGGCTGGAGCACTAAATAAGACCGACACTAAATTAGAAGAAAAAATAGCGAACCAGCGGAATGAGATAGCCGCAGCAAAACAAAAAGCGAAAGTCAATGATAAGGCAATCATTCAAGGAAAACAGTTATTAGATATTTTAGAAACAGAAAATTTTGCCAGAAAGAGTGGCGTATTTAATGAAAACGAATTGATTTTAATAAGGAGTCTATTATCAGAAGAAACTGATTTATTAACCTTAGAAACGATGCAATTAGCAGACGAAGAAAGAGCCTTAGTAGCAGTCTTGCTTGAAGCAGCTGCAGCAGGCAGAGATTTGAAACAATCTATTAGGGAAGTAGCCTTAGCAAAAGAGCACGCTGCAGATGCAAGCCACGATATGCGATTAGGAGAAAAATCACAGACTGAAGAAATGAAGGAGTTTAACAAGCAGTTAGATACAATGAATCTTAGGATGAATGCTGTAACTATGGGTGCTGGTTTGGCTTCATCAGCCATAACTTTGTTTGGTGGTGCAGTTGGTTTAGATAAGAGAGAAAGTGCTGCTGCAGCAATGACTGCTATGCACCTTTCCACTATTCCTAACACTATTTCTACTGTATTGATGACTGCTTCAATGGTTAGGGCGGCTGGGGCTGCAACGACATTTGCAGGGGCATTGAGAATGGTTGCCGGACCTATGGGTATAGCGTTTGCAGCAGTAAGTGTGTTAAGTGTGGTTTTGGGTAAGTATTCGGCCAGCAAAGCGAGGGCTACAGAAAGAGAAAAGGAACACGCTGCAGCAATAAAAGCAACAAACGAGGCTTTATTAAGTGAAGCCGGAGGTTTAGATTATGCTTTGATAACTGACGAAACTCTTACTAATCAACAGTTAATTGCAGATATTAGAGAAGACGATGCTCAATTAGCAATACTGAATGAAAAAGACAAATTGAATTCTTTAGAAACGCTACAAAAACAGGAATTAGAAGAATCTCTTGAACATAATAAAGCACTTCTATTAGCAAGGGCAGGGTTAGCGTTAGAAGACGATAAAATTACTGAAGATATGATAAGTAATATGGTTAAATACGAAGGGGATTTATCGAGAATACACGATAGAATTGTCGATGATACTTTCTCACTGAACAGGGACTTACAGCATTTAGCAGATCTGAATGACGAACAAGACTCACCTATTGATACTCATGCACTTACACGAAGAGTAGAATTTTTTGAAGACTCAATAGCCAATCTTGGGCTGACTATTCAAGACCTTGAAGCATTAGGTGGTGATATTGAATTATTTGCTGCTTTGTTTGAAATAGGCTTCCTAAATGCTGAATCCACTATTGATGACTTCGTGGCGATAATAAATGCACTCCCAGATGAAATAAGAGATAACACTGATGAAGTAACCTCCCAATTCGATGAAATGGAATCTTCAATAACAGGTTTTAGTAGCGCATTAGAAGAGTTTTACTACGGAGGTCAAATAAGCATGGCTACCGGCGACCTACTAAAACAGGTCGTGCAAAAAGGCGCAGAAAACCTTATACAGAACACAGAACTCATTATGACGAATAACTTTTACGGGCTTACTCTCCCAGAAATGGTTGATACAATTTCAAATGCAGTAACAGACCAATTAGTTCAGCAAGGAATAGTTCAGAGTAGTGGGATGGCGACATGACGAGAACAATAGACAAAACCTTATCAGTTTGGCTGACCGGCTACTATGAAGACTTTATTAACTGCAAAGCAGTTATGGATGATTTAAATTCCGTAGCCCAAACAGCAACCTATACCCACACTAAAACTCATCATGGAAACCCCATGAATAGCGAAGCCACGCTGAACCCACGATACCGCTACGCCTACGTGGAACGCAACGCCGCTTCTTCGGGCCAACACAACGCATCCTCGGCTATATTTTCGACCAAATACTTACACAACGGCGGCATAGGAAATTTCTTGACCCACGATATACGAGGTATGCCTATAACAGGCTCTTGGGTGACTAAGGCGCAACCAGCATTCCCGTCATCTTTGGTAGCAAACAGACAAAAATACAACGCAAGCGGTAGTGACGGATACCTCACCTTTGCTGGAGGCAACGACACATCTAAGAGATACGTAGCACCAACAGGAGACAATGATTCCACTTTTGGAAGAGGACCATACGATGCTAATACGGGTGCTCCTACAACAGCAACAGGTAATTTTCTAAACATGGTGCATCTAACAGGTGCATGGACTATGCACAGCCAATCAGGGAACAGCACAGCGACCCCATCATCAGCAAGCCCAAAGATAACAGACCAATCCACCATAAAGACAAACACACTTTACAGGCTCATAAATTCGCCAAGCAAGATGCCGTTTATCCACATCAGGTCTTTCTATGATAATGCTGAAGCATCTCACAACATTATGCACTATGAAGGTGACCTCGGACTAACAGGCACAACCACCGAATACTTCAACATTCGACTAACAGCATTCCACCACTCAACATCTGAACAAAACACCACAGGTGCTCTCGACAATTCCAGCGGACATTGGCAGGGGACAGGTTCAGGTAAAGGGTCAAGTGGTAAATCACCTATCTATACTCTAAAGGTGGGATTCCCTTCGTCTGTTACTCCAACACAAGCAGGTTATACGGGGGATGCAGCAATAGAATGGGTGTTTTCGCCTCACATGAGATACCACCCGTCAAGCGGTGCAAACAGTGCTCACCACAAATCATACGGTGTAGGCAGTGATGCTGGAACTGCTTGGAAGACTGACCCGATAGAAAAGGATTTTATCAATACCAGCGCATCAGAAACATCTGAAAGCACAACAGCAACATTAGCAAATGATGACTTTTGGCACGACCTCGATTTCCAATTTGACTTTGCTAATAGGCAATACAGGGTTTTCCACGATGGGACTGAAATTACATCTAACACTATGATGCCGTCAGGTAATCAATCAGCACCATATACCATGAAGCACACCAGCGTTACTGCTATTGACGCAAGGGGTTGGGAATTAGAATTAGTCCCCGCTACTGAAACAAGCAGCCAAACTGTTGCTGGCGCACACGATGAAGACACATACTACCATACTCTAATAGATAGAGTGGCTACCTACATTGACCTATCTAACCCACTAAAGAGCGGTATTGTAGGAACAGATGTTTTATTAGAAAAGGTGGGAGCATCATTCGTGACTAATGGTGTGTCGCAATTAGATATTCACCTGCTGGATGACGAAGACAACATAGGCTTAGAGTCATTCTTCCTTAACGATAGAGCATGGGAGTGGAAATTACTTTGCTTTAGAGATAACATAGACAGACCACTATGGAGAGGAACAATAAGGGATGCTACTATAAAACAGTTAAACACCTCAAAGAACACAAAGAATATACACATTATGAGCACAGATATTCTTTACGACTTAGATAGAACAGTCCCTATTTGGGATATGGGACAACAAGGGATAACAGTTACCGACAACGATGAATACCGAAGGGAAGAGCAACAGGAACTCATAGACAAATTGTATTTCGGTGCTAACAAATTGAAGGTCACAAAGCCTGAAATCTTTGGCGGTGGCTCACATTCATACAAGGTTTTAACCAACCAAAGAATGACTCTTAATTCGGCTCACCCAATCCAAATGTATGTAGGAGAAAATTCCTTCGGACCAAACGAGGTTTATCGCAATTGGGAAGGATACCCCGTAGCAGGTTTAACATACGTTACCTCTACTGCATTTAAGATTTGGTTTCCCTACGATGGTTCAACGGACCACCCTATATACGCTGCATCTGTAGGAGCAACATTCGGAATAGACAACATCGAAGATACGAATTTATCCACTGCTACATTTACTACAACAAGCACAAAAGGCTCTTATTCGCACCCCAACGGACAAGAAAAATACCAATGGGTTCAGTGTAATTCCAATAAGACAGCAACAGGTGGTCTAAACGACCTAACACTATACAGCCTGAGCGGCGCAGCAAGTAGTGTATATACTGCAACTGAAGGAAAAGAAAAGATTGTCGTTTTGACGGTTACAGGTCTAAGCAATACAATAGACCAATTAAACATCAGAAGAGGCACATACTTATCGCTTACAGATTCAAATACAACCCAAGTCTGGGACCACAATAGAAGCGGGTCTGCTACTCAGTCATTTAACTATACGGGCGTTTGGAAGGTTCTTGCTGTTCATGAGGTATTTGGTAGTAATCAAACAAGGATATACTTAGATGCTCCTTGGTTTGGTATGCCTGGAGG
>CEOU01037525.1_pt1 | contig 12622 bp, 3 predicted proteins | sample 530731 | NCBI WGS metagenome assembly CEOU01 (sample SAMEA2620894, study PRJEB7988) | marine metagenome | isolation source: saline water (ENVO:00002010), including
TTGTTGATATTGCCATTTTCTATCCTCATAATTTTATCATTATTCTTGTTGTTCTTCAATGTCTTCACCTAATGCTTTTTTTTGTGCTTCTTTAAGTTGTTGTTGATATAGTTTTTCGCGCACAGCATCGTATGCATCTTTATCTTCATCAACCATAGTGCCTGTTTGCCCATTTATAAATCTGTTATAATAATATTTTTCCATATAATCTCTTTCTTTTTGACTAAGACTTAGATACTGCAATGACAATCTAGAACAATTCATGCCCTTTTGTCTGCAAAATTCTGCAAACCCATCTATGCCATTTCTTTTAATTTTATCATATAAAGCTTCTACCTGGTCTTGTGTTGGTGTTTTTCCGTTATTAACAGATTTAAAATAACCAGTAATGTTTTCTTCTTCTCTAGCCATATGAATTTTTTTGTCATGCTTATATTGATTAATAGGTATTTCACCAAACTGTGGACCTTGTTTTATAAACGGTGCTAACAACGCTCCACCAGGTGTGTCTTTTAGTTTGTCATTAAATGTTTCATATCTTTTATCTCTATTCAAATCAAATTCAAATCCAAGAGGAGATAGTAACCCATATTTGTTAGAAAAACTTTTTGCAAAATCATCAAAAAATCTAAACCTAGACATGTTATCGCCTAACGGCCCAAAGAAATTTAAATTGTATTCTGACGCTTCTGATAAAGTTGCTGTTGCATCATCTACTAGATACTGGCCTGTAAGATTACTTTTAGGCATTTGTCCATGTACGAGGAAATTTGTTATATCAACAATAGAATGATATAAAACAGATTCATTGAATGATAAATAATTTTGAGCAGCACGGTCTTGACGGTCATCATATGCTGACCCCATACCATCAAACCCAGCTTCATGACCTAATTTATTTACAGTGCTTCTAATAAAAAAATTTACAGCCATTGAATTTCCGCTTCTTGGTACAGTCATATACCATAATCTGTTTAATGACCCATCATCTGCATCACCTGTTTGTATAAACAGTGGTAATGGGTGACTTAAAACAGAATCTTCTGGAGTAATACCCATGAATAATGTTCTTATAGCTGACCCGAACATACCTGCTAATGCCATAGCAACTATAATATCCCATTTGTGATAGCTAAGTGTCCTAGCTAAATAACCTTCAGGATTTCTTTGAAAAGCTCTTGCAGATTTTCTATAGGATTGTACTGTTGCATTAAAGAATGGCATAAAAGCTTCTAAGTATTTGGCAGTGCTTCCACCCCTTGCTGCATAATTGGGTGTCAATATTGTACCTACTTCTAAATCCAATAGCTTAGGGTCTACATCTGGAAAACGGCCAGCTTTTTGTCCGTCTCTATAATATCTCCACCATGCAGCACGTGGTGCTACTTCGCCTGCTTTTGTAAGACTATAAATTTCATACAGCAATTGTTGTGCATGAGGTAACACATGATTTGCAAAAGCTTTTTCTGGTGTGCGGTGGTAATTAACCTTGTCTTTTATAGATAATCTATCTAATAAAGCGTCCATATCATTACGTTGCGTCTCGTCACGGAATATATTATAAGATGCACCTACTTCACCTCTTAATGGAAGCATGTTAATTCTTTTGAAAAATTCCTCGTTTTCTGCATCTTGAATTTTTTTGCCTCTTACAGCACGGTAAGTATCAGGCAGCGCTTCTATTACATATTTTGCATATGCTAAAGCTTGTGTTTGCTTGTCAACTTTTTCTATATCTTTATCTGTAAATCTTGCTAAAATGTTTTTAACATTATTGTATGCATTTTTATCTAATAAATTTGTTAAATTTACACCTGATTCTACAGCTATGTCAAAAATGTCTCTAGCAGGGTTACGTGCTGCATATATAGGGTTATATCCAACATATATTTCTTTGAATAATTGTTGCCAGCCTAACCACCATTTTAAAAAATTAGAGTTTGTAATAGGTGCATCGTCATTTGTAAAAGCATTCGCAAGTGATTGATGCACAAAAACTCTTACTATACTTGTTTTGCCAGATACAATTTCTAAATCCATACCTTCTATTTTTTCGCCAGTCATTAAAGAAGTAACATCTTCTAAACGCTCATTAGTCATCATAGTAAATTCTATAAGCTTCATGTGTTTTGGTATTCGTGCTGGATTTACAAATGAATTTTCTAATTCTAAATAAAATGCTTGTTCTCTCAATTCTGCTGCCAAATCAGGATTATATTCTGAGCTAAAAACATTTGACAATCTTTTTGCTTTTATTCTTAATTCTTGTGCTTGGTTACGTATTTTAGTAGGCACAGACATATCTTCTTTTGTAACTGGTCTAATGACTCTGTCTTTTAGATTGTTGTTAAAGGCTAGAGTTTTTGTGCCGTCAGGTAAAGTTTCGAGTTTAAAACCTTTAGCACCTATAGTGCTACCCATTATTCCAGGAAAAAACTTTTCAAAAAGTTCTTTATGTTCCCATACATACCCACGTTGTCCTTGCCACAATTCTGTTGCTATTGGATATAGTTGGTTTTTTTCTACCATCAATCCATTATCTCTTAACATTTTATTTATGCCTGTAGCATCGTATGGTTCAGTCCTGAACAAAACATTTAAAAGTTTGTTTCTACCAGCAGCATTAGCTATGTAAAAAAGTTTTGCGAAATAAATTTCTACAGATGCCATCGGTGTTTTATAAGAGCCAGACATTTTTTCAAACCCACTGCCTTTAAAACCTGGCATACCAGTTCTTTCTATTCTTTCAATCTCTCTATCTGCATATGCAAATGCAAAATATTTTTTGTTTTTTATTTTTTTAAGAGTATTTAAGTCTACTAGGCCTGATGTGTTCAACGCTCCTAATAAAATTTCTTTACCTGTTTCTGCAATGTCATCAAACAATTGATTCATTTCTGGATATTTTTTATCAATAAATTTAAGCATGTCTTCTGCCATAGGTTTTTTGCTCAATAAATCTGTTACATCAACTGGCTCACCTACTTTTTTTCCAGTAACATCACGTGGTTGTATTTTTTGGTTTTTAAAATGTTCTTTGCTAGCAAGAAAAAACGGATTTTCTAGAATGTCTTCTCTCGAACCACCTTTTACCATTGTGTTAAGTAACGCAACTGTAGTGAAAAAAGATTCCATATCTTGTATACCGTACTTGTGTTTTAATTCAAACATTTTAGCTATGTAAGGTTCAAGCTTATTACCTATCAATTCAAAATCAGTAGCTTTAAGTTGGTTTTGCAGAAGATGCCATTTTACATCTTTTGCCATAGTTAAATCTGGGTCATTAGTAACATCTAATTCATCTTTAGTTTTTAAATTAGGCATTTTTTTCTCTTCTAAAATAGCTGTTGCTAGCTCTGTAGGTTTACCGCCACCTATATCTAGAAACGATGTAAGCATAGCATGTTGCTCATATGCAGCACCTTTTATTACAAAAGGGTCAGCTATATCATCCATTTCTGTTCTAGTTTTACGCACTTCATCTTGTTTTAAAGAAATTTCATCTACTATAGAATCAAATAATTGTTCTTCTCTACCTTCTCCACTGCCAGGTGTTTTGTTTAAAGCAGCTTGAATATCTAAATAAACTTTTGCAAATTCAGGTTTTTTTTCCAAATGTTGCAAGAAAAATGATGTTGTAGTAGGCGCATGAACTTTTACATATTCAGGATATAATACGAATGCCATACCCCAATCAGCAAATAACTCTTTCGTATTGTTAAAATAATTAAACATTCTACGATGCAAAGCAATGAGAGGTCTTACTAATTTATCGCGCTGCCTAGTATTTTTACCACTCAAAAAACTTTTTACAGTATTTATCATTTCAGTATATTCATTAGGTGTCATTTCTAAAATTCTTTTTGTGTTAGGTAAAACATAACCTTCTTTTGCTAATTCTTGTTTAAGTAATGTTACTGCTGGAATATCAATACCATCTTCATTCGTAACTTTAAATTCACTATCAAAAAAAGTTCTACCTCTATTTGTCATATACTGAGAATAAAAAGGATGACGTGGGTCAAGATAAGTGTCGTCTAAAGGTCTAAATCTTTGACTTATTTCTGACATTTCTCTGTGAACTACATGCATGCTCAACATACCTTCATTAAGAAAAACTTTTTCAAAAGCTCTTGCAAATGCTCGCCCATATTCTTTATAATCTGCAGGACTAAAAGTTTGTGGATTAAAGAATATTTCTCTAGCATTTTTTGGCATTAGCTCTATTGCTCTTCGTATAAATTGCAATTGTAAAGGTTTTTTAAAATTCATAAAATCATCATACAAACTCATAGCAGTAAATTGTTTTAATACATCCATTATGTTTTTTTCTGTTGTAATGTCTTTTGGTGCTACATCAGTTTCAAACAATGCTTTGTATTTTTCTTGTTCTTTAGCAACTTCTGCTTTTTTACCAGCAGCACGTTCCAACTCTTGCTTTCTAGTTATAAAAGCTACACGTGACATAGGCGTATTATTATTCATATCAAAAAATTCTTCACCGAAATTTTTAAAAGTACCTAATGCACCTAATACATTACCTCTACCTAATTTTGCAAAATCTTTTGTTTTTGCTTTTTTACCTTTGCTTGCAAGAAATTTGTTAAGTTCTTCAAAATTAAAATTACCTGGCGTTCTAGCTGATGTTTTACCATCCTCAGATTCAAAACCTGCTAAATAGCCTTTGTCAAAACCTAAATCATTAAAAAGTTTCATATATTCTTCTGTAGTATCACGGTCTTTAAGTGGAATGTATTTATCAAAATTTCTATCATAAAAATCAATAACGTGCATAAATTCGTGTGCAAAGGTTTGTTCTAATGCTATTCGTAAATTTGCACTACCTTTAAGTTTTTTATCAACTACTAATTTCATTTGCGATTGTTTTAACGTGCCAGGTGCTGCTTTTTTGTTAAAAAGCTCAGGTGGTCCTGTAAAACCTAAAGCACCTGTAACACCGTATTTGGTTCTCATTTGATTAGGTGTAAGAAACTCTACTTCTACACCTATTCTTCTTAAAATTATAAGCATGTCTGCCATAGTCATGCCTGTTCCATAAAACAACCTATCTCTTATTTCTGTTCCTGATTTAGGTGCAAAATTTATAGGATTTAAAAAATCATTAGTTACTGTAAAATCTTCAGTGCTTTTTACAACAGGTATTTCTTCTTTTTGCCTTTCTACTCTTGCCATTTTTTCTAAGCCACGATAAACATGTGCTGGTAATTTAAGAGGTTTTATAGCACCTACAAGCTGACCACCGTCAAGCTGTATGTCTTTAACAGAATCACCAAAATAAGATTTTACAAAAAACAACGCACCATGTTCTTCTTTAGGTCTTTTGGTATATTCTGGATTTGCAGAGCCTTCACCATTTGCTGGATTAAAAGCTCTATCATACACAAAAGATACTGTAGGTCGTGTAAGTTCTACACCGTCTTGCAAATTTAACATGTCATATGCTGCTTTATTAAAAACATAAATGTCTGGTGTTTCTGATTCTATATTAGATTCAACTTCAACAGCAATAAATGGATTACGTTTATCTCCTAGAGGATTAAATTTTAACAATGGAGTTATTTTAAAATCTCTGCCTTCAACTAATGTAAAAAAATCTGCTCTATCTATTTCTGTATAATCTCTATCTGCAGGCATTATGTAATCATCTAAAAATTCTTTGTTATACACTCTTTTTTTTGTGCGTGGCAAATAGCGCGATAATATTTCAATTTCACTGTCGTTGTTTATAAATATTCTGTTAAAACTAGCTTCATTTAGTATATTATTTCTACGTGCTATAGAACTTTTTCTTGTCAAAATAGGTTTTCTTGGTTTGCTATAATACATACCATTAATGTTAGCTTGTACTGCAGAAACATTTTCTGTTGTAATTTCAAAATCATCTATTAAATAATCATCAATTATTTCTTTATATCTTTGTGCTGTTTCTAAATGCAGATTTGTCATGTTAGGTGTTGTTGTAAGAGGAATAATTTCATCTGTTTTATCAAGATGTAAACCCTGTATGTTAGGATAATGTTTACCTAAATCTTTTTGTAATACAGGTTCTAATACATTATCTTTGTTTTTTACAATAGCTACATCAATACCGTTTTGATTTATTACTTCTTTTACTTGTACCGTTTCTTTTCCATTTTTAAGTTCTACTGTTTCGTTTTGTCTAAATTTTGGTGGATTAGTTACTATTGCATTATGTTTTTCAAACGCTTTACGTACAGCTATATCGTGTCTGTCATACACTTCTGGCATAATACCTAACTTAATATTTTTAGATTGTTTTGTAGGAACTTCTACACCTTCTACATCATAAATTACTTTCTTAGGGTCTATAGTGCTAGAATTATCACGCATTTTTTTTCTGACTTTTTTTGCACCTTTTAAAGCACGTAAAGTTGCTGCGTTTATTCTAAGTGCTGCAGCAAACGCTCCGCTATGCAAATAATCAGAAGCTTCTGGCAAACGACCTTCTTGTATTGTAGGAGCTAGTGTGCCTAATCCTACAGTGTCCCAAGCTACGTTAGCTATAGTATTTTGCACTGGGTTATTGAGAGGGTCATAATTTGGTTGCGCTCTGTTATATCTTGCATGTGAAGTAGACAAAGATTGTGTACGTTTGGTAAATGGGTTAGCAACATCTATTCTCATAGGTTTCATAATATATTTGTCGCCTATACCTCTTAGTAAAAATCCTGTAGTAAACGCTTTTCCACCCTCTATTTGTACTTCACTAGAAAAAAGATGTTCTGTAAAATTTTTAAAATCATTTACTTTGTTATCTTGTATAGCTGCTATTAGAGATGATTTCATAACTGAAGGAAGATAAAAAGCTGTACCAGACCCTATTGCACTTCTTAATAATTTACTTCCGTAGTTTATACTTTTAGTTGCTTCACCTACAGCATAATATGGTAATTCGTTCATATAAGTAACCATATCTCTAGAAAATTGTTTTGCACCACGCATGTTGTTGTAATTCATAATATCTAGAAGACGTTGTTGTTTTTCTGTATCGGTTGTAAAACCTTTTTCAAACATTACATCTTTTAAAATACGACCTATCATTTTAAAAGTGCTTGGTTCACCTGCATTTTGTTTAACAGATTTTAAAATAGTTTCCATATCAGGTATTTCATTTCTTAATTTGTATGAATTAAACAATGCTAGTATTCCATTAGTTGAGTTATCAAACCCGTTGCTTATTATATTTTCTTGACCATAACCGCCTAAAAAGTTTACAAGTTGTTCTCCGCCAGGTACAACTTTTGTGGTTTTTCCTACTAAACTTTTTGGATTTATAAATGCTAAATCACCTGACGTGCCAACGTATTCATTTTTTAAAATTGCTTGTTTTACATCTGCTGCAAAGTTTTCTTGACCATTAAAAATGTGTTTGTTAACAAATTCTTCTGATGCATTTATATCACCTTTTATTATCCTAGCTCTTAAATCTGAGTCTACATCTGGAGAAAATAAAATATAATTACTTAATACTGCTGCATGTTTACTTTGTCCCAAAATAGCTGTAGGGTCATTTTCTAATGTCCATGTTTCTGGTATTACTACACCGTACAAATCACGTTCTACACCAACATGATTTTCTACCCATGCTTTCCATTGCTTTGGTGTAACTTGTAAAAACCCAAATCTAGTGCCATCTTCGCTATATTTGTTTATTGAATTTGATGCCATAGATATTATATTGCTAATTTCGTTTAAATAAATTCTTTTTTCTGCTTCTGATGAAAAGTAATTACTTAAACCACCATGGTCTAAATAGTTAGTTTCTATTTTTGCAGTTTTATTTCTAGCTTCTACTGCTGCAGCATTTTTATAATATTCTTGTGCTAAATTAATGTCTTTATCTAATATTTTAAAAGGGTTGTATTTGCCATCAACATCCCCTGTAATTGTTGACAAAGCTGGATTGTCTCCGCCAGATGTATCTTGGTTTTGCAATGTAGCTGCAAATTGTATTCTTGCATCTATGTCTGTAATGTCTGCTATTTTTTGCAATCTTAAATTTTCTTTTTCTTGGTATATTTCTTTTTCTCTTATTCTGTCTTTTTTAGCAGTATCTGAATCAGTATATAAAGTATCGCTAGATTCAGTAGGTATAAGGTCTAAATCTAATATTTTATCATCACTATCAACAACTCTTTCTGTTGCATCTAGTCTATTAAAATGCACATCTACTTCGCGAGGAGAAAAACCAGCGTCTAAGTATTGTTGTCGCTTTCTTTCTACTTCATCATCTACACTTATTCCTGTAGCATCTTCTATTTTTTTAATATTAATACTAATCTTTTGACTCCTGTTCTTTTGCTTCTTCTTGCTTTTTAACAGCCTTGACTAAAAACTTATACAACTCATTAACAGAATATTCTATTGATTTACCTGGTAATGCAAAATTAACATCTATGTTCATTACCTTTGCATATGTTTGTAATTCAGCAGGACTAAAATTTTCTGTTTGAGATATTCTTAACAAATCCCTAACTTTTTGTATATTATCTAATCTTCCTTGATAATCTACAATAGTTTCGTCTCCTTCTCTTCGAGATGTTCCTACAGGCGAAGGCAACATACCTTTGTATAAACCACCTTCTTGTAAATATTTTTCTATTTCTATCAACTTGCCTCTTGTTGTTTCTGGCCCTATACCTCTAGTTTTTTTGTTAAAAGTATTGTCTTTTACAATTTTTTGAAATTCATCATCTGTGTCTAATTCGTAATCTTTTTCTTTAACCATTTTTACAATAGTATTTAAAGCATCAGCATTTCTTAAAATTTCATCAGCACTAAGACCATATCTTTCCCTTGCTTCTTTTATAGTATCGTCTAAAAGGTCAAGCGCTCTCACAAAACTTGTACCTTTTTTAGAATCAACACCTGCAATTATTGTTGCAACATTTGCTGTAGGGTTATCAGTTATTTTTGACATATCTAAACCCATGTCAAGTTCATTAGCTAGAACTACAAGAGCTGTGTTGTAATGTTTGTTGTTATAACCGTTAATTCTTTTTTTTGATGTTTCATTCGTTGATAACAATGATGGCACATCACTAGGGTCTAATTTTCCTCGGTTTACAGCGTCCATAACCACACCTCTATCTAACTGCCCTATGTTGGCTAAAAGTGCAAAATTAGCTTGTAAATTACCACTTACTTGCTTGTTTCCTTTTAAGTATTTTTTTCCTGCTTCATCTAAACTAATTCTTTCTTCAGGTGACACTTTTTGTAATGCCGCTTGCATTCTGTTTCGAGCATCAGTTGATTCTTCTATTGTTTTTGCGTTGCTATAATCATAAAGTGCTTGGTGGTATTCGCTTACTCCATCTAAATTATTAGCTTCCTGTGCTGCTACATTAGCGCTTGTTTGATTTTCAGCTAAAGTTTCTATCTTGTCTAACAGCGCTAGACGTGTTTCGTCATTGTTGTCTACAGTTTTACCATCAATAGTTTTGACTACAACTTTTTCATTATTAATATTCTCAAGAGTTTTTGTAAAATCTACTTCGCCATTGTCAAACACAGCTACTTGATGAAACATATATTTTTCGTTTGCTGGATTGTATATAGCTGCCTTATAATCAGTGTATTGGTTTGCTGATAAATGCGCTCTTAGCAAATCTTCATCATCTTTTAAATTGTGTTCTTCGAAAATTTGTAGTACGCCACTTGCGTCATTTGCTCGGTCTAAGTTGCTTTTATAAACTACTAAAGAATTATCTAAAGTTATTTGAAAATTTTTATTTCTTTGCGCACCGATTTGCTCATTTAATTGTAAATTGTAATTACCCTGTGTTACGTTCCATTGTGTTGTTGCTTGTTGTAAAGCAATAGGAGATAATTTTTTTTTGTTATCCTCTCTCCACAAATTTGCTGCTGTATTATATTGGTCTCGCCATACCTCTGGATTTTGCGCATTCTCTCTTGTGTTATCTCTTATCCATCCATCTGACCACACTTGAAACTGCACATCTGAATTTTTTACTTCAGTTTCTATTTGTAATTTTGCTGCTGCATTTATTTGTAAATTTTTTATACGACCTTCTTTTTCACCTATTTGTCGCATTGTGTTTCCAAACGCTGTTGTATCGCCTTGTCCAGATATATTGGGTGTGCCTGATATAGTAGTATATTGTTCGTCTAATTTCATAGTTGACATTATGCACCTCCTAGAGGTTGAAATGATGTGGTGCTAGTACCAAATACCGAACTACCCATATATGGTGTTACTCCACCTAATGATTCGAATGTTGCACCGCTATATCCCATACCAGTATTTAATGAAGCATTTTGTGCTAATTTAGCGTCTGCTGAGTAACGATACCCACCATATGCTATAGCACCTAATTGTGTTACACCTTTTAATACTGCGCCACTAATAGCTGCTGATGCTGATGCGCTAATATTCCTTCTATTTAAAATATATCTATTATACATTCTTTGATTTTCTCTTTCTGCTTGTTTAGCTGCTTCATCAACTATTGTAAAATTAGAAGCACTATTAAAAGATACACCACGTTTTCCTACATTTACACGCCAATTTTCGAAAGCTTTTCTACGGTCATTATATCTTTTTTCTAAAGCTACATTGTAATTATATTTTTCATTAAATTGAGCAGCCTCTTTTTGTGCTTTTATTGTTCTTATAGTATTTACTGTACCTAGTATAGTACCAGCTGCTGCTATTCCTAATGCTACTAATGGAAATCCCATATTAATCACTATTAACGAGCGTTCCTGTAATCGCTAACACTGTCAAGGGCAAAGGTTGAGTTTGTTGTATTGTTATTTGACCTTCTTTATCCCATCCAAGATTAGACACTCGTTTGTCTCCTGTAAATTCTGGTATTGGCTGACCCATCTCATCTGCCGAACTTCTAAAAGGAAGTTGGTCATTATTAATAGTCACGCCTACACTTTCATGTAATCTTACAATAATTTCATTATACCTTTTTTCTCTACCTTGTGCAGTACCTGCTTGCGCACCAGCCTCAATATTCAATGTTTTTAATGTTGATACGAAACCTTTACCAACTTGTATATTTTTTGAAGCAAATGTGCTAGGCAAACTAACACTTACTGCACCATTAGTTACTTTTTGTTTGGGGTACACTGCATTATCTATAAGTATTTGCACGGTCTCACCTTCTAAGTGGTCAAGACTTGTAACTGTAGTGCTTGCACCTGTAACAGTACCTGTAAGAGAACTGTCCATGTTTACATCTTCATTTAAAAATTCTACATGTTGCACCGTAGCACCATTAATAATTCTTTCTACTATTACCCATGTTTGATTTTCTGTTACCTCTGTAATTGTAGCAACTGATTTAACTTTAGCATGCGTTTCATTTTGTCCTAACAAACGCACATTGTCGCTACTAACAACTGTAAGCAAACCTGTGCTTTCTGGCGTTGTTTCTTTTATTGTTACTACTGCACTAGATACTGTAGCTGTAAAATCTGCATGGCCATTTATAGTTGTCTGTAAATTACTTGCTGTCGTATTATTATTTGTTTCTGTTTTAAATTCATTTGTTCCTGCAGTGCCTGTTGTAGATGTAAATGTGACAGTTGTGCCATTTGATTTTGTAAACACTAAAGTCGAACCTGACACTGTGTTGTCATAATCTGTTACAGTAATTTTGCACTCTTGTGCTTTGCCACCCATAATATGCCTATGCCATGCTACTATGTCTTCTTCTCTTTGGTAAGTAAGACCTAATAGTACGCCATCGTTTCGCACTGCCCAATATATAGAATCTGGCTCTTGTGCATATGCTACTTCTTCTATACCACCTTCTGTTATATGTTCTGATAATAAAGTCATGTCTGGTGCAACATATGCATCGTCCTGAAAATTGTAACCGAACTCTCTAACCTTTCTTTTTTGTCTTTGCACAAATAATATAGCGTTTCCTATTTGCACTGGTTGCGTAGTAGCAACACCGAATGTAGTTTGCTGTGTTATTTGCACATTGTCTGGCTTTAATGGTTCACCTGTAGGCCTACCTACTTTGAATTCACCACCTGCTGTGCCTACAATTAAATCTCTAGCAGGTGTTAAAAACCTAATTTTGTTTACTCTGTTTGCTGCTATTGTATATATAAATGCATTAGATGCGCCTGCAGACGCTTCGTCCATACTGTCGTAATCACCAGATTCAGATGCAAATATTGTTTGTGGATAATTTGTTGTGCCACCATATACAAGTCTTTGTTCAAAAAATGATACTGTTTCAGGGAAACCATCTGTAGCTGAAAAATATCCTAGTTGCCAATCTGTTGTAGCTGTAGAAGCATCTAAAGCTTCTAATATTTCTATTGTCACATTTTGTGCATCTGTAAATGCTGTTATTTTTGCATGACCATTATGTAATTTTACAAGCCTACCAACATCAGTTGATGCAAATAAATCTGCAGATGCCACTAATGCAACTCCTGTGCCAACACCTGAAGACCCTGGATTCAATGTAGTTGTTGTTGTATTTGTAGGAAGATAAGGGCCTCTTGTAAATACTACATCTGCTAATGTCCAAGATGTATGCCCTGTTCTTGTCAATTTTGCTGGTTCATGTTCAGGATGCACTAAATA
>CEOU01013154.1_pt1 | contig 12606 bp, 8 predicted proteins | sample 530731 | NCBI WGS metagenome assembly CEOU01 (sample SAMEA2620894, study PRJEB7988) | marine metagenome | isolation source: saline water (ENVO:00002010), including
AGCTCAGCTCGCCATGTACTATGCGAAGTGCCTACCCAGCTCCGGCCAAGGCGCGGCCCCTATAGAATCTGAGCAGCCATAAAACATCGCGTGTCCGTTTCAGGACAGCTCAGCTCGCCATGTACTATGCGAAGTGCCTACCCAGCTCCGGCCCACAAGCGCAGCCGTCGTCACAGCTCAGCTCAGCGCACGCGACACGGCCAGCAGAGCCAGCACGAACAGCACCCACAGCCCAGCCGCTAGGAAAATTTCCTCGGGCGGTGGACGTGGGTCGTCTGGGAGCCGCTCACCCATGTGGCCCTTACCGTTTCAGCCTGATGGCCAGCACTACCAGAGCCCCAGCTCCGACCAAGTTTGCGATGGTGTCAGCCAACATCATCGTGAATGCAATCTCTCCCCCCATGATTATTGGACGTGCGCCGGCCCCCTTTTACTCAGCGGACCAGCTCCGATGAACCCAGTGTTTTCGTGTCCCAAAATTTTTTTTGAAAAACTTTGTCACACACACTTGACAGTTTAATAACATTGTATTACTTTGTAATCACCCGAAGGGGAAACAAGCCATGAAAAAAACCATAGCAACCAAGAAGTTCGGCAGGGTTCGCATCGACAACGATGTGCCCATGCTCGAAGGAACCAAGAACGAGGACGTTTCCAAACACGCCGACCTTAACAAGGTGCTGGACGCACTGAAGGTTGGCCAGTCCTTTGCCTTAGTGCTGGACACCACGGAGGACGTGCGCAACTCGATGGCTCAGGCATCACACCGAGGCCAGCAGACACGCAAGACATTCAGGTGCCGCACACTGGAGAAGGACGGCGAAGTTTCGACCGTCCGCATCTGGCGCGTCCGCTACCGCAAAGCAATCAAGCGTCAGCGCAAGGCCAACAGGAACAAGGCATAGAATGAATTTGCTGGGAGGCGGAACACAGCCTAGGCAAGCCTAACGTAGCGAACAGGGTACGCGCCCTGTTAGGGACGAGGAAGCACCAGCAGAACAATTTAAAGCAAATGATTAAGCAAACCTATAAAGAACAGGAGGCGTCGAAATGAGTCGGCTCAAACCTAACCAAGTGCGCTACACGTTCACCAAAAGCAAAGTCGCGAAGGCTTTCTCATGGGCTAACCGTGACGAGGTTAAGGCCGCGCTGTGGTTGACCGACCGATTCGCTGGCCTGACCTTATACACGGAGTACAACAGCGGTGCACCGTGCAATGTCGCAGAGGTTCGCAGCTCGGCACCTAAGGCTGGCTCCAAGGTGAGCGATAAGATGCTCTTGAGTGCGGCAATGGGCTGGCGTTCGCTCGATATGCCGAAAGAGGTTCTTGAAAAAGCCTATCGTAATGAATCAAAGCTCGCCGCCACGGTTACAATCGGGCGGTCAGAGGGCGGCAAGTGCTGGGACTTCAAAGACATTGTCTTTACAACGTGGCGCAATGAGGAGGTGGCGCAATGAGTTCCCCCGCTTGGATACAAGGGAAGTATCGGGACATACGCGAGACAACTATCCACTCGCGGGAATGCTGGGGCGATGAGTACCGGAAGCGGTACGCCGCCGAGCTGAAAGCTTGGGGTAAAACTCTCGGCAAGGATAGAAGCTACCACGAGATGATGACCAAGCTCGCGGATGAGAAGCGGAAAGAATACGGAACAACCTGCACATATAACGGATATTAAAATGAAAACTATATTTGCACTAGCAGCAACAGCTCTGCCGATGGTGGCAGGGCAAGCCAACTCGCCGGCAACCATGAGCGACAGGGACGTGCTCGCAACCTGCCTTATCCTTGAGGCCGGCGGCGAGGGTCGAGTCGGCATGGAACTGGTCTGGCATGTGATACAGGAGCGGGTCAAGTCTCGGCAATGGCCTGACACAGCTCGCAAGGTTGTGCTCCAGCCCAAGCAATTCAGTTGCTTCAATAACGTAAGCCTTGGCCGAGCTATTACCACAGCTCAGCGTCATCCGTACTGGCGTCACGCCCTTGGGATTGTCTCAGCTCCGCCGGTGTACCGGCAGGGGCTCAACCCTAACGGGGCCAACCACTACCACGCCACCACCATCCGCCCCCCGTACTGGGCAAGGGGCGTGAAACCTACACTCACATACCGCAACCACATATTTTATAGACTGAAATGAATATATTCGTGGTCAACTTAGCCCCAGAGAAAGCAGCCTCCGACCTATGCGACAAACACGTTGTCAAGATGTTGCTGGAGACAGCCCAGATGCTTTGCTCCCCCTTCGAGGAGGGCGTTGCACCGTACAAACGGGCTTACTACAACCACCCATGCACAGCTTGGGTGAGGCAAAGTCAAGTCAACTATGACTGGTTGCTGGCGCACGGCCAAGCATTGTGCATGGAGTACACCAAGCGATTCAGAAAAGTGCACAAGTCGGAGCGGGTAATCAAATGGTGCCTCAAGAACGACGAGCAGCTAGGGCTGGAGCGCAACCCATGGGAGATGACACCGTTCGCTTTAGCAATGCCAGACAAGTACAAACAAGAGTGCCCAGTGGAATCTTACCGAGCTTACTACAAGGGTGAGAAGATGGGTATGGCCGAATGGAATCACGGCCCAAGGCCGTCATGGATTTAGGAAAGGACACAGACAATGAAACAACTTGAATTACCACACATGCCAAAGCCCAAGTATAAATCAAGGGAACAAGTTAAAAGGTTCTTTGCTTGGCTCATTAAGAAACTAGAAAAGGAATCACTATGAGTGACACAGAAAGAAAACCATCACACGTTGCTCTCGAGATACTTGAGAAAGAGCTCGAGAAGGTGGAGCTGACTAAGCAGCTCATCATTAGCTTGGAGTTAAGGGAGGCAGCTCCCGATTTCTTCGAGGGAGAAGAAAGGGGTTGCGACATAACGGTGCGCCAGAGCAACAGCGGCGAGAAGTTTTTGCAGCTCACTGACCAGAGCACTGGCGAGGAGGATTACGTCCTGCTGTCGGACTTACCTAAGTTCACGCTGGAGAACTTAGGTGCAACCACCCAAAACCCAGCAGTATTAAGACCGCTTAACGCTGAGGTGTACAGGCGGAAGAGAGAGGCCGTTAAGGCACGGCGCAAATAGAAAGGACTAGCATGAGTGCAACAGTCGAACACATAACCGAGGGCACGTTGACATTAGCTGACGTGCAGGAAAAAGTTGGCGGATACTTTGAATCCGTCAAGCTGAAGGACGGGAGATATATGCTCGTCAATGAGGATGGGGTGCTGGCAGGGCTCCCCTTGAACGAGGAAGCTACCCAACTAATGACAGAGCTGGGTCCGTATCCTGACAGGATTGTGGGAAATGTTGTTGTAGTCCCACAGATAGGCGTGGTATCTAATGCCTAGCCTTTAGGGCGGCGGCTCCTTTCCTGCTTCACCGATTGGTGGCATGGTTTGTTGGGGAGTCGCTGCCCTTCCTCCTTTGGCGTCTTACTTAATTAAGCCCAGCTCTGCGGCTGTCTTCACATACGAACGCTCAATGTTTCTAATGCGCTCGTAATTAGTCGGCGCATTCTTCTTCGCCCAGCTCAGGAACTTGAGCCGCTCCGTATCCCTCTCCACTCCGCTCACGGTAATCGGACGGCGACCTTGCACTGAGCTTTTCAGGGCTGCGAGCCTTGTGACTTTTTTCGCAGGGTCATCAGCTTCGCCAACGTAATTCTTCACAATCGTACGCGCACGGTCCTTGTCCCCAATCAGCAAAGCTTCATGCAGGTTATTGAACACGACACCTTTCGTTGTTGCTCTGTACTTCGGCATGTCAAGGGGCTCAAAGCTATCAAGCTCAGCCTCTTCAGCATACCTGCGAGCTATAGCCCGAGCCATAGTCACATCCTTGCGAGCGTCATGCAGGGCGTTCGCCCTCTTGTCCAGCCCCACAGCTCGGAGGGCTCTGTACCGCACGAAGGTTTCAGCCTGACTGAGCACCGGCAGCTTCCTCATGCTAAACACTATTCCCTCCGCCATGCCTTCGGCTATGTACTTAACATCATGCACGGATTCAGCACTCAAAATTAAGTCTGACGCAGTCTTGAGGTTGCCGATAACCACTTGGTTAACTAGGTCAACCACCGCAGGGGTCGGAGTCGGGTCTTTGAACCGAGCTCCCCGTGTGAAGTACGGAGCTATGCTGAACGACAGGTAGTCCCCGACAGCTCCTACTCCACCAGAGTAAAGCGCATCCCTGAACGCACGGTCAGCTAGAGCTAAAAACTGTGCCCAGCCTTCCTTGGATATCAGTATATCCTTATATTGCTCCTCCTTGCGCTCCTTGTCATCGAACAATCCCCTAAGCAGGGTCGCATAAACCCACCCGTTAGGGACCATGAGGGCTATGTTGCCCATGCCCTCATAGAAAGCTCTTGCTTTGACTGTCTGATATTCTTTGCCGTTGACCGTGACCGTCTCACCCGTCATCGGAAGCAAGGTGTTGCGCACGAAGTCACGATACCTCTGGTATCCCCACTTGTGGAACTGGAATAAGAACCGTGCAAACGGCGTGTCCATCCATAGAGGGTGCTGGGTTATATTGTAGCTGTACTGCTTCTCATTAACAGCAGCGTTCAGATAATCACGCTTCAGCACGGGGTCGCCGCCTTCCAGTAGAGCGTCAAGCTTAGCTCCGTCGAAGCCCATGCGCTTGAGCTTTGCGAGCCGGCTCAGCACCTTCGAGCTCTTCAGTAAGGGGTCAGCTTTGATGTCGTGCCTGAGCTGATTCAAGAAATCCTCAGCCAGCATCGTGGTAACCCCACGGTTATATGCCTCCGTAGTTCTCTGGATGATTAGAGCCTTGGATACCAAGCCTAAGTACAGCTTGTGCAATCCCTGCGCACCCTCGCTGTTCTGGCTCAGCTCGTTTGCCATCACTTGGTCTGACGAAAGGGTGCCATTCCTTATGGCCTCCATGATGTAGTCAGCTTTCTTGCTCTTGCCCGTTAGGATTATGCTTTTCCATAGCGCGACCGTTGCATGCTTCAGCGTGGGCCATGTGCCAAACATCTCAGCGTTAAAGAACATGCCAGAGATGACGTTCCGTGCGCCAGTCTTAGGCGAGCTAAGGAACCCAGCTCCAGCTAGGGGGACGCCCCACTTGTTTAGCTTCTGTAACCAACTGTCAGGGTTCTGCTTTCTAAGTATCTTCTGGTATATGGACTTCAACCTATCCGCTGTTGCGCTGTCGGCAACGTCCTCCATTATTGAATCCCACGCATCCTTAACATGACTGCCCCTGCTCTGCCCGAAGGCTCTAATCTGAGCTATCCTAGTTGAGTACGACTCGATGTAATCAAGGTACGAGTCGATGCTGTAATCATAATATTCATCTGGCAGCTTGAACGAGCCGCGAGCTGTCTCCATGTTGGCCATGTGAGTGTTCATGCTACCGCCGGAGCCATCGTTATATGTCTTCCACATGTCTGTGAGCTTCTCTTTAACAACATCGCTGCTCATCCTGCCTCCGCTTTGCTGAACGATGTGGTCAACTATCCTATCAAACTCCGCCTTGTTTGCCTCGTTGTCAGGGTCGCGGATAATTTCCCATGTGCGAGCTGACCATATCCGTGGCCAGTTTCTTTCCCCAAGGTTATTAAACAACCTCCACTTTCCAGACTCCGTCCTAACATGAACGTGGTGCTCAAGGTTTATCTTACCAGTCTCCGTGGAGACAGCCTTCACCCATTCGACCAGCTCTCTGGTAGCCTTGGTGCCGTTGTTGGCAAGCCACTCTTCAGCAGCTTCGTAATTCAGGTTAGCCTCAACAGCTCGGTCCGCATCAGTCTTACCTGTTACGCCAGCCTCGCGGATACTCATGTACTTAGCGAACTGCTCCTTGGCGTCACGAATATCGTCGCTGCTGTGGCGGGTGACCCAGCCAGCGAAGCCGTCGCCGTCGCCAACCCGAGCCATGAGTAAGCTCCTGTATTCCCTTTGATACTGGTACATGTCCCTGACTCGGTCGGCCAGCTTGCCCAGCCCCATTTCCTTGAGAGCTGGCATCACTCCCCATAGCTCAGGGTCAACCACTATTCTAAACCTACGTTTAATTCTAGCCCATGTATCACTAAGGAACTCACGCGGGTTCTTCAAAGCAGACGTTAGAGGCATGAACGATGGAGCTCTGACCGAGCCAGCCTGCGCAGGGAAGTCCATAACCTGCTCAACCAAACGGTCGTGTGCGTCCTGTATAGCCTGAGCTACGAGCTTGTCCTCGATGTGTTCGCTGACCTCTCCGCCCAGTAGGAGCTGGTTCTCGTCCTCGCGCTTCGGGGTCTGTGGTGCTTGAGGCGGAACGAACTCCATCTCAATACCAAGGTCTTCGAGCTGCTCCTTGAACAGCTTGCTACCCTCCTCCTCGGGGTCGAAGCGGAGTGCCGTTTCCATTTGAGAATACCCAGTCCGGTGCAGGTCGCCCACGACCTCCTCGTAGGTGCGCTCCAGTGTAGGAACATCTCGTAAGCTGAAGCCCATAGCTTCCACTGTCCGCTTAGCTTCCTTACTGGCACCTACCAGCGACTGGTACGCCCCAAGGTTCTCATTGAAGGAGTCTATATCTCCCAGCTCCCTCAGCCTTCTGTAGTACCGCTTGACGACTGCTTCTCTGAGGTCGTCCGGCATCCTCTCGAGCCGGTACTTAAACACTACGTCCTGACTCTTCACCATCTGAGCCAAGAACTTATCCATGATGCTGTCATGGTGCAGCTTCCTTAATTTTGCGTACTGGCTCTTGGTTAAACCATGCAGCTCACGGGCCTCGTCGAGCGTCATCGGGGCGCGTTTCTGTGTCTGGCCCGACTCATCCACAAAAGTTCCTTCAAACGTCATGGATGTTTTGCCCCCTCCTTGGGAGGGCTTCTTAACTAGGACCGCATCAAGGTACACGTTAATGTACTTCTTCACGTCCTCATCCGTGTAGCTGTCAGCCACCTTGTCCATTGAGCTAATGATTCGCTCCCGTAGCGCAGTAATCTTCTTCGACCGCTCAATAGTCTGGCCCATGATATCGCTGGCCAGCAGCTCACCAACGGTGAAGCCACTGCCTTGAACCTGCTCATCAATCCAATCCATCTGGGGCCGAATCTTGGCCAGCTCTTCACGGGCTTTATCCCTAGCCTCAATCTCCTCGACCGTCTTGCCCTCCATCTTGGAAGCTCTGTATAGCTCAGCTAGGTTATTGTCTGGCTGCAAGGGAGGGGATAGCTCTGTGCGGCCCTTTGACTGAGCCCACCCTATGTAATCAATAATCAAGTTGTTGACTAGATTGCTCTGGGTAAACATCGGCCTTCGGTTTTTGTCTTCCTTCCAAAGCCCCCCATCGTACAGGTCGAGCTTCCTGTCCGCAGCCATCTTGGCCAGCTTATTCAGAGCTCTGGTGTAGACAAAGGTCTCAGCTTGCTCCTGAAGGAACGCCGTCGGGAGCATGGCTGCGGCCTTGGAGTTGCGAACCATGCGGTTGACGGAAGCAAAGTCGCCACGCCCTCCCGAGATTGTGTTAATGACGTACTCGTATAGGTCTACCTTTGCCTCCTCAGTTAGCAGCTCATCTACGTCACTGCGTGGAGCCTCAAAAATCTCATCCTTGTACTCGTTCCTCAGCTCAGCCTCTTGCTTCTGCCTCTCGTCAGCCTGCCTCTTGTTCTCATCAGCAATAATTGCCGCGCCCTCTTCAGCTTGCTGGCTCAGCTCAGCGTCTGTAAACAGCAGGTCGAGCTGCCCCATTGCGGCTTCTTTGCTCGGAAGCTTCGGGGCAAACGGTATATTGTCGCTGTCAACCTCTGACTCTGAATCCGCTTTACCTAAATTAAAATATGAGTCTACCAGTTTGAGTATTTGCGGGTAGCTAGACTCTTCAACCTTCTCCCTAGTTAGCCCACGGTCGTCCCAATACTTTGCCCAGCGGCCACCTTTCCCGTCATTAGGGCCAAGGGCAGCGCGGTCATTGTCAGCCGCGTTTTCTAAATACGCAGCCCAAGCCCCCTTGATTTGGCTGGACGTCATGTCGTTTGGGTTGAGGTCTTCGCCGACCTCTGTATAAACAACCCCGTTGATTACGGCCTGAAGTGCTAACGTATCCCGTGCTGATTCGCCTTCTTTTGCGAGTGTTCTCTCTTCACGGCGGGAGGTGCTGAGCTCAGCCGCCTTCTTCTCAAGCACCTTAGCCAGATTGTTCATAGTGCTACGGGTGCGACCGTCCTGAGCTGACTCGATGCCTGACCCCTCAGAGAAGTCTTCTCTTATTCGTTTAGCCAGTTGGCTCAGCGATTCAGCGTTGCCGCCCTTCAGCATTAAGGGGCTGTTCCTACCTGAGAAATACCCTCTATTAGTGTGCCTCTCTATGAAGAGGCCGTTGTCCTCCATGAACACAGAGTAAAGTGCCTCCAGCTCACTAGCTCTCTTCTTGGTTATCGCAACATCTAGGCTGGGGGCGTGAGTGGTGACAGGTGCTCGGCCGGCCAGCTCCATAGCTGCGTTAGCTCTAGCCTCCAGCTTGCTCCCCTTGGCAGGGCTCCAGCTCTCGTAGAAACTAGCTATCGCATTGATGAACTTCGCCCAAGCCGACTCAGGCTTGCCCATTGCCCTATTGAAAATCTTACTTACCGCTGACTCAGTTATCTCTCCGGTAGCTTTTTGCTGAACGAGCTGGCGAACTGCTTCGTAAGCCAGCTTGTTCTTCTGGCTTCGGGTGAGCTTCTCAAAGGGTGTGCGGGCAGTGTCGTTCTGGGTGTATGTGTCCCATATAGTTCTCTGCTCCTGCTCGGTTAGCTCGTCCCACATAGCAGCCTGTTGCTCTTCAACCCATGCCGCATAGTTCTTTGACGTTTGACCTGACTCGGACTGCCGCTTGTGCTCCTGCCGGAGAGCCAACAGGTCCATGTTGTGTATCATCTCCTCCTCAACCGCCTTAGAGAGGAAGCTCCTAAAAGCTTGCTCATCGTTGTTTAAGGTAGAGAGCTCATCCATTAAGCCATTGAAGTTTACATTGATGCGACCGTCTCCCCCCGCACTGAAAGTAGCGATGGTTGAGTCGCCCTGAAAATGAAACAAGGACGGGTCAACGCCGAGCTGCTCCGCAACGGTGTGCAGAGCTATTGATAGCTCTTGAGCTAACTGCTGGGCTCTTATTGTCGGGGGAATCCCTGAGAACCTGACCCCGTTGTACTCTGGGTTGGCTGGGTCTATCACCTTCGCCTCTACCTCTGGGTCAACCAAGTCTGACTCAGTTGTTGCGTCAACAGGAATAGCGACAGCTCCGGCGGGGATTGGCTTTGTGACTGTTTGGTTAGCGGTGCCAGACCCGTGCCCTGAGTATCCCACGCGGACACCATCCGCAGGGTCGGACGGCATAGGTGTAATGAACTGTACTGCGAGAGCTCCGTCAGCTCCCTTGACAACGGTGACACGCTCGCCGGCTATCCTGAACGTGTCTCCCTCCTTTAGCTCGCTCACTGGAATGAGCCGGCCACCTTCAGGAATCTCTCCATCTAGCTGCTCCTGAATCTTAGTGTCTATCGCAGCCGCCTCGTCCGCCTTGAGCCGCCTAGTTTTATTTGATTTGTTTTCTAGCTTAGGGTCAGTCTCCCTAAGCTGCTGATTCTCCTCGGCCGTAACCATCACTGGAGTTAGGGTGACTGTCTTTCCGTCCTCGCTGTAGACAGGCTCCTCAATTACTCCAAACTCTTGGAGCATGGCGATGGCTTGCGGGGTTTTCTTTAATACTTTCTGCGTTACCGGCTTACCCTTGGCGAGCTCATCGTAAACTTTAGGTCTGCGGACGCGGATTACCTTTCCACCCTTTTTAACCTTGCCATCTGAAGCCAGCTCCTGACGCTTCTGGTCAGCCGGCATGTACCTTATCTCAGTCTTAGCTGGCGGAGGTGCGCCTGACTCAGTGCTTTTAATTGCCTCATCAAGACGGCCGGCGGCTATGAGCATTCCTTCGGATTCATTCGGCTCTCTGCCTACAGCCTTCGTAAAGGATTCGATATCGGTAGCTCGCTTGTTCTGTGGCGGTTGAGCCAGCTTTGCCTCCGTGTTGTACACGGTAGCGTGAGCGTTCGCCGCCGCCGTTTCGTTTGAGTTTTCAAGAGAGGAAACTACAGTGCCATCACTGTCCACCACTTCGGTAAGGTAGCGATTCTTCTGCCCTTCGTATGCTTCGGCGTTGAGCCTTGTTACCACCCTGCGACCAGTATTGGGCAGCTCTGTTTCTTGCAGGATTCCACTAGGCTCCTCGGGAGGCGTTGGAGCTGGCTTCTGAGTCTGCTGCTCAGCCTGTTGCTCAGCCTGTTTCCTCGCTGCTTCCAATTGCTCCTTGGATATCAGACGCCTAATCTTGTCGGGGGAAACAGTGGAATCACCTTTCCCTCCACTGTGGCTCACCGTAACCAAGCCGTTATCATCCACCTTGGACACCACCCCAGTCTCAATGCCTCCCTCTTCCGTCTCGAACTCGATGCCCCCATCCACTTCAGGGCTTGTAATCATCGGTTGTTCAAAGGGCACATCTTTTGCTGAGCTGCCATCGGGCTTGTACTCAGAGTAAGTCTGTATGTCCCTAACCTTAACCTTTGCAACCGTGGCCCCATTGTCTGTGATGACCTCAACCTCGCTGTCATCCGTCACGTCAGCCATGTCAAAGCCCACGGACTTGACTGTGACTGCATGCTCCCTGCCTTCAGAGTAAACAGTTATCGCGTCCCCCGCCTTCAGCTCATGCTTGGTCCGGTCGTACAGCTCAGCCTGAACATTAACGTCCTCTATGTTTTCACTTGAGTCAGGCTCTGGCGAATCATCAAGGGCTCCCTCTCGTACTGCTTCGGCTGTGGCCGGAGCTCCCTTGCTTTCCAGCTCTGCGGCCTGACGCTCACGACGCTCACGCAACGCTTGAGCTGCTTGGGTTGTAACTTGAACGCTACCGCCAAGCAGGCCACCCAGTTTGGCCGCATGCGCAGCTCGGTCCAGAGCCTCACCCCATTTTAGGTCTGGCTCGTGGTATTTCATCGACGCTGCGCTGGCTAGTAAGGTGTCAGTCCCTTCCTCCAGTGCTTCCTGTCCTATGTTGCCGGCGATATTCTTCACCAGCTCAGCAGCTCTTTGCCGGAGTGTGGTGTCACCAGTCGTCTTCAGTCCGCCGACAGCGTTAGCTATCATGCCACGGTGAATACCTTCAGCACCCTCTCCCACATACTTGGCTACGTTGTCAGGTAGGAGCCGACGAAGAATTGGGCCACTGGCCGTAGTGACCCCGAAGGTTATTGCTCCAGATATCTTGGCAATCTCCGCAGCTTCCTTCTGAGCTAGGTGAGCCGGCATACCAATCTTCTTGTAATATTCCAGTGCCTCATCATACGCACCGCCGGCTGACTGAACCCCACCAACACCAGCCCCTCCCACTAAGGCTAGGGTTGGGTTGCGCGTGAGCAGTCCTATGCCAACAACTGGGACAAGTGAGCCGCCCCCTTGCCCGATATCTACATTAGAAAGCCCCAGCACAACCTCTTTCTCTGTGCCTTCCTCCCTTGCTTTCTTCATAAGACCCGTGGAAGTCTTATGCAGCCAGCCGGACACGCCCTCGTCAGGTGTGCTGGCAGAGCTTTTGGTCCAGTTAAACTCTCGTATCTTGGCGGCTAAGCCTTCTCGAGCTGCCGTCATTCCGCTCACTGACTTGCTGGTTGCAGCTCGCAGCATACTTGTGCGGCGGTAGTTTTCGGTGCCACTAGCCCAACGACCTTTGACAACCTGAGCTGCGTCAGTACCGTCAGCAGCAATGTTTCCCGCCTTGTCTGCAACGAGCATCCCGCTATTGCTAACGAGCTTATTCATGCGAGACTCGATTTCCTTAATTTGTTTAGTAAAGGGCCGATTGTCCGGTGGTTGCCAGCTCGAGGTGGGGTCATCGAAATTAATTCTAAGGTCTTCCAGCGCGACCTGAATCGGTTGGCTGGAACGCCAATCAATTAGCTGGTTCCTTTTCTTGAGCAGTGCTCCCCACTCTTCGCCGTAAACATCCTCAGCCGCGCCTACAGTGGTATCCTCCGATATGCTTTCGTATGCCCCGCCTTTGAGCAGGTTCTCTTCAAACCCTCGGGGCACTTTAATAAGAGACGAGCTGCCGTCTTTTTTCGTAGCTCTCACATACATGAGCGCGTCGTCGCCTGTAGGGTAAGTGCCTTGCGGGGTAAACCCTACGCCAACAGGGGACTCACCCCTACGCTCCATCTCCCCCAGCTCGCTATCAATTGCAGCGAGCTCTGGATTATATCCGGCCAGCATGTCCCTATTCCGCGCCTCGTCCCTGAGCATGAAGTCATAACCCCCTGACAGAATTAGGTTCGGATTAACTGGGGGTAAGGTTGTTGCCCAGTGGGTGGTGGAGCCAATCCCGCCTAAAGCCCCTGACCCAAAAGCGGCAGCAGCAGTTTTCCATGCCCCCATTTTCTCAGTGCTGGCGGGAGGCTGAGCTGTGGTAGGCTCTTCAGGTTGAGCTGGCTGCTGTGCGCTGATACTCTCGGCACTGTTCTGCTTAGAGAGGGCGTCGTCGTATAGCTGAGCTGCGGCGGTGTTAATCTCCTCCATGCTCATCGAGCTGGGGAAAGAAACATCACC
>CEOU01027319.1_pt1 | contig 12561 bp, 5 predicted proteins | sample 530731 | NCBI WGS metagenome assembly CEOU01 (sample SAMEA2620894, study PRJEB7988) | marine metagenome | isolation source: saline water (ENVO:00002010), including
TCTACTAGCAGCCCGTTTGTCAGCGTAGCTTTAGATGGCAACATAACGGGGCTTTCTACATTTAGTCCTAGCGGAACTATAAATGGTGGAAAAGACACACAGTCAATCTTAGACGATACAGAACAAGCAACGTCGGCTTATGATAACGCACTACACAAATATAATGAAATTGCGCTATCTGGATATTTTGGGGTTGGTAGTCAGATATATAAACGCGCAAACAATATGGTTGCGGTTACTTTAAATAGCCAGCCAAACTCTGTAACTGTTGGCGCAAATAAATTTGCAGGAACTTTAAGTTATCAGTTGCAATTTGACAATAGGCCGACTAATATAATATCAGGGGTAGTTTCAGAAAATATTGAGGTTAACGACACATACCCCGGAGATGTGTTTGCCACCATTCCAGTCATAGGTAGAAAAACGGGTCCAGTACTTCAATACCTTGGTGGACGCACAGAACACAGAAGAGATGTATCGCTGAGTTTTGTGATGGACTACACTAGAATTCCTTATGGATCTGGTCGCCATCCACTGCTATTACAAAAGCCTAGCATTGTAGAGCCAACAGCATCTCAGATAGCAGATCTGATAGGTGAATTAAGCCCCAAGAGAGAACCAAACGTAAGAAAGTGCTTTATATCCCCTCCATCAGAAAGCTGGAATCCAAAAGCTGGTACTTATAGTTTTAATATATCGTTTACATATGAGTTAGATAAATAATGTCAGAAACTTATGAGTATCCGCCAAGCGCCGTTTTGCCGATCCCTGATTCGGGGCATTTAGATTTAGTTCGTACGCTAGACGATGGTTCTATAGCTACAATTAAGGGTTGGTCACATTTCTATGATCATTCCCAAGATCCTAAGTTTAATGGCGGTAGTGGTATAAACCACCCGTTTCCATCCTATCGCTCCGCTGTTGCTGACTCACAGTACAACACGGAGTGGTGGATTACTTCTGGTGTAGTTCAGAGCTATGGACCAGACGCTAGACTAGATTTGGTAAACGCAGATGAGTCTGGGATATTACACTTTAAAGGACAGGTTGGACGGTTTAGCCTTACAGGAACAAAGCCAGTACCAGTAGATTTTAACTTATTTCAACCATACATCCATCACGGACACGATGGCAGAGAGCCGGAAGAACAATTTGAGATACCTTACGTGTCAGATTATATAATATCTGTACCGTATTTACCGTATCCATATTAAGGAAAAATAAATGCACGAAACACCTAGAGAAGACATAAATCCAGATAAAACTTACTCTATAATTCCGCCTAGCGGACAGTACGGTTTAGACTGGCCAGCACATCCAGTTTTGACTCAGGGCATGAACGGCTCTCTGTCTGATGCTGCATGGACTGAGGGCAATGAAGGGCTACCGCAACAGACATTTCTAGGGGCTTCGATCAGAAGTTTTAGTCTTAATGCTGGCTTTGGAGACACCGCTTCTACTTTATCTGTAGAGCTTGTAAATGACGAATATAACATCTCTGACCTAACTGAGCTTGGTAGTGGTGATGATGCATACCATAACGGCTCAACTGGCGACCAGTTTAGCCCCCCAGTTGTTGGCACCCCTGTCTACTTCAAATTTGGCACGAACCCAGCAACAATAGAGCAGGCATTTAGAAGAACATTTGATGAAACCTATCCAGAGTTTGGTGATACAATCGGCGCGCCAGCAGATTTTCCAGAGGTAGAAACTTTTGGAAAGATAAAAAGACAGCCCGGAGATCATCATTACCTAAGAAAAATAGAAAACAAGGATACTCCGAACCAAAGAAATGTATGGGTAGATAAAAGTTTACTGTACGAATATGACACAAAATGGAGAGGCAAAGACCACCTTGCTTTTGGCGGGGTACTTCAAAGCTATACGCAAAATAGAAGCACTCAGGGAGACCCACTATACTCCTTACAATTAACAGACCCCAGAGAAATACTCTCTAACGCCACCGTTATACTAAATAACTATGCAGGTACTACGTTTAATAACAAAAACTTATTGAATGTATTTGGATTTCTGGAGCACGATCCTAGCGAACCTCTTAAATTAGCACTTGAGCAAAAGGCGTTCAGCAAAAACGTTGTGCGAAAAATTGTAGACCCGAATACTGGGCTATTCGATTTTTTTGGTGATGACAACTACCATTTCTTCGATAACTCAAACCCGTTTATTCCTAGCTATGCTGGAACTTACTTCAACTCTAGCCCGAACTCTATCTTCAAAGATGAGCTAGGTAAAACTTTTCCGATAACAGGGCAGGGTTTTGCAAGACGTAGCGAAAGAGGTATGCCTTGGTACAGGGTCAAGGACGGACTTGCCGCCTTAATGAATTACAATGGTTTTTTACCTACCGAGTATGAGCACGCTGGTTATGGTGGCCCAATTGATTTCAGAGGCTTTAAGTATGTCGTAGATTTTAGCGGGATTCCCACAGAATTAATACCGCCCTCTTTCTTTTTGGATTACGATCAGATTGATCTGCTATCGTTAGCTCAAGAACTCTGCGATATTATAAGTCATGATCTGTTTGTGTCGCTACTTCCCGTTATAGATCACCCTGCTTGCAGTGTTCTCTATCAGTATAATGAAGACATAATCAAGTTCTATAATGGACAGTTTGGACCTGACTATAGATCTCAAACAATTGCGGGTATCATACGTATTGAAGCGATTGACAAAAGAAAAGCACCCACAGTCGGCGCCATAAAATCCTTCTTAGACTTTCTTAAACAAAGCGACGTAGAAGTAGAGAATCAGGACTTAGGATACGAACTATCTAACATAACCACAGATAAGTTTGTCACCGGCGGTCAAGAAGTAGACATGTACTACTTTACAACAAATAAAGACAGAAATGATGTTGAGCTTAGAAAACACAAAGATGGACAAAACAGTAAAATACATCTACTGGAACGGGATAAATGGACACTGCCCGTTATGCTCAAACAACAAGTTATTCCATTCTACGGATTTATTGGTCAAGATAAAGCTGTAACTATACCAAAAGGTTTTGGTTCATATCAACAAATATGTCTAGATGCCACCGGTCTAAACGCATACGGGGTTGGCAATTACTACATAGCCACAGAGATGGAGTTGCGTGCAGCACTTGTTTCGTATCAGCAGTGGAAAACCTTCCTGCTTAGGTATGACGAAGAGTGGATGAGGAGGCTTCGTGGCCCTCAAAAGTTGTTTGATGCTCATGTTCCAGCGGATGTTCAGGCGAACCTAGATGATCTTGACTTAGATGACGACATTAAAGATATTCTCAAAGTTTGCTTTGAAGGAGAGTATGGCGTTTCTGTGCCTAGATCTGTTTGGATATCTGATAAAAACTACATGGGCGATGATGGCTACCCAGCTAGTCCATGCGCTCCACCTTATGGTTATCCTCTTTATTACAAAAGGGCCGAGAAAATAGGTATACCAGAGGGTGGGGTTATTAGTGTTTTAAATGCAAACACCACGTTAATGAGCGACATAGACCGTCTCAGAAATAAAGCCGATAAAGATGGCCCGTATTTTGAGATGATGGAAGAAGATGCGAGAGATGCCATAAGGAAAATTGAGCACGACATCAAAGTTAAAACAGTTCAACTAAAGAGAGCTTACTCAAACGACCTTGTAGCTACGGCTAAGTATGCCGCTGAGTACGCAAAGCTACAGGTAGCCTTGACTGAAGCCAACAATATGGTAGAAAGAATAGAGAAGCAGTTTGAAAAAGTCAAGAATGATGACAAGTTGCAACTAGCAAAACTTAGAGACGTTATAAAGGGCAATCAACGCTTAATTAAAAACGTGTCTAAATTAGCCAAAGACGGAGAGAGAAACGCAAAGAAGGTTTATGATTTTGTAAAGCAAGTCGCAGATAAAAACCTCGGTAAAAAGTTTTTGGTCAAAATACCTAAAAAAACAAATATGAATTTTACAGATAGGGTTACCTTTTGGTCTAACTCTAACTTTGCACAGAGCATAAAGACGGGACCATTTGGATTCAAGCCATTGCCCGTTACGGCAACTAGCATCTATTATTACACCGGCACGGACTGGGCCTCTACGTTTAGAAAGTTACGCAATGATGCAAATTTTGACGATGCGTTTGAAGAATACTTAGACTTTGAGAAGCAGTACTCTATTCCAGTATTTAAACAGGGCTACAACAACGGCGCCCTGAAGTGTAATTTTAACCCGTTTGCCGAACAATGGGAATATAACTACAAGCCTGAAGCTCAAGGTGGTTATGTCAATCATGAACTTCGAGGCTTCAAGACTTTGGGGGAAAACGCTGGTTGGAATACTTTTGCAAAAGGCGCTTTACCGGCAGATGTCCGAGAGGCATTAACACCCCTAGATTCTAAGGCACTTATGAAGTCTAACAATAGAATGTCTTGTTATGTTAGATTTGACAATAGCCATTTGTATGACTTCTCTAGAATACCAAAAGATAAACTTGCACAACAGAGCATGAATAATTTTGGTTTTATTATTCCTGACGTTATGGAGGATCTTGATAACGTAAATCCTGATAAGTCCCAGACTATGGATCAGGTACAGCAAAAAGTCTCTGACAATAAACTCCTTGATAGACAAAACCCATCTTTAGCTTTTGTAGCTTGTGATGTAGATGAAGAGTTTTACATGCCGCCGCCAATGAATATAGTACCCACCAAGGTTTTTGCTAGAGGTTTTAAGTGTACGGTGGCAGTACCTAGAGTTGAGATAATCCAAGTTCCCGAAGACCCGAATGATCCAGACAATAAATGCACTGTCCCTAGTGGCGTCATGAGAAAGCTCCTACCCACCTTCGCACCAGTTAATTCTGGAGAGCTTATTATAAATACTATAGATTATGCCAGAAGAGGTGTGATTGATGGTAAGCCAGTATTTGTGCAGGACACCAGCCCATTACCGGCTGGAGCTGAACCTTGGGGTAGACTCAAAGGTGACGTAGCCGGAATTATGTCGCAAACAGCAATGCTGGTAAATTCCTCCAAGAGTCAACAGGCTTCAGACCACGTATATGCACTTATCACGCTGCCGGGAATGGTAACGTCTACCGTTGATATCAGATACTGCGACGGACCCCTGACTTCCTATCAAGCAGAAGACATGTACAAGCTGCAAACGCGAGACGTTGTTAAAGGCAGGATGGAATTTAATGAGCCAGCAGCTATTACTAACGGAGAGATAAAAGAGAAGTGTGCAAACCTACAGAACTTTACGATTGGTGAAATCAATGAAGCTAGGGCGGCACACAAACAGGCGATGAAACAGGCAGCAGTTGCGGCTGTGGATAATCAACTCTCCTTCAAGGCTCCTTCGCCCGTTTATCCTGATTTAGTTGCTTTGCCACTAATGTCCTTGGAAAGGTCATATGGACCTTGGTTGTCTAACGCTTCTTTAGACCCGTTTACTTTATCTCCGGGCGTTTCAAATATTGGAGGCAAGATAGAGTTTGAGAAGGATGAGAATCTTGCACCTTGGAACTTCGGTGGATATAAACTGATGAATGAAGCTGGATACTTGAAAGCCCAGTTCTCTAATAGCTTACTCTTATTCTCGGAGCGAGGAGGTTTTGTAATCCCTAAAGCTCCAACGGGCGTTTCACTGGCCAGAACATTACAACTAGGTGGCCCACTGGTAACATCTATCAACGTTGGTGTCTCTGATACCAAGATAAGTACAACAATTAAGATGGATTTATACACATCTAGCTTTGGAAAATTGCAGAAACAGAAAGAAGGAAACATAGCACAAATAACTAGGGAAAGACAAAAACTTAAAGACCAAAGAAACAATGCAATTAGAAGAGGAATGGGCAAGACTCTTTCCAATAAAAACTTATACGAAACTGTGTTGGAAGGTGGTGGCCAAAATCTTCTAGATGCCGCCCAGCAATCACAAATGTACTTTAGCGACTTTGAAAAAGGAAAAGTAGAAACTGCGTCTCAGCTTGTAGCTGGCCTAAAAACTTGGAACAACGGGGAACCTGTAGACTTTACTGGAGGTTCTTTTGCTGCCGCTGGAGATTTGATAAAGCGAGGAACTAGTATGATCCAGACAGACACAGGTATGCTAAACGAACTGAAGGCGTTGGCAGAGGACACTATAGACGCTAAGATGCAACAAGGTGAGATCATAGTAAAATCTGTTAATGAAGCGTGGAAACTAATAACCCCAAACGTGCTAGACCCAAGCCGACCTAAGACACCACAACAAAAGAAAAACGTGGACCAAAGACAAGGACAAGGAGAATAACATGCCGGAAATAGATCCAAACAAAACGCTTGCAAACGACTACCATGTGTTCACAAATAATAGTGATCTACTGAAGCAGCTTAATATGCAGACGTTCACAACGGGCACTTTATTTGAGTTTTGGCACACCAAAGATGAAAACGATGTGAACTATAAGTTTAGAAAGCTTTTCTTGAATGTAGAGAGCGGAAGGGAAGTATCTGATCACGGTGTCCACTGGGCGCCTTACGAGTACCCTTTGCCTATGTTTTTTATTGATCAGGGAGACCCAGACGAACCTTTAGAAGACCTGCGTGGCGCTGGTCACATGGCAGCTTCTGTGGCATCTATGGAGGCTTGGAGATTTGAAGATGATAACAAAGGTAAATTTACTTTAATTCCACAGGTTCAGCCCACTCAAGATCAAATCGCTGCCGGAGATGAAGGCTGGACGTGGCAAGATCCTAGGGAAGAAATAGAATGGGGAGATTTTGACTATGACTCATTAGACTTACACGAATTTATAGGCAAAAAGGTTAAAGCACCGATTGCGGAAGGGGAACCTCCAACTTTAGTGGATGATGATAGTCCGCTTATTGATCCACAAAACCGCGCCAGCGTAAGTCAGCTCATGGATCTGTTGCTGCAAGCCCCAAAGATGAACGATTGGATTAGATATTATCAAATATATGAACCGGACGTATCAACGTGGGACGAAAAACACCAAGCCAGAAGAGAGTTTTTAGATGATATCAAAACCTCTAATAGTGGTTGTCTAAGTTTCTCTTTTAGCTTGATAGCCGATGTGACACCTGATTATCCAGACGTATTCACGGAAGTACCCAACCCTGATTATGTGCCACCGGTAGATGACAATGGTGATCCCAATCCAGATCACGACCCAAATGTTCCAGAAACCATAACAGACCACACGGTTAGTGGCGCCTGTCCAATCCGAGAAGACTTTACTTTAAATCTTTATCTCAAAGACGAGTTGGACGACCCAGAAGACGATGTGGCTTTTGCTGTACAGAAGATGACAAGGGTGGGCTTTGCGAAGGATGCTACCGGTCGCCCTTATGGTGTGAAGCAAAACGGCGACCTTACTTCACCAAGCGAGTCAGACGAGGGAACGCATATCGCCGCCGAACTTGATATGCACTACAATGAGTACACGGGAAGCTATCAGAGCGGCAACAGAACTATCCTAGCTAAAATCACCAAAACTGTTGGCGTTGCGCAAGCGCCAAATGTCGAAGATCTTGAAGGTGCAGACAACGACGAAACGCTCAACGAGCTTACCGATAACTATATACAGATGGGTACGGGTGAGGCCATGCCCATAACGATGCAAAACGGTAACCCATTTCAATGGACTCCCAATTATGCTACGCCAGCAGACTGTAGAAATCCCGATGATTTGGCAAAACAGAGAGTCATTGTGTACAATGCAGACCCTGAAAAAAGCTTTGCTGTTGACAAAACAGTTCTACTACATGAGGTGGATGGCAAATGGTTCCCGTTGGAGTTTGGCTCTGGCGAAGACCCGAATATAGAACCAGAACCGGTATTTATAGGTAGGTGGGAGTTTCAGCAATTTATCACCAATGCCGGTAACTTTTTTAATTATCCTTCTCCCGGAAGTTTTGTGCCGGGATTTCAAGGTGCTAGCGAAGGAAACCCATACCCTTACGGTAACAAGCCATGGTCCCAGCAAGTTTCGCCAACAAATGCGGAAAAAATCTTCCACAGAAGATACTATATTAATGACTCTCTTAACAATGGTAGTGCCAGCGACATAACAAAGTATGCTGGTCAAGCGGACGCTTTTACGAGCAATGATCAAACTGGTTATTGTGATTTTAACACTCTACGTGCTTCGTCTTATTGCCGTCAGATTACCGGCTTTGATTATCTTGAGGAGGCCATCGGTGGAACCAGAGGATCGCAAAGGTCTATCAATAGAACACTTTGGGCCACTAGGGGCGATAATTCCACAATACCTGAAGACGACAACTCTTCTCCTAATAACTCATTATATTTTGGTGCATTATTTCCTGATGGATATGGAGATACAAATATAGACAAGCCCAATCAAACGGGTCCATCTTGGTATTCTACTACTTCTGACAGACCCTTTACGGTACGGGCGTATCAGCGGCAATACGATCCCAACAATTTCGGCGGAAGAGTATGGGACAGAGCCACACTCATCAGTCCCCGCGTACAAGCGTTTCCCCAAACAAAAGATGAGGACTCTGCTCGTGATGCGTCTAGGGATGCTTTTCGTTGGGAGCAGGATCAGTTCGGCAATCCAGATCCCAACTCGCCTAAGATAAGTTTATTTGGAGACTTTGTCGCAAATAAAGAAAGCACCTTTGCTCACTTGCCAGCAGACTATGCCACCCATTGCTCTCCAAGTGGAGATTTTGGTAGGCCTATTACAAATATGGATGCTTTAATGGCTTTTGATAGGCTCGATGTGTGGAGGAATGGAGGACTAGAGCAAGTTGTTCGTAATTCGTTTGCTGGCCATAATCAAAGTGCTATTGTAATCCAAACAGGTGTCGCTGACCCTCACGAAGGACCAAACGATGAAGATCAAAGCTCCATGTACATGTGGGCATATAAAAAGCCAACCGCAGGCTGGGACTTGACCGATGCTACAGATGATGCAAATAATCCTGCTTCTGGTTGGAAGATGGACTTGTCACAAAGTGCGTTTGACTTTAGACCACTAAGACAAAACCGTATACAGTTCCGCCCACTTGTAATGGAAATCGTATCTAACCATTCGCCTCCAGCCGGTGGCACATTTGATAGTCAATGGCCTCCGACCGCAGCGAACCCAAGAAGAAACTATATAGTAAACTACCTTACAAATAAGATGGAAGACAATCAGACTGCTCTTAGTCATCATTCTTGTCATTACCTTGAACATTATTTCATGAACTTTGAGACCCTCTATGGGACAGCAAAGAATCTTATATTTAGTGACTCATACTCTCACATAGGTTATGGAAATGTATTCAAGGGCGAGCGACCTCATACGGAGCAATTTGGGCAAATCATTCACGACGGCGACTACCCCTACGATGCAGATGAATGGTATCACAATACTAACAGGGTGGCACCTCACAACGCCAACGCTTTCTTTGACTACAGAAGGCAGTCTAACCAGAACGGTGGACAGCTTGCTGTTGGTGTCATAGGTTCTGTTTGTACCGTTGCTGCTAATAGTTTTATATTGTACGAAACCCAGCAACAGATAGGTATGCAATCTTGGTTTTTAAATGGACGTTGGTATCCATCTTGGGGTGGTAGTAGTTTTGATAGATATGATAAGTTTGGAACTACCGATTTATCTGCAAGAGTATATCAAGCGCACCCAAGAGATCAGCTTATCTATGACTCTAGATTTTTTGCTGTTCACCACTTCAATCCGGGCACAAAATTAACTACGGCAAATCCTGACGTGAATAATCCCGATGAAGAGGGTATTACTTGGAAGTATGCTGACACCGACAATGACAGGCTGAATGACGCCATAGTCCACATAGAGCAGTCGCTTGTTGACATCCGTGTTCCTAGCGTACTGAGTTTTGCGGATGACTGTGCAGAGAAAGAAAATCATGCAGCAAGCGCTACTTATAAACCCACGAGAGTCCCACAAAATGTTATCCCAGATACCGCATGGAATGGTAACATTGGACATATTATATATAAAGACTCTGTACACGGTATACCCGGACAATTAGGAGCCGGTGACGATCTTGAAACAACACATTGGAATAGACTCATACCTAGCGGAATGTGGAACGTAGATGCGAAAAGAAGAGGAAAGCTATTACCGTTTAACTTTACCAACTTGGTGATGCAAAGTCCTTTCTTTGGCTTTGACGGTCAACTTGGAATCGCTGTTGGACAAGTCTGGGCAGCTACTGAAAAGATGGACAATTATGATCAATTGCCTCAAGGTGTATTTGGAGGCATTCCAGCCCTAGAAGTTGTAGATCCCAACGATCCCGATAAATATATAACCAATAAACAGCCCGTCAGTAAGGTCGCTTTGGTATTAAAAAATCTAGGTTCTGACTACAGGGTCGGAGACCTGTTTAGAATAGAAGGATTTGAGAACAGTAGGTTAAAGGTCGTATCTGTAGGCAGAGAAGGTTGCATTACAGGCCTTCAATTTGATATCGAGCTTGAAGGGAATCAGCCTAAGCGATACAACGACAGAAAGCACTTGGGAACCTCAGTAGACGTAAATCGCCTTATAGCAGCAAATCCACAATTTGTGGACCCAATACTTTGTAACGATTTTAGCATCAAGCCCAGAACAGAACAATATGAACAAGGGAAGGCGGATATCACCTATATTACAAAATCTATGACTGGAAATGCTCAACTCAAACCTTTCACTAAGGAAAATGTTAGCGGAAAAGGCTTTCAGGCTTATGTGACAAAAGCAACACTTAGACAATTAGTAGATACTGATCATAAGCCTAAAATAGCTACGGCTCAGGACTATGAACAGCTTACCCTCCCAGCAGATACAAGTCAGGGCGGACCAGCAGGATTTGAGCCTGACAATGGATTTATAGAGGTAACAAAGGGAAATCACGTCGCTGAAATGACAATTACTGAGAAATCACCTAGTGGATTATATGATATATTCCTGCATTTCCACAACGATACACAGCATACACCTCTAAATAGCGATAATATGTATGCAACCTCTAATAACTGGGATCAATACGTTAATTTGACAATAACCCCTAATTAAGAACAAAAAAAACTCATTTTTGTGTATAATATAATAACCAGAAGGAGAACTTTTTATGGCTACAATCACATTTCACGCGAATGGTCACAGGACGCAGTATGCTTCTGCGTTTAATACTGATCCTTCCGTTATAGAACACACCAAAGGTTCTGGAATTGGCTTTTATGGCGCAGGTTTTGGCCTATCAGTTCCAGTTTCTCAATATCAAGATTCCAGCTATGTTACTAATAGCGACGGAACTAGTAGCGGTGTAAAATTAAACAACACAAAATTTATATCAGTTAGTGGCATTAAGGCCAATGGTAGTGCCGTCACTGGTGAGACATCGGGTATTCCAAACTGGTATGCCCCACTTAACATTAGATTTACGCACACTGAAGCTGTTGCTACTCAGAACTGCAAACTCAGAATCTTTGACAGGGACAGCATTGCAAATCATGCGAGTGGTGTTACTACCAAAGTTCTAGAGATTAGGCACCCGCATCCTGTTGAAGGCCATGCGATTGGAGTGACTAATGTTTCGGGTAGCGGGTCTTTGGCTCACTACGGCGTGACTGACGCTTCTGCTAGATTTGGTTGGTTCGAGTTTGATCCGGGAGACGGAGGCACTCCTCCAGATCTAACTCTCACGCCTTCTCCGGGCATGAGTGGCTTGAATACCGTTGATGGCGATCCTCTTCCCTCGTCCAATTTGATGGGTCCGGGATCAGATGGATACCTCAACTGGCTCACAAAAGAAGGTGCTGCCCATAGAGCATTAAGGCACGACTGGTACTTGGCACTTAGCGCTTCACCACAGTCGATTGGTAGCAAGACTGACTACGGTCTCTACTTCACTATAGAATACCTATAAGATAGGTTTTATGCAAAAGTAAAGGGGTGGCAAATGCCACCCCTTTTTTATTGCTCCTTTGTTTATTCGTTCTTTTCAGTTTTAGGGTTCCACTTGACCCAACCTCTGTCGGGCAACCAGTTGTCGCCATCTTTCCTCTTTGGAAATAGACCACCTCCCTTCTTATGAGAACCAAAGGATAGTTTTGCCCCGCAATCCATACAGCGCAGTTCATAATATAGATTGTCATCTACATTTCTCACCACAAAGCGTAGATTCTCAGAGCCACATTTTCCGCATTTAGTTTCCTCAAATACTTCCTGAAACCTTGCGATCTCAGCAAAAATGTCTCTTTGTGAGTCGCCTTCAATTTCTACACTGATGCGACCATTACCTGTTTTATAATTGACTTTCATTATTCCCTCCAGTCACTTAAGTAAGCAGTGATAGAATCTGGTATAAGATTCTTATCTTGTTGATAATCATTTAATTTCTGTATAGCAAGACTTGCTTGTCCTTTATCTACTTTTCTCTTTACATTTACGTCAAATACCTCCTTAAAGAACTCAGCAACGTTCAGATTTAACTGCTTACACTTTACGTCAATAAAGTTAGCCTGTGGGTCTGTCATTCTTTGCGAGTTATCGTACTCGCCTTCCGTTGCTACTTGTTTAGTTTGGCTAATACTTCT
>CEOU01040752.1_pt1 | contig 12548 bp, 4 predicted proteins | sample 530731 | NCBI WGS metagenome assembly CEOU01 (sample SAMEA2620894, study PRJEB7988) | marine metagenome | isolation source: saline water (ENVO:00002010), including
AACGCCCCGACTGGTCCCTGGAAGTTGATTACTCCAGATGTCGGGTTCGGGTACAGGTGGATCAAACCCATCGCCACGTCCTCTACACTGGTCACACCCTGGCTGCAGTACTCGTACATCTCAATGCACACGGCATCCCATCCAACTTCACAGCAGTAGGGGTCAACCTCGATCACCCACGAGTAGCAGAAGTCATTGGCCCAGTATGGTTCCCCTGGGCCAGTGATACACCCAGCATCGTACAGGCACTCCTCGTTGGCAGGCACGTTAGCGTACACGTTGTAGTTCGCAGCGTCAGGGTCCATGCAACCAGGCATAGGCAACTCACAGCTTCCGTTGTTGGTGTTGGCCATGGGGTCGTAGTTGATGGCCTCTGGGATCGTGCATCCGTAGATGAACGGAATGCAGCTGTTGTTCTCTGTGTTCGCCAGCTCGTTGTAGTTGAACATGGTGGGGTCAGTGCATCCAAACACAACCTCTTCGCATTCCGCTGGATCGGTAGCAGACTCGTTGTAGTTGAAGGCAGTGGGGTCTTGACAGCCGACAACCTCAAGCTCGTCACACACCCCGTCACCGTCTGTGTCGTTGATGCACTCGTTGTCGCACCCGTAGTATTCAATAGGGAAGGTGCAGTCCCCGTCTACGTTTGCTGCTGGGTTGTAGTTACAAGCGAAGCTAAGAGTGCAGCCCTCGACACCAAGTACACAGAAGTCTCCGCACACAGGCACACCCTCGTACTTGAACGGGAACTTCTTGATGGCGTCGGACCATGGGTTGGTCCCGCCCTCCATGAACACACCGTTGGGTCCGTCGAAGTAGAACCCGCATTGTGAAGCGGTCGTCTCCGCGTTGCCCTGCGTGAAGAACATCACGTTGACCGCCTCTCCAGAATACAGGGGGATCTGAATCTCTTTCTCAAACTCGTCGGCAGGGTACATGGTAAACGGTCCCCAGATCTCGTCTCCCTGCTGAACTCCAACCCAGCTCCCGAACCAACCGTCACCCGCTCCGTCTGTAAGTGTCAGAGTAAAGTCACAGTTGTCCTCTGTCTCCAGAGTGTTTGCATCTTCGTTGAAGTTAATCGCATCTGGATCAGTACATCCCAGGATCACCTCTGTCTGGCAACTGCCGTCGTCGATCACAGCGGCAGGGTCGTACTCTGTAAACCATGAGTCGGTACACCCTTGAGGGATCGGAGGAAAGCAAGGGTCTACAACGATGATGTCACTGCCAATGCTCTCGTACTGCGTGGTGTCACCTACATAGTAAAGCTCATCGCCACACAAGTTGGACACAAACAGGTTGCCATCGACGCCACCGTAGCAGCTACCACACATGCCGTCACCAAATGTGTCGTACACGTTGACCTTGAACTCTGATCCTACAGGCAAGCACACAGCCTCTACGACAGGAGCCCCTACAATAGAATAGCCTGACCCCTCTGCAACAATCTCACCATCTGGGAATGTCATTAAATCCCAGCTGATCTCAGCTGCATAAGTGTCAGGCGTAACTGTGACAAGGATGTTATTGTATCCTTCTTCGCACTGAACGGGCGGGAAGTCGCATGGAGCAGGCGCATTAGCCCATGGATGGTAGTTGATTGCACCCGCCTGCATGCAACCAAAGATGGGGGGCGGACAGGCCAGCACCTCGAAGGGAATGGTTTGCTCTGACGTGCTGAAGTCATACACCGTGGTGTCTAACTCACAGGTGTTGATCGAGAACCACCCCTCCCCGAAGCCACAGCAGATGCCGTCACCAAAGGAGTCGTAGATGGTAAAGGTGTACTCACCAAGGGGAAGCGGAAGGAAAGCCTCCACGTAGGGATACTCACCCTGCAATGGCGCTGACCCCGCGACGATTGCGTTGCTGGAGTCACGAACAAGCCACGTGGTCTCGCCCCCGTATGCGTCCCCCTGAATAGCAATAGACACCCACCCCTGTTGCGCCACGGCAAACAGAGGCATGAGAAAGATGAGGCCTATCAGCCGCTGCATGATTCGCAATCTTCTGGGCTGTCGATGTTGCAGGTAATCTCACCGTCTTCGATCTTCTTCTCCTGCTTCTTCAGCTTGTCCTGATCCAGGAAACCGATGTCATCAAACTCTTCCTCCATGATTACTTTTTTGCTTTTTCGATTGTTCGCCCAGCGAAATATGCACCAAATGCTGTTAGCATTAAAACCTGCAACAAATCTACATAAGAATCCTTGACGTTAAATGGCCAGTTGTCCATGCTGTCAGCCACCATGGTCACCATAAACATGCCCATCAAAGCGATCAAGGTGACGGGTCTAATCAGCTTGGCCAGCTTGACATCACTGCCCATATCCGCCTTCCATCTTTCCGTTACATTAGACTGGAATGCAATCTCTGCATCGACAGCAGCAACCCCCTCGTCTGTGTTGACGTCGGGGTCTTTTTCGATGAGGTTCTTTACAATGCCTAACCCTCCCTGATCTGGGAGAAGGTCGCCCACCACGTCTAAAACGTTGGGCGCCTTCGACTTGAGCCACTTGCCGAGACCCGTGTCTTTAATTTTTGCCTCTGTATTTTTCATAGAGTTCGTTGTATTCCATAACTAGTTTTCTTTCAATCTCCTGTAGCCTTGCAGTCTCGTTGACTCGCTGGATGTATGGAAGAGAGTCAAGCCCTCTTCGCTTTGCTCTGAGGAACTTGAGCTGCTTCTCCACAGCCTTCATCTTTTTGTCAAGAGCAAACACTCCTTTGTATCTGCCTGGCTGACTAGACCTATTGTTCTTCATTTCTTTGTACAGCTGTGACACTTCGCTTTTGTTCGTGTCGTACAGGTCGAAGTCGTAGTAACGAGACGGTTCACCGTACACCTTACGGAGGAACGGGATGTCGTTAGCTTGCAGCTGAACTTTCTCCCCTTGAGTAATCATCTGTCCAATAGCATAGGTAGACTCAGCTCCACGGATACCGAACTGTCCAAGGCCTCCGATGTAGTACTCGAATGGATACCAGAACAAGTCGGGGTTCACGTCAACGGAACCGCTTACCTGCTTGCTGCCACCAGTAGCATCATTCAACCACTGGAACATGCTCTTGATTGCGCGAGGAGATCTAAACGAGAGCTCTGCCTCAGGGCGCTTAGCCCCAACAGGGAACTGAGTTTGGTAAACTCTGGACCCGAAGTAAGTTTCGTTGACCGCCATCTCCACCAAAGGCTTGAACACCGTAGGTGCTGCACCCTTGGCGATGTACTTGGCGAAGTTCTCAGACTGACCGAAGCTTACTGGAGAGAACGAGCTAAAGGCTGAGTTGGCGACAAACCACATGGCGTCGTCCGTATCTCGCTCTCCAGCCATGGTCTCGGCCAATGCAGTACCGAAGTTAGAGAACACGTTGTACCCATACGGAAGTGGGATCTTGACGTAGTTCTTGCCGTCGTACATCATGATCAGGTTGCGCTCCTTCTCGTAGTCAGGGATCTTGTTGTAGAACAACTCACCGTCCTCATCCTCGTCGGACAACGCCATGTTCAGCATGGCGATAAGTCCCGACGTCAGGGCTAGACCCATCATGATTTTCTGTGGCGTGCTCAGCTCCTTGCTGAATGTACCATCCACATTTTCCACGGTCTTCAGTTTGCCAAGAGATCTAAACAGCCTGACGCTACCCTGGATGGATGCGTTGAAGAACAGGTAGTATGCGTTGGCCACGGCCCCATACTCACCAGACTTGTTGAAGTTCACGGTGATGTTCTTTGCGAGCTGGGCTGCGTCCTCTCGGGACACGCCAGCCTCGCGAGCTTCGATGTATGCAGACAGCCTGATGCTGTTCTCGAACGCATCGTTCACATTCTCAATGTGTTGCAAGGAGTTCTGCTCCATCCACTTGATGGCCTTCTTAGCCTTGTTTCCCTCGCTGGTTTCGAGGTCAAGCTCAGCTGCGATCTCCTGCAGTGGCTTCACGAATCCCCAGCCAGTCTGACCTCCGTCAGCCTTAAACTCTTCGAGATACTTGGCGAGTACTGGGTCCAGCTCTTGACCTGCCACATCACTCTTGAGTAGCGCCTTCAGGGTGCTAGGCACACGCTGGATGATCTTGCGAGCAACAGAGTGCTTGCCTTTGATCGCCCCGTCTGCAAGCTCCGCTTCTGCAATCGCGTTAGGGATAGCAGAGAGGATGTCTCGCGAGAAGTTACCCACGATAAATTCAGGGTTGCGTGTGGTGAATGCAACTCTCAAGAAGTTTGCAGGAGCAGCCATCAATTTAGACAGGGCATCCATCTTCTGGACTCCCATCCCCTTGAGGTTGTTCGCGAGTGACTCATCTTTGAAGATAATGAACTTCTGCTCTCCATCGATGCGTACACCCACGGCCCTGTCAGCGTTGGTGACAGGTACGTTGTCTGACACGTTCCACAGATTGGTGTTGGGGTTAGCCTCAGCAAGTCTGTACAACGACTGGAGCGCCTCGTTTCTTCTCGCCTTAATTGTGACGGCACCGCTCTGCTGGATGACCTGAGCCACGATGTTCGCAGCCTTGGTCTTTCTACCCTTAGCCTTCTTCGTCGTAGATCCTTTGACGTGAAAACCAATACCGCCTGTAGGGTATGGATAGTTGTCTACATCCTGGGAGTCGGTTGCCACACCAGCCAGTGGGACGTAGTGCTTGAACATCTTCTCGAAGGAGTCAATACGAGTGTCAGACTCAAGCCCGAACTTCCGCATGGTGTCCCGTGTGTTCTGTGCAATCTCCTCTACGATAGCAGCAGCCTCCTCAAGGGCTGCTGTCTCTTCCTTAGAGAATGCAGCCAGGATATCCGCAGCTTCTTTGTCAGTCAATCCAGACCCGTTGTCCACGTTGTCTCTGCTCTTGAGCATCGCGTTTCTTTCGGGTGCGTGGCGTGCGTACATGAAGTCGGTGAGATCTCCAATCTTTACACCCTTGTTCTTCATGGTCTCCTTCAGCCTAGTGACCACCTTCTCAAGTTGCTCAAGATCGTAGTGAGCCTTGCCGTACATCAACTCTTCTGCTCTCTTGAAGTTCTGATCTCCCTCAACTCTTCTTCCTCGTGCAGCTTCGATGTCCTCCTGCATCATCATGATGGGGGCAAATTTGTCTGCAAACTTGAGGCGGAACCAGTCTACTTTCTGTTGGATAGCAGACCTGGTTCTTGGAGACCAAGAGTTGTTGTTGAGTGAGTCGAGAGATTCTTCTGGGTCGAGGCTGTCAACGACCTCTTCATCAAGGCTGACTTCTCCAGTGAAGATGCCCTGAGCAACACCAGAAAGAGTCTCAGAAATACCCCTCTCCGCTTTCTTTCTGGCATCTCTCATCTCCTCAAAGTCCTGCATAAGTTCAGCATTCTCTTTGGAGTACTCTTGCATCAATCGCTGCTCTTCCTCGTTAAGCTCCCTGCCCTCTCTTTTTGCAACCTCTCTTACAGCCCTCATTTTTTTAGCGATCTCCGATTGCTTCTCTTCAATCACTTTTCTTGCCTGGTCCTCGGCCCTTTTCCCCTCTTCAGTTATTGATTCTTTTCTCTCGATCATCTCTCCGACGGTCTCGTCAGAATCCTTTGTAGCCTGCGAAGACATAGCCATTCTACCAAGAGGGAGGCTTTCTTTCATGCCAAAAAAGTCGGTGCCTTCACTGCTGACGATGGTGTACTTGAATGCCTTGCCCTTTACCTGCTTGACTTCGAAGTTTGTCAAGATCTCAGGAGGCATGCCCTCTCTAAACCTAACTCTTGCTGGGACTTCTCTGTATGCAACAACATGGGCTGCGCCAACATCTTTAAACTTACTAGCCTCAAGCTTCTCTCTGATGTCAACGTAAGACAATCCCAACGCTTTGGCTGATGAAGTCTTCGTACCGAAAACTCTTTTGATAAACGCAGCATTGCTTCGGATAGATCCGTCAACAAACTTGCCTTCACCGTCCACCTGGAATGCCTGAATAAAGTTTGCGAGAGACGACTTCACGTCTTCGTCAGACATCTTGCTGAACTTAGGAAATCCAAACACGTTTCCATCCCTGTCCACGACAGCATGAACATCTAGTCCAGTTCTTGATCGAACGTTTGATTCAGTTGCCCCTCCGTAAGATCTCTCGATGGCAGTCCTAATAGCTCTGAACGTATAGTTGTTTGCGGTTTGAGGCGCGGCTTTAGCCCCTTCTTTGAAGGCGCCAAGAGCGTCTGCCTCAAAAGCCTTCGCGAAATTTCTGAGAGCTTGTCCTTCGAGGCTGTCGATGGCTTTGGAGATCATGTTAATAGCACGAGGATTAGACATGATACTGTCTGCTTGCAAGCTAAATGCCACAAGAACCATGACGGTTTGAATGTCTCCCGTCCCGTCGTTCACCCTTTCCGCCTCCTTTCTAATCGCTTTCTCAAGAGCCTTGACCATCTTGTCAGCGTGAGATCTAGATGCGTGAGATGATACAGCTCCGTCTACATTCTCCGTGCCTACACCAGAAGACCTTGAGGTCTTGTCGTACTGAATGGCGATGAACACCCTTCCGAGGTGCTCCCTCAAAGACTTGACCTGATTGGTAACCTTGCTCCATCTAAGTGGGACGCCCGCCGAAGTTGGGTCTTCGACAGCATCCAGAACCTCCTCTCCACTAACATCATTGTCGAAGTCTGCTTCGGGATCAGGCTGAACAGAATCCAAGAAGTTATCTACTGCGGTTTCATCTGCAGTCGTGTCTCCCAATGGCCCCACTCTAGATCCAGACTTTTCTGCAAGTCGATCGATCACTGCAATGTAGTTGTCCTCGTTCGGATCTTTCTTGCTGACAAGCTCATTCATCTCACGCATCGCTTGCTTGATATCACTCAATCTCTGTTGCTCCGCTTCAGTGAGATCAAATCCTGCGGGCAGCTTTGCCTGAAGCATTTGAATGGCGTCGAGCTCAGTGGTGAGTTTCGGTGCGTGTTTGTTGTATGCTGTCTGGCTGTACAGGTTTCTCTGATACATCGAGTACAACCTGGGCCTCATCTGAATGATGTTGCCCTGCTTGTCCTTCTTTGGGGTAGGAGTCTTGATGTCCTTGACCTTGCCGTCCGCGCCAATGTACTGAGCCTTAGCAATATAGTCATGCTTGCCATTGCCAGTCATGGTTGCCCAATAGTTTCTCCAGTGCCAGTAGTCCTTGAACTTCATAGTCCTTCGACTCGTGCTTCGTGTTATTCCGAACTTATCTACGTTCAGGAACAAGAAGGTAATCTCTTTGTCGACAAGGTCTGGGTACGCCTTTGACTTTAAAGAGTCCCTAACAGTCGACTCGCTTGCCTTGACATCAGCCTCTGCTTCTACATCTACTTTAGCCCCCGTCTCTGACGCCGCAGCGATAGCCTCTGCAATGCCAATTAGGTTTGTCCTGTTGGTAATGATGTAGTTGTCTGCGTAGGCTCCGTGCTTCTTCCTGATCAAGTCATTAAAGAAGCTGATAATTCTCTGAATAAAGTTCTTGTTCTGACGCTCCAGCTTACGGAGACCATCTTCGTTGGCAAGCTCTTCCATAAACCCAACAACAACCTCCTCATCCTGCACTTGCTGAGAACGCGCCGCGTACTTGTTTCTGATCGCCTCAATCTTTCTTGGATCCCAAACCTCCTCAATCTCTTTGATGACGCGCTTCATCACCGCAGGATCTTTCAAGAGGTCGTGTACCACTGCGTGAGCAAACTCGTGCCTAATATTTGCGTTTGTACTTTCTTTAGAGATGTGAATCTGTCTTTTTCTTGGCAGGAAAAATGCGTTTGAATCAGGGTTATTCTTTGGGTGAGCTTTGGTCAGGTCAGCCTTTGTCTCGTGGATGATAACCTCGACATTGATACCCCTTAACAGATTGCGAAGAAGCTTAACAAAGTTGGTGGGAATACGCTGAGCAACCGCATCGGTAAGATCCTTGTCTGATCCGAGAATGATTACCTTCTTATCAGGGTCTTTGCTAATCGGTTCTTGCTCCTCCTGTGCTTCTTCTTGCTTTACCTCTTCGTCTTGATCTTGCTCGGCGTCATCTTCAATCTGCTCCCTGGTCAACCCATCTTCCCTGGGCAGAGCTTGGCTTGCAATCTCCTCCATGCGTGCCGCAGCTCTAGCCATTCCCTCTACGTTGCCTGCGCCTTCAGCAGCGCTGGCATTGTAGTACTCCTGTTGAAGCTCTTGCTTTTTGTTTTGAAGAGCAGAGAGTCTTTGTCCGAGGTAGAGCACCGCCTCTTCGTCAGCCTCTGTGTCAAGGGGCATATCCCTGATCATCTCGAAGTCGTCCAATGTGTCCTGGATCGCTTGATCGACATCCTCCATTGCATCTTCAAACCGTTCGAGCAATGTGAGTTGGTTTTCTTCACCGTCGTACTTTGATGTGATGCCGTTTCTCTCTTCGATCAGAGACTCAATCTCCTCTTTGAACTGATTCTTTTGAGCGTCATCTTTTGATCCTTCGATCTGGACCAATCGTTTGTTAATCTCTGCGTCAATACCAAGGACTCTATCAAACCCTTCAGGGTCTCTCCTTCTGAGAACCCTGTAAGCTCTGTTCCTGCTGGCTGCAATCTTAGATTGTCTTGACCTGATGTCCTTGATTCTAGAGTCAAGCTTTGCGAGTTCTGATTCAGACAAGTCCTCGCTGAGAACCTTGTCGACGATGTCCATCGCCTCTTTGTGAAGAGCCTGATATTCTTCGTGGCTGATATCTCCAGGGCGAAGACCAAGAAGGTTGACCGCCCCTCTGTACGGGGCACCAGCAACTCTGAAAGCACCACCCATCAAGGCACCACCGATGCCAGCCTCCTTCACTCTTGCCAACACTTCAGCTCCACTAACCTCTTTGCCAAGGATGTTTCTCTCTGATTGAATTGCTGCCAATTCCTGAGCAATCTCTGTGACGGCTTCGCCGCTTGTAGCGCCGACAAATCCAGCAGTGGCTCTAGCAATGGCGTTTCTACTAATGGCTTTTCCAATCTCAGAGGTCGCTGCCTTGGCTCCCACTCCGCTGAGTCCAAAGGTTGCAGCAAGGAACGAGTCACCTGCACCTTCGACAACTCCCATCAGTGAGCTATGCGCGTACTTCTGAGCGTTAGACAGATTTGGGTCGTTTGCAATTCTTTGATAAGCAGCAGACCCTCTTGTAATCATGTTGAGAATTGCAGGAGCACTCTTCTGCATTTTCAAAAACCTACCACCATACATGAGTGCCTTCGCTCCAAACCCAGTTGCTTGAGCCGCAGTGGAAGTTCCACCAGTCGCGAGACCTGCAAGAAGGCTAAGTGTCAGGTGAGGGATTTCTCTAATTGCAAGACCCTGCACAGCTTCCAGAACGTTGCCGAAGTTAACGTCCGTTAAATGTTCAGGCGCTCCTTGAGCGATGTTCAAAAACTGATAAGCTTGATCTGCAAGCTGAGATTGTTCTGTGTATTCATCACCCAAGTCTTGAAGATCTTGAGATGGGTCAGCCCCGAGGGTTGTTCTTGCGCTTTCGTACAGATCAACAAAAAGTCCTGGGGTATCAGCAGCAAGTTTTTCTGCAGTTGCGCTGAACATATCGTCCATAACCTCAGTGCTATTGTACGCTGGCATCTTGATAGCAGATGCCAGGTCTGTCCTGCCCTCCTCCTTGAGGATTTCAATAGAACCCCTTCTTAGATCATCAAACTCCTTTAGCGCAGTGAAGTAGTTTGTATTTACCTGTTTTTCTAAGGGTCTAAAGAGAGTCCCGTACAAAGTCCCTGGCTGCATGAGGGCAGAAACTCCCCCGTATTCTTCGTAAGCACTCTTAGCGTTCTCAAGCTTGATCGAACCTTGAGAAAGATTCTCGGTCATGGCATCAACCTGAGCTTGCGTTTCCTCTACATACTTCTGCCTGTCAGAAACTCTTTGCTCAAAGCCCTCCTGTCTTTTCTTTTCAAAGTTAGCTTGCTCCTGATCAGAAAGGTGTTGAAGCACCGCGCTTCTGTCTTCTGAGGAAAAGTCTGCGTTGTGCTTGACATACATACTCGCAGCCAATGGGCTGAGATTATTCTGAGATATGTAGTCAAGAAGTTGTTGCTGCTTTTCGTTCATGTTATTCCGATTCTACGACGATTGTTGGCATAGCCAACTCTTGGCCAAGGCTATCTACAAATATAACAAGATCTGCAGTGCCCGTAGAATTGGGTTCAATCTTCACGAAGACATCTGTCTTATCACCAATAGCTTCTTCAACCTTAGATCTCGTGGTCTCTGGGAGAGCATTCATTGTAGCTTGAGACTCTGACGATACTCTTTGAAGAGTTTCTCTTTGGTCTGCAGAAAGGGCGTCGACAGACTCGCGCTGCTCAGGAGGTGTTGTCTCCTGAGCTGGCTCGCTGCCCACTTCAGACTTCGCGTCTTCTGTATATTCATACTCCACTCTTGGTGACTCTTCCCCGCTGAAGTATCTAAGGACGTCCCTAATTCTTGCGCCGAAACCGCTGTATTCTGGGTTCTTTCTTCTCATCCCAACATCCTCCATCCTCCCTCCCTCTGGGGGATAAGCCCTATACAATTCGCCCACAACCTCTCCGTCAACAACTACGTTTTTAGATGCTCCCGTCCTGGCTGCTTCACTGTCAGGAATGTCTACATAGACAGCGTTTTTAGGAATCTTGTAAAGCCCATTGTCAAGCTTTTTGTCGTCGGTGTAATAAACCGAAATCGGGTCAGAGTCGGTCGCTGCTTCAAGGTCTGATGTGTTAAGACCAGAGAAATCAACCTGACCGCCTCTACGCCGCAGCTCTTCAGCTTCATAGAAAGACCTGTTGATTTCTAAGTTCTCAGCGTCTTCCCTCTGCTTTTTTCTAATCGCTGATTCCTCGATCATTGTAGAGATGACGCCAGTCCCAGCAACCTCGTTCTCAATGTTTCTGTACAAGTCACTGCTCTGATCAATCACCCTGAACTCCTCTCTCACCCCCTTCTTTTCCTCGCCTGTATCGGCGTTGGTCTCCACGTACTTTGTATCAATAAGGACGACCATCTTGCCGTCCGCTTGGATGTTAAAACCTCTGAGGATTTCGTCAGGCTCAAGGCCAGGCATATCTGGTCTCGTATATCCAGTGCCCTCAAACATGTGGATGTCGTAGGCTCCTTGATAAACGTCTTCAAAGACATAGTCTTGAGCGTCGGCGCCCTCTGGATCGAGTACTTCGCTCTCGTCAATAGTCGGTCTAGTTCTGTACCCCCCACTGAAGATCTCGTCATATCTCTCTTGCTGCGCCACACTCCGAGCTCTGCTGGCCATGCCCTGGATGTAGTCAGCCTCAATGCCTCCGTAATAACGCAGAGCCTTTTCGAGCTCTGCGGGATCCTCTTTGATGTCAACAATCATTTGCTCAAGCTGCCTCATGCCACCCTCTCCTTCGAGGGATTCAAGGCTCACTCCACGCACATCATTGATGTAGTTGTAGATAGCTGTCTCTTGATACGGTGATGTCTCGTAAATGCCAGTCTCAACGAAAGCATCAATGACTTGGTCTCTACCAGACCTCTTCAAGACATTCCCCTCAGGATCTAGAACCGCATCGTTACCAATGGTGTTGATGTATCTATCACCATTAGCTTGAGCCCAAGATCCTTCAGCCATGATCTCCCCAAACTTCTGTCTGGTATTGAAGAAGAGCGGGTTCTCTCCGTTGTAGTAACCATCCTCACCCAAGATCATGCCTGGAGATCCACCCTGAGAGATGTACATCTGGTTGGTTGTTGGATCAAACCTAGCCATAACTTCAGCATCTTCTGACTCTGCAAAAGCCTGCTGAGCTTGAGCAAGGGTCTTCTCGTATGACGCAGGGTTTTGAATGACAGACTGCAGTTGCTTCAAGCTGTTCTTACGTGCGGCAATCGCCTTGTTGTAGAAGTCGGTTGTAATGAGCTTGAGCTCGTCCACTCTCTGCTTGTTCTCCTTTGACGGGTCTGCAGAGTACATGTCAATCGCGTTCTCAAATGCGTTGGCATACTCTGTCAAGATGGTCTTGGACTTCTTACCCAGGTAGTTGGCGTCTGATTCATAGCCAGTCAACAGAGTGTCGAACTCTGTCATGTTGGCTTCGTACAGCGCCTTGTCTGCCTCTGCTTTTTTAATAGCGCCAGACAATCCCCCTTCGAGGCCTGAGTTGCTCGTCTTGATAGCTCTTACAAGAAGGCTCATTTCTTAAATGCTTTGAGTGTTTCGTTTGCTGTCTTGGTCTCGTTCTTGCCAAGCTTAACATTCTGACCTTTCAGGAGGCGACCAATGACTCTCTTCAAGAACCTTCGCTGCTTTGGATTAAAGACCAAGGTCTCATCGCCAGTAACTGTGGCGATGGTCTTTCCTCCTTTGGTCTTGACATCGTACTCTACGCTGTGGTCTGCAGTGTACTTGCCTGGGGTGGTAATAGAGCCTCCTTGCGCGTTGCCAAATGTCCCGCTACCAAACCCTGCATTCTGTGCAAGACCTGCGAGTTCTTGGTCGAGTGCGGCGAGTCTTTGCTGCTCGGCAAACACGCTACCCATACCGCTACCTGAAGTCGCGGTAAGCATAGGTGTTTCGTCCACTGTTGGTTGGTCC
>CEOU01008458.1_pt1 | contig 12483 bp, 1 predicted proteins | sample 530731 | NCBI WGS metagenome assembly CEOU01 (sample SAMEA2620894, study PRJEB7988) | marine metagenome | isolation source: saline water (ENVO:00002010), including
CAGGCTATAGTTATATTTCTTATAGGTTGGTATATAATGTATAATATCTTCAAAGATGATTAGTCTATATAGAAGTCTTGTCTTCTTAAGAACCCTTCCCATTTTTGTATGGTGTATAATGCAGGTATAGCATCAAACCATTCTTTCCTCACTTTTGGTGTACCTTTCTTAGGTTTATACTGATAATATAAATCAGAGTTTCTAAGAAGTTCTCTATGCTCTCTTCTTGAAATACCCCACTCTCCATCTAGACCACCAAAAGGAGTTGCCATTTTACCTCTCTGGAAAGCGTATGTAAATGTACTAGTAAATGCTTCACCTATTTGTCCTAGGTTTCTTGCTGATGCAATAGGATCACTAATAAATTCACCCGCTTGATTGATACCTACTGGAGATATTGGTACATACATTATAAGTTCTTTATATGTTCTATCTGCCTGATAGATAGCTAAGTTTCTTAGTCTTCTAAGTGTTGGGTCCATATCATCGTCATCATCATCAAATAAGCTCTTCAACAATGAATGGCTCATCATAGCAGCCATAATCATACTTAAATCTGCTAGTGTTCTCTTAATACCTAATAACTTATTTTGTAGTCTTTCTTGCTCTTGTGCTCCAGCACCTTCTTTACCAAACTCACTCTTCATGTAGTCTTTAAAGTTTACAGCTCTGAAGTTAGCTTTTCCTATCTGTTTCATCATATATCCAAAGAATCTCATAGCAGATATATATCTACCTTCCATCCAACCTAAGTTTTCATCAAAGTATTCTTTTTGGAATCTAGCTCTAATAGCAGGAGCAAGCCATTTTTTAAATTGGAATATAAGAGCTCCTATATTATGCCTTTGTAATATAACTCTGTCTTCTCTAGCATAGTTACCATGTATCTGCTTGTTTACTTCTCTAATCTTCATTCTCAGATCAAACTTAACATTCTCTGTAAATTCTACAAGAGTTTCATTACCACGTAAATCTTTTTCTACTAGAGTATCAAATCCTTCTTTTAATTTTACTGACTGTGTTTTAGAATCATATTCATATGCATCATATAAACTCATTCTTTCTTGAGTTTTACTATTCATAATAACTTGATCCATAAGAATTGCATTACCCACAGTTGTCTGTACTTTATATTCTGCAGCATCCTGTAAAGAATAACCAAATGCTTTTATGTTATCTAATGTAAATAAGTCATCATTCAGAGCACCTTGACCTTGAACAGATTCACGTATATCTGCATAAGCGTCCATCATTTTTAGTTCTAAGGCTAAAGCTTCCCATTTATTCATAGGAAGTCTTGGGTCATATCTATTACCTTTATCTTTTGTTGATGCATAAGAAAGTCTTTTCATCATTCCTTGAGCAATATTTCTACCATAAAACTCAGAGTTTGAACGTGCATAAGATTTTCTACTAAAAAATCTTTGTCCTAATGCTTCTATAGAGTTGTTTGCAGATGCTATTGCTAAGTTATTTAAGTTACCTATTGCATTAAATGCAACATAAGATAAAGAAGAATACTGTATAGCAAGATTAGTTAATTTATCAAACGTAGTTCTTGTCATCTCATCTGAGTTATAAAAGGTCATTGAGAACCAAGCAGCAAGTCTTTTCTTTGTATTCTCTTGTTCATTAGACTTAGTTCCTCTTTTACCTGCCATTTTCATAACACCATCTGCTACAGCACCTGCTCCTTGTTTTACATATTTTATTACACCTTTACTGCTTTCATTTGTGTATACTCTATTATCTACTATTTCTTTAATACCTAATAGTGTATCTTCAATATCATCCATTGCTTCATACATGCTTGACATTGCTGTAAACTTAACAAGGCTATCTGCAAAATCCATACTTAGTTCTGTTGCATCTGGTTTACCCATAATGGCTTGTTGCTCAGCTATTAGTAATTTTTTCTCTGCTTTATATTTTTCTCCTGTAATCTTATTTTGTTTTCTTAGCTCTTCTAAATTATTAATTTTTTCTTCTATGGCCTCTACTTGTTTTTTTGTTTTAGGTCTACCCACAAACATAATTGGTATACTCTCAGTAGGGTTTCCATATTCATCTGTTGCTACTCTTCTAAAACTTGTTGTAGTTGTAAATACATCTTTTACGTCTCTACCAAATCTTCTTAAGAAACCAGGCATTAATCCTTTTCTTTTTACCTCAGATATTGTTTTACCTCTTACAATAGGAGCAAAACCTAACATTTGATCTCTGACAGACATTGGTAACTTTTTAAGTTGTCTATCATACTCTTCCATGAAATGATTGTAAAACTCTCTTCTTGCAACACCTAATGCTGTATTGTCACTCATAAGTTTATTATACTTTTCACTTTGAAGATCTGTCCTATCTGCTCTAGCCTGTCTGTATTTTCTTTTTGGAAATGAAAGCTTTGCTGGTATTAATCTACCTGTAGGAACACCATTTACTTTTTCCATTACTTGTGCGTCTTCAACTACATCATAGTGTTTCAGATAAAAGTTTTCTTGTTGCTCAGGAGTTACACCTGCTTTGAATATCCAATAGCCATGATCTCCTTGAGGTATATAAGTCATAAACTTTGATCTTATATCTTTCCATTCTTGTGTGTATTCATGAAATTCTCCATCTACAGGATTACCAGCTTCATCTTTAGTTTCTGCTCTCCAAAAACTAGTAAGTGCTTGTCTTGCTTGATATAATTCTAAATTATATTTTATATCTACTGGGTCAGCCGTTTCTAGATCTGTTATTTCTCTGTATTCTTTCCAGTCTCCATTAGCATGTTTTAAAGGCTCTCTTAATTTTTCTAATCTACCATAATAATTATCACCAAGTTTTCTTACAAACCTGCCAGTAAAATTACCATCCTCCATCTCAGCCATAAATTCAAAAACATCTTTTGGATTTTTTCCTCCATCAAGTTTATATAATTTATTACCTAACCTTCTTGTTTCTGCTTGTGTTTCTTCTGCTCTAGCTTGTCCTCTTAACCTTGCTCTACTAAATTCTTTTGCTACTAATGCAAGAAGTGTATCAGGTAGTGTTGCTAAGTCTCTTGTGTTTAAGTCTAAGAAGCTTGTGTCTTCTGCTTTTCTAACAAGTTCTTTTATTTCTTCTTCTGTAAAGTCTCTGTTAGAATTATTTCTTACATAGTTTTCTCCCCAATCAAGCATTGCTTGTCTTATTAATCCTTCAGTATAATTAGTACCTTGTATTAATTGTATTTTACTTTCAAGATTATTTATTAGGGTTAGCTCAGATTTATTTAGTATACCTGAATCTGTAATTGTTTTAAGTGCAAGATAAGAAGTAGCAAACTGATCAAAGTTTCTTAAATATGTTATAAAGTTTGGATCATTAAGATTTTTTTTATCCCCAACAAACTTTATGAAGGTATCCATTTCTTTAATTGCATCTCTCATTAACTGTACAAACACATTGCTTTGCAATACAGCAGTAGCTGGATTTAGAGAGTCTAATGCTAACATAATACTAGCAAGAGCATTATTAGTATATTGTAATGCTTGTTCATTTGTTTTGTCAACAAATAACTTCTTCTTATAGTTTTCTAATGCTGTCTTTCTATCTTGTAAATGCTTTTGATAATTCTTTAGGTTACTATTTATAGTATTGTATCTAGTTTCATCAAACTCTGGACTTGTTGGATATTCTATACTATCTTCAACAAATGCAGAATCTACTGTAGGGTCAAATTGATTCTTTCTTATTTCATCAACTTGATCTTTTTGTATAACATCTACATTTAAAGGAATAAGTTTATTTACATAATCTTCATTTAATGATGGAGCATGATTAACTATACCTCTTCCATCTATTCTATATGTACCTAAGAACTTTTGATTCTTACCTGTACCGGAAATATCAACATGTATATGAAAAGTTGTTGCAGAGTTTGGTCCTGTTTCTACTTCATATCCCATGTTCTCAAACATTCTCCTGTACATATTTACTTGTGTAGCATGCTTTGCTCTTGTAGAAAGCCTATCTACACCAGCTTGTTTTAGCAAACTATCATTTTGTAAATTCCATTGTCTCTTATATTGTTCTGATGCAGTACTAGCGTAAGCAGTCTTACTTGTTTTAAGATCTATAATTTTAATTCTTCCTTTTGGTGTAATACCAACAATATCAGCAGTACCTGCTATCTTAGTTTTTTTATCATATACTACAACTTGTGGTATAAATACAGTACCATCCCCTCTCATACCAAGTATGTAAGCATGTAATGTATTATAAACATTATCTAATAATGCTCTATCATTTTTAAACTTGCTACCTTCTACTTGCTGTAAGTTTTCAAATAACTGATCAGCTGTTATATCTGAAAGTATAGCGTCTACCACAGAGTCAAAGTCATTACCTACAGCTAAGTTTTCTTGTATTTCTTGTTCATTTTGTAGCTTACCATTGATTGCAGTTGTTGCAGATAAGTAAGCTTCTCCTGTTGTAATATCATAGTAAGTATGGTTCTCTTCATTAAGTATAACAATACTATCCCCATACTTTACATCCTGTGGTCCAACAGAAAGTGAGTCAACACTATCTGGTAATTTTTGTGCAATACCAAATAACTTATCAATAATTGCTTTTTGTTCTGGGAATCTTGCTTGTGATTTAATATGATTTATAACTCTTTGTTTTTCAGGAGTTAAAGAATATCTGACTTTACCATCAGCTTTCATCTCTAATTTAAAACTTACGTCTGTTGTATTAAGTATTTGTGCTATCTCAGAAAGTTTTACATTTTGATTTATCTGACTAACTTTAAATACAGGCTTTGCATCAGTTGTAATATATTTATGTAAATCATTAATAAGATTTGCAAACCACTTTAGAAAATCTTTTATTCTGTCAAAGAATGATTTGCTTGGTGTAGTTTCATATTCTAAAGCAAAGTGTCTAGTAAGTGCTTGAGTTACAAGTTCTAAGTCTCTATGTAATTGATTAAACCCATTCTTATTACTATAGGTATCATCTATTTGCTGCTTAAGCTCAGGAAAGTTATTTTTAGATTCGCTAAGTAAGTTATCAAATAACTCTGAGTTTTCTACTTTGATAGCATCAACAAACGGGTGTAATATTTCTTCTATGGCTGTGTTTTGATTTACTCTTCCTCGTATTAAAACAGCATTGCCATCTACATAATAAGATTTTAAATCATCAAACTTTACTTTAGCTTTTGCTTTTGCAGGTAAAGAATCATAATATTTTCTAGCTTGCGCTACACTTACAACATTTACATTTACTTGTGGAAACATTCTTTCTAGATGTTCTATCACGGCTAATGTTCTTGTAGTATCTGCTGGTCTATTTTCAGGTACTATGTCACCAACTTTAAATAGACTGTCATTTACTGTTATACGTGCTGATCTTTTAGTTCTTTCTATACTTACTGTCTCAGAAGGTATGTTGTTTGCTTCTAGGTATTTAAATATTTTTGTTATGTTTTTGTCTAGAATTCCTTGATTAGCTACAAAACTTAAACCATCTGTAGCATTTACATAATGGTATCCTTTGTATTTTTTAGTAGCTAGTTTTTTCTCAATCAAGTTTCTTATCAAAGCTTGACCAAACTCTCTCTTCATAGTTGAGTACATTACCTTCATATCAGATTCCATTTGCTGTACCTGAACAAGGTTAGGTATAATAGTACTATTAGTAGTTCTTTGATAATTAATAATTGCTGCATCAACAATTATATCCTGACCAAACTCTGCTTTTAGTTCTTTGTACTCTGTTGTATTTTTATTAAAACATGCCATAATTAAAATTTACATCTTGTTTGTTCTATAAACTCTTCTTCTGTTAATTCAAACGCAGTATTCACATCTTTAAATGCAGCTAGCATATCACTATATGAGTTATATCCAGTCTTTAGTTTTCTAGCTTGGTTATCATTTATTTCACTATCCCAAAAGTCTCCTAGTGCTTCTTCATTAATACCTGTTTTACTCTTCAGTAATTTTCTTATCTTACTGGTTGTTTCCGGTCTTACTTCACCCTCTACTTGTTCAAACATTTCCTCTTGTGTTTTAGGTTTTGGTTTTGGGAATGCTGCTTTCATTACACTTTTAAATTTAAATAATTGATCTGCTGTTAGTTTTGATTCTCTATTACCAGCTACATTTAAAACTTTTACGTTATACTTTTTTATAAAAGCTTTTAACTGAGGTATAGTAGGGTTAATTGTAATAGGTCTTTTATATTGTTTTGCAAATCTTTCTGTTGCTCTTAACCCTGCAGAATTTTTATCTGCTGCAAAGTAAACTGTAGCATCTGAGTCAACAACATTCTGTTCTGTTCTAGATAAGTAATCACTAGATGCACTTTCTTCTAAACCAAAGTTTTTCAATTCAGGATTTGGTCCACGCTCTGTTCTATATCCTTGAGGCGCTGTTCCTCCTGTTTCTATTCCTAGCTCAGAAGCAGCTTCTAAACCAGCTTGATCTACACCTGTTTGACCACCTGATATTACTCTAAACTCTCCTTCCTCTAAAGGTACCTCTACTGCCTCAGTTCTCTGTGGTAGTAAATCAGAGATATCTCTTTCTGATATCTTTATAGATTTTTCATTTGCAACTATATCAACAGTTCCAGGATCAAAATCTAATTTATCTAATGCTAGTAGCTCTGCTTGATCTGCCATAGGTGCACTAGCTGTTTTTTTATCTTGTGTTTCTTTAATTACATTTGTATCAGGTCTAGTAAACCCAGGTGTATCAAACATAAAACCAATACCGTTTTGATTTATACTACCTTTAAATCTATCAAATGTATATTTCACACTATCTTTATTTTCGGAGTCATCTACAAGTCTATATAAATTTCTACCTATTAATATGTAACTTGGATAATAGATTGCTTGATCTATAACTCTTGCCAGACCCAACTCACGTGCTTTTTTTTCAGAGAAGAAATAATCTTCTTGAACATTTTCAGTACTAACAGGATCTGATGTCATTCTTCTACTACCCTTAACAGTTTGAGGCATTATGGTTGTCAAATATTGTGCAGAAGGTATACTTTTAAAATAACCTTGTACAAAGTCTTGCATTTTAGGTGTAGAATAATCTAAATTGCCATCTTGTGTTTTATCTAAGAAGTGTTCAAGTACAAACGGTGTTAATGCTTCCATAATAGATCCTGTATTAAACTGTAAGCCATCTTTAATTATTATATAATGTAATAATTTTATTGCGTCAGGTCTAGTTAATGCATTCCCATATAATGCAGCAAGTCCATTCTGTATTTTAATTTTTTGATTATCACTTAATCTAGCAAAAGTATTTGAGACAACTTTATTTAATCCATCTTTACTATTAGGATCTGTTGCTTCTACTGTCTGTAAGAAAGTATTTAAGAAGTAGTTGTCTTTGTCAGACATTTTTCTAAGTTTCTTAACTACATCTACAATGCTTTCACCTTTACCATTTTCATAAATAAATTCATTACTTAAAGATCCCACTGTTTTACTACCGCTTTCTAGAAGAGCATCTCTATATTTATCTATTAATAAGTAAGACAAGAAATCTAATGACATCTTATTTATCTTAGTATCATTACCAAATGCTTCATCTCTATCTAGTAAAGACCTTGTAGCATGTACTTTAAGTATTGTAGAAAACATTATCTGAAACTGCGGGCTATATCTTATAAATACCTTAGGTAAAAGTTGTTGTGTCATATCTTTGAATATTTCAATATTCCTTCCGTGATATGACTTTTTCATAGGAGCTGCAAAAGGTACAAAAGGAGAAAAAATTTCTTTTATGTCTTGTATTGTATTTTGTACATCATTAAAATCTTTACCGTGACCTTTATCAAGATTCATTACATTACCTACAAGTCTAGCATGCTGAGCTATCTCATATAACCTAGCACTTATTCTAGCAATATCATCAGTTGATGCTTTTACTTTTTTAGCTTCTCTATCATAAGTTTGTAGGAGCTGTGTTGTTGTTGTAGAAACTGGCGTTCTCCCTAAGTCTCTGTCAAGCTTTAGGCCATAAGTAACATACTCTGCTCCTCCAAAAGGTGAGTTTACTAATAAAATTATATCATTTAAAGGAATACCTAAAGAAATACCTGCAGCTACTAATGGAAGATTTTCTTTATCTAATCCTAATAATGCAGCTAATCTTTCTTTTGCATTGTCTGTCATTGCTGTTATAAGCTCATCAAATAATATAGCAGTTCTATCTTGTCCTGTTTTGCTAACAAATTTTGTTGCTTTATTTTGATTTATAGTAAAAGAAAAGTCTTTGTTTAATGTGACATTATTTTCTCTTAGTAAACTATATACAAGATTTGGTTTAACGGCTAAACCAATATTAGCAGAACCTTCCTTATTATTTTTATATGACAAGTATTGTCCAAGCAATCTGTTTACATTTACATTTACTTCAGAGTTTTGTGCAGCCCACTCAGGAACAACTTCTTCCATATATTTTCTGGCTGCTCTTAATCTTTCTACCGCTGCTTCTTGTGCTATTATAGGCACTTGTCCTTCAGCCGCTTCAGTCATTGCTTTATTACCTAACAAAGCATATTTGTAATCCAAGTCTTTATTAGAATAAGCAGCAGAGTATGGCTCACCAAACTTTTTTACATATGTGTTATACTGTTCTTCTGTTGCAGGCATACGTAACATAGTAAGAACTTGCTCCACAGATTCTTCTGGCTTTGCATTATTTACACCAATAGACCATTTTTCAAATGCATCTTTGTATATGCTTGGCTTAGATGAGGTTAATTCTTTTGTTACAAACTTTATATAATCTTTGTATCCATTTTTGCCATACTCATAGTATGTATTACCTTCTTTGTAGAAAGTTTTCATGTGTGTATATAGCTTATCAATATCAAAGTCAGCACCTGATCTTTCTAATATTTCTCTTGCAAAAACTCCTGTAGATCCCATATAATGTGGCATAAAATCAACAAGCCTTAAGTTTATTGCTGAGTGTTTATCTTGTGATGGTATACGTATACCAAAATGTTTTTGTAATACTTCTGGTAAAGGTTGATTAGTATTATAAAAATCATCATGTACAGACTGGAAGTGTGCTGGTAAAACAAACTCAGAATATTTTAATCCATCTGCATCTACTAAATCAGATCTAAGTCTATCAATTACAACAACACCACCTTTAGTATTTTTAAGTGCGTTTTTCAAATCTGTAAAATCATCTCTGGATATATCTATATCAGCAGTTAAATTAGATCTATGAAATAAGTTTTCTCTAATTATTTCAAACTTAGTTGGTACACCATTTTCATCTACCTCAAATACTTTTCTATAAATGTTTACTCCATAGTCTGCCATAAGTGCTAGACTCATTCCTGGCTGTCTATCTTTCATTGCAACATTAAAATATGATAAGAACAACTGCTCTGCCTTTTCAACCATATGAGGTGAGTTAAGACCATACTTCATGTTTCCGTTCTCATCTACTTCAAACTGTTCTAAAATATTACTAGTTGTTTTAGCAGCTTTTAAATTTCTAATTGCATATTTAAGGAATGTAAATAAATCTAAATTTCCATTTTCATCAAGTATTGCATTTCTTCTGAGTTTATGTGCAAGTCCTATTTTACCAGCTATATTATCATTGTACATCTTTTTAAGATCACGCATCTTAAGATTTACACCATCTATAGTAACTGTTTCTGCATCTACTTGCTCACTAGTAAGTAGTAACCTCATTTGTGTTCCAGAAGTAATCTCTATTTTATTAGAAGGATTTACCATTTGTAATCCCATATATTCAGCTCTTATTGTTGTAAGATCTCCTTTTGTCAAAGAACTTTCACTAAATGCTTGATCTGCAGTGTCTACATTTTTCTTAAGCATCTTTAATGCAGTTGTTGGTGCACTAAATATTATAGTGTCATTTGCATTTTCATAAGCTTCCATCTTTATTCTTAGATTATGTAGCCTAACTTTGTTTGGTTTCGGTATTGTATATAAACCGCTCTCATCCTTAAGAGATGTAAACTCTGCTGTAAGAGGTACAACGGACATCTTTATATATGTGCTTCCGTCAAAATAAACCATCTTTTTAGAGTTCAAAGCATTCTTTCTTCCTACATAATTATTAATATAAAAACTAGGAACATCAACACCATCTTTTATATTATCTAGTGTATCTGCTAAATTTTTTGTCATATTACCCATACCAAACTGCGTATACCTAAATCCTTTTTCAGTGTAATATACTTGAGCATCAGTTTGATCTTGCATGCTCTCACCAGATTGTTTTTCAAATGTAGGATCTACAAATGGATAAACTTCTATTTCTTGAAGCGGATGGTATATACCTAATTGTGGGTCAGTTATTGAGAACTCTATTGAACGTATAGCAGCATTTTGACCTTTAGCTCTTTTAATTTGGTCAATAGAATCTTTTAAAGTTATTGATTCATCACCCAAAATAAGTTCATTTATTGCTGAGGTATTTATTGCATTGTTTAAATAAACTTGTGAAAAGTTATGTAAAAAGTTACCTGGTATTAAGTTTAATTGTGCGTTTGCAATATTAAGATTCTCTCCTGACTTGCTTCCATCTGCAGTTAATACACCTGTACCAACAAACCCTGAGTCTGCTGCTATATCTCTACCAAATAATTCATATGCTACATTTATTTCTTGCTCTAACCTTTCTTGTATTGTTTTGTAAAGACCTCCTTCAACATTTCTCTTAGCAGCTTCTGCAAAAGGAACTCCTTCATATGCTGCTTCTTCTAAAAGTTTTATAGCATCTTCAGGTAGTAAATCTCTACTGTTAAATAGTTTGTATGCTCTACCTTCTTTTGTATCTCTTGTAGACACACCATTTTTATCTGCATTATAACCAACTATCAAATCTTCTGTTGGATTTTGTATCTCTCTAACTATTCTATCATATTCATTTTGCATTTGTTTTACAAAAACATCTAGAGTTTCTTTTGTAATTACAACCTTTTTATTTATTAGCTCTACTGTTGGTCTTACAGGTAGAGCCACCATGTCACCAGTATTACTTGCTTCTAATACTCTTATTAAAACAGGAGCTAAGGCTTGACTGCCAGACATTTTATTTTGTAATGATTTAGTATTAAAATAAAATGTATAAGCTTTCATTAGATTGGTTATAAACTCACCTGGTGATTGTTTACCATATGTTTTAGAATATCTTACACTCTTAGTTCCATCACTAATAATTTCATTCTGTTCAGATACTGTTATTCTACCTTTTCTAAACCCTGCAAATCTAAGTAATTCTAGTTTTTTCTCACTTGACAATAGTCTAAATGATTCATTGTTAAGTAATGCATTATCAGGAAATCTTTGTAAAAGCTCTTCTATATACTCATCATCATTTAACTTACCTATAATCCTTGTATGGAATGTAGGCATTTGATGAGCATATACTAAATTACCGTCTGCATTAGTAAATGTAGTTGCACCAACCTGTTCATCTAATACTGCATTACCTATAGATATAGATGTTAATCTAGCTGCAGCACCACTAGTTTCTGAATATATATTTTGTTCAGCTAAAACAATATCTTTAATAGCAGATAAATCATCTACGGTTAAAGTTCTTACATCTTTAAAGTTATCTAATAGTAGTTGTTGTGATTTAGTTTTCTTTTTTACATTAAGAGAGCTTGCCTTTAACATACTTAACTTTAAATATTCTGGTGATAATCTTAAACCTATTGCATCAAATAAATCTTGTGATAATTTTTTTGCTTCAGTATTAAATTTAATATTATCTATTTTACTTCTTTCAGCTTGTAATCTTCCTATTGCTCTTTTTAGTGTTGCTTGTACTCTACCTTTAAACTTAGGGTCAGACTTTATAAGTCCTAACTTTTGGTCATACATTTGCTGCCATGCGCCTAGTTGTGTTTTTGATGCATCTCTAGTTGCAGCATCATAATAATAGTTCTTACTAGTTGCTGTGTCAGTTTGAATAAACAAATAGTTTACTCTTGCATTTTGGAATGACTTAATTACTTGCTGTACAAAAGCTGATCTTTTTACAAGTCTTGGCATAACTCCTTCTTCAAGTAATCTTTCTCCATCTATACCCATATCATTGAACAACCTTTCTACAAAAGCTCCTGTATGTTTGTTTGTTTGACCATACACATAGATGCTAGATAATATATCATAATCAACTGTTTTATTTTTTACAGCCTTCAATACTCCATTGTATACAGCATCTACATCCACCGGCACAATTAATTTTTCTCCTTCTGTTATAATATTGCCTTTTTCATCTTTAACTGGGTCTATCAAAAACTGGTTGCCAAAATAATCTGTATCTTCAAACACTGTAGTAGCAATATATAATCTTAATTTCATAGGTAAAGCAGTGACACCGCCCACCATAGATGCATCCTTATCCCATTGATCTGTAGATCTAAGACCTAAATCATTTTCAAATACATCATTAATATCATCTGCATTATCTTGTTTTA
>CEOU01009883.1_pt1 | contig 12466 bp, 7 predicted proteins | sample 530731 | NCBI WGS metagenome assembly CEOU01 (sample SAMEA2620894, study PRJEB7988) | marine metagenome | isolation source: saline water (ENVO:00002010), including
GGTAACGACTTTGGGGTTGCAGCTGGAGGTCAGAGAGATTTATACGGGCTTCCCAACGGCGCTGAGAACAATACCGGATACGGTTTTGGAGCTGGTCAAAGTCTGAACACTGGTAGCAATAATACCTTCTTAGGAGGTTCTGCCGGTAATCAACTCCAAACTGGAAACTGTAACGTATTCTTAGGCAAAGAGGCCGGCAAGAGCGTTACTAACGGTGACGAGAACACACTTATTGGTTGTAAAGCAGATGTTGATGGAAACTCTAGCAGAAACATATATGTTGGTGCCGGACTTACTGATAGTAGTACCACCCATAATGACGTACTAAAAATAGGCGTTGTGAACTCAAGTCTGCAAATGAACTTACCTTTGGTTTCTGGTTCGTTGGCAAACAATACAGGTGCGCCGATGCAAATCTTTATTAACGGTAAGTTTGCAACTGTCAATAGTAACCAAACAGACAGTATAGGGTTTGCACATGAACAAAATGCATTTGGTACTGATAAAGTTGCTTCCATTGTGCAAAAGGTGGACAACTCCGCTTCTTATCCAGACGGTGGTGTCCAGTTCAAATTCTTAGGTAATAATGGTGTCAATAACACACTGTTTACTCTGAGACATCATGTGGCTCCTCTCGAAAGAGACGTTTCTTACAACGTGCCTAGCACAGAAAGGCCTTTTGCTCAGCTAGATGGCGACCTGCATATTAAGGGTGCCGTAAGGTTCCACGATGGCACAAGTATAGAAAGTGGTGTTGGGCTTTCCATATATCCCGGCTCTGGTCTTGCCTCATACGCAGGCCCCAACGGAACTGAGCTTACACTTGATGCGGAGAACCTACCTACTGCTTCTCTGATTAGCAATGACGGAACGTTCTTTGGTGTTACGACTAGCGGTGTAAGTACTAAGATTTCGCTCACTGATTTGGCTGGATACGTTCAATCCGGCACAGACTGGATCAAAGAAAACCAAAACCATGTGTTCTCAGCTACGTCTATATTTAATACTACAGACAATACGTTTAACAGTATAGTAGGCTACAGGGCTGGCAATGGCATACTCGGAACTAACCATGCTGCCTTCTTTGGGACTGATGCTGGTAATTATGATGTCGATCCTGTTAGCGGTGTTGACTACTCTGTAATGATAGGTTATCGAGCAGGTATGAACGCCAATCAAGCAGACAACTCTGTCTTTATCGGGCCAAACACTGGTCACTATGCTTCTGGTTCTCGTATGGGTGTGTTTATTGGTAACTCAGCAGGCCTAAATGCCAAGACTAGTAGATCTATCGGTATTGGTGATAATGCTCTTGAGTCTGTCAGTGGAGACAGAAATATAGAACTAACCGTAGGAATAGGTGGAACTTCACCATACAGATTAATACAGGGCAATAGCAGTCACAAATTGAATGTTGGAGATATCATTGGCGGTGACATGGCAGATCAAAGAGTTTCCGTTGGTAGAGCGATACTCAATCCTAGTGGAACTCTTGATGTAAGATCATCTTCTTCGTCATCAGACGCTATACAAACATGGTTTAATAACTTAGGTCAAATGGTTGCATATCTAGACCAGAATGGTAATATGCACATAGACGGAACCGTACAAACATTCTAGTAGGGAGAGCTGTTCATGGCTTTTATTTTAAGTGATAGAATAAAAGAAACCAGCACTACAAGCGGGACTGGAGCTGTGACTCTGGGATCTGCTTATGGTGGTTTTCAAACATTTGCCTCCGGCATTGGTGACGGCAATAAGACCTATTATGGTATAGAAGATGGTGTAAATTGGGAGATTGGAATAGGTACTTATACCTTATCTTCTAACAGTATTTCCAGAGACGTTGTTTTATCAAGCAGCACAGGTTCAAAGCTATCACTTTCTGGTGGCGTGTCAACAGTATTCTGTACATACCCAGCCAACAGATCATTTATAATGACTCAAGATGGATATGCAAGCGGCGTATCCCCATATTACTCTGGTATATTATTTCCAGACGGAACAACGCAGATAACCTCAGCAACTGGCGATATCTCCGCACCGCTTACCGTCAAGAGAACAGACGCAGGCGACCTATTCCATTTCTATGTAGATAATGACAACGATAGAACAGTAGCTCTTAACCTAGAAAATAGTTCTACTCCGACTTGGAAGATTGGCTTAAAAGACGGCCCTTCCAACAAAACCGCCGCTCCAACATATGGATATGTATACGGCAACAATGGATCTGCAGGAGTTTATGCAACTAGTGATAGTGCCCTTATAGTAAACTACTCTAACGGTGCATGGATAAAGCACAGAGACTCTGATCTTTTTAATCTAAGTAAGTCTGGTGGAGCTAAGTTTTTAAATGCCGAGGCTGCAGTAGTACCCGTAAAGGTTAGGGGAGCCAACAGTCAGTCTGCTCATCTGCAAGTCTGGGAAAATAACAGTCAGTCTACTCTGGCTTATGTAGATTACGCGGGTGTAATAAGCGGTGTCAAACTAAAAACTGCCAGCTTAGAGTTTAGAGACGGAAGTATAATGTCTAGCGCTGGTGAAGGCATGTCTTCCGGTGACCTAGTAAGCTTTTTAACAAATGACGCTGGATACATAACAGCACATCCAACCATATCTACTGCTTCTGGTAGCACAAACTTTGCGGGCAGAACTTATATACAAAACATACTCTTTGACCAATTTGGCCATGTTAGCGGCGTCTCAGTTGGTACGGAAACTGTAGCAGACACAAATACTACCTACACTGCTGGTAGTGGTCTTACATTAGATGGCACTACATTTAAAATTGACACCAATAGCACAGTTTTAGAGTCTGGCAGAAATGTAAGCCTTTTAACAAACGACGCTGGCTATACCACCTACACTGGATTTGAATTATATCTAGATGGTGTTGATCTAAGCAAAACAATAAGAAGTTCTGACTTTTTAAATATTGACGCTGGAAGCAATGTAACTGTATCTTATTTAAATACCAGTAATGGTTCTGGTCACAACGTGACAATAAACGCAGTTCAAAAAACCACGGAAGAAATACAAGATATTGTTGGAGCTATGTTCTCTGGAAACACTGAGACAAACATAACCGCAACATATCAAGACGCAGACGGTACTATAGATTTGGTCTCCACAGATACCACCTATACTGCCGGATCAGGCATTGTTCTAAATGGCACTCAAATAAATATACCAACAGCAACTGCAAGCACAGCAGGGTTAGTCACTCTATCCAACACAGTCGCTGACAACGCAAACGTAGTAGCTACATCAAAAGCTGTTTATGATGCAGGATATTTAACAGCTCATCCAAGTGTCTCACAGGGCAGTAACATCAATTTAGATAATTCCGATGGAACCGTCATACAAGACTTGCAGATAACACTTGACTCAAACGGCCATGTGACAACAAGCACTGCTGGCACCATAGATTTAGACGGTAGATATTTTACTGAGTCTGAGCTTACTGGTGGACAACTAGACTCTCGATATTACACAGAGAGTGAACTTAATACTTCTGGTGGAGGTGGTCAAGTACACTGGAACAATGTTACTAACAAGCCAACAATTGGCGACATAACGGCTATAGTTGCTGGATCTGGGATGTCGGGTGGCGGCACTGAAAGTAGCGTTACTGTAAACGTAGACTTGCAACAGCTTGCAAACGGGGCAATGATTTCCACAGACCAGATGGTATTTATAGACTCTGATGGTAGTAGTAAAAGAACACCTGTGTCAACCGTTACTTCTGTGATTGGGGCTGGATTCCTTGCTGACACAGCTCTTACTGGCAACCCCACTGCTCCAACTCAACACTCTAGCAATAATAGCACAAGACTTGCGACAACCGCATACGTTACAACGGCGATATCAAATCTTGTAGATGGAGCGCCGGGTGCTTTAAATACTCTCAATGAGTTAGCTGCAGCAATCAACGATTCTGGTAACTATGCAGCAGGTATTACTTCTCTGTTATCCGAAAAGGCTTACACATACGATCTGGCTGCTGCTTCGGGAAATCTTGACAACAGGCTACATGAAGTTTCTGGCGCAGGAGGTCAGGTTCTTACTGCCTCTGGTTATCTTTACACAGATATACTTTCTGTTTCTGGAATCGCCGGAGGTGGCGAAACCAACCAAAATGCATTTTCAATTGTCGCAGTTGATGGTCAGACCAATGTTGAGGCAGATGCTAAGACTGATACGTTGACACTGGCCGGCGGTAGCAACGTGACAATTACAACCAATGCTGGCAGTGATACCGTCACTATAGCGGCCACAGATACTAATACTACATATACTGCAGGCTCAGGTATTTCATTAAACGGAACTCAGTTTAACGTAGCAATTAGTGGCAATAATATACTGGCTACAAATAGTCCTGTTAATAATTATGTGCCTTCTTATGTAAATGGTGAGTTTACTTGGGTTGCTCAAACATCTGATACCAACACAACCTATACGGCGGGGTCTGGCTTAGTATTGCATGGTACAGAATTTAACATACCAATGACAACAACCAGCGCGTCTGGCTTGGTCATATTAAGTAATACAATAAGCAGTGACCAAACAACAGCATTGACTCCGAAGGCCGTTAATGATGCTGGCTACTTAACAGCTCACCCAAATATTTCCGCAGCTTCATCTGTTGATAATAGCAGTAGAACATATATTCAAGATATAACCCTCGATAGCAATGGTCACGTTACAGCAATTACTTCTGCTGCTGAAACAGTAACAGACACAAACACGACCTATACGGCTGGTTCAGGATTGGTACTGCACGGAACACAGTTTGACTCTGCAATCAGTGGGTACAACCTTTTAGCCAGCAATGATCCAGTAAATAACTATATTCCTCGTTTTAAATCCGCCACTGGCAAGTTTGAATGGGTAGCTGCTGGAGCAGGTGAAGCAAATCAGAACGCCTTTTCGACTGTTGCAGTTGCTGGTCAAGACGATGTTGAGGCAGACAGTGCGACTGACACCCTGACATTAGCTGGTGGTTCCAACGTAACGATTACGACTACCGCCGGTAGCGATACTGTGACAATAGCATCTGCAAATGATAACACTACATATACTGCTGGTTCTGGCTTAGTGTTACACGGTACTCAATTCAATATACCAATGACAACCACTAGCGCTTCTGGGTTGGTAATCTTAACTAATACAATTAGCAGCAATCAGACTACCGCCTTGACCCCTAAAGCTGTTAATGATGCCGGATATATAACTGCCAGCTCTAGTGACACGCTTACTAATAAAACCATTGGGGCTACACAGCTTAGCGGAACTATAGCCTCAGCTAGGCTACCAGACTTGGCTGTTTCAGACTTTGCCGCTAGTGCTATAGTGACTGAATCTGAAGGTATTGGAAGCAGTGATAACGATACTAGCTTACCAACGTCTGCCGCAGTCAAAGATTATGTGGACACTCAAATCGCTACAGAAGATACGATAGCGGAACTCAATGATACCAACATAAGTTCTCCTGCTGCGGGACATTTACTAATATATGATAATACAGCAAGCGTTTGGGATAATGCCACCCTAACTGAGGGCAGTAATGTTACTATCACAGAAGGTGATGGCGCAATAACTATTGCAGCTGCCGACACAAATACAATGGGTGCTGGCTTTGTGCTTGAAGACGGTGACGGAACAGAAGTCACAATCACTGAAAACAAAGAAGTAAAATTTGTTGAAGGCACTGGCATTGATATTAACTGGACTAACACAAGTAACGGTACAGATGGCGATCCTTATGATTTGACATTTACTATAGATCTTGAAGGTACAGAACTCAAGTCAACCGGAGAATCAGGCGGCTCAAAATTCTTGAGAGAAGATGGGGATGGAACCTGTAGCTGGCAAACAGTATCAGCGACTGTAGACATTGACGCACTTAGTGCTCTTGGGGGCACGGGATTGCATCAGACTCAAGACCACTTTATGTTCTCTGACAACGGAACAGAAAAGAAGATAACTTTCTCTAACTTGCAAGACGCAATATTTGCCGACATATCTGGAGACGCAACTGTAGCCGCAGGTGGAGCATTGACAATAGCAGATGATAGTATAGATTCCGCTGAATTAGCCGATGCATGTAGTGCGGTTACTTCTTTTACGGCTCCTTTGGTCAAAGGCTCAACATCTATACAAACACCTTTGATTGAATTTACAGACGGTGATAATGCAATTACAATAGCAGATGGTGGCGGAGTAACAATTGCGGCTGGCCTTACTTCAACAGCCGCTTCTAATACCCTTGGTGCTACTTCTTTCAATGATGCTGATATTACCAATGTTGGAGATATAGCACTTGATAGCATTTCTGCCGATGGCTCTACAATAACTATTACAGGAAACACCACCTTTGCCGATGGCGCCTATGACTTTGACATCGCTTCACACGATGGTTCAAACGGGCTAAAACTTGGTGGAGTTCTCGTTACAGCAAGTGCTGCAGACATCAATCTTATAGATGGTATTACAAACGGTACGGTCATTGCAAGTAAAGCCATCATAACAGATTCAAACAAAGATATTACAGGTGGTCGCAATATCACAATTAGTGGTGAACTAGACGCAGCCTCAATTGATATATCAGGCGATGCGGATATTGATGGAACTCTAGAGGCAGACGCAATTACTGTAGATGGGACTGCTCTTAATACAGTTATAGCAGGTGTAACAGTTACTAATGCTACTAACGCTGCTCATGTGTTAGTCACAGATAATGAAAGCACGAATGAAGATAATCTGATTACATTTGTTGAGGGTGCCACAAGCTCTACGGGCAATGTAGGGCTGGAAATGGATGGCAACCTTACATACAATCCTAGCACAGGAAAATTGACAGCGACACAATTAGCAGGAACTCTACAAACCGCCGCACAAACAAACATTACGTCTGTTGGCGCTCTTAATGGCGGATCTATTACTTCTGGGTTTGGCAACATTGATACTGGTTCGAGTACGATCACAACTACCGGCCTTATAACTGGTGGATCTTTAGACATAGACAATGTTCTCATTGACGGCACAACTATTGGACACACAGACGATACAGACTTAATTACCCTTGCAGACGGCGTTGTGACAGTAGCCGGTGAGCTAGACGCCACAACTCTTGACATCTCTGGAAATGCCGATATTGATGGCACCCTTGAAGCTGACGCAATTACAGTAAACGGAACAGCCCTTGACGAGTTTATTGCTGATACCGTTGGCGCTATGGTTGGTAGTAACACCGAAACAGGTATTGGAGTTACATATGATGATTCAGACAACACGCTAGACTTTGTTGTTGGCACACTTAACCAAGACACTTCAGGAACCGCTGCCATAGCCACAACCGTAACTGTAGCAGATGAGTCTAGCGACACAACGTGCTTCCCCTTGTTTGTAACTGCCGCTACAGGAGACTTAGGCCCTAAGTCAGGAAGTAATCTTACATTTAATTCAGACACGGGGCTGTTAACTGCAACAAGTCTTGGTGGTACTTTGACAACCGCCGCACAAACAAATATTACATCGCTAGGAACACTTACAACGCTTACAGTGGACAATGTCATCATCAACGGCACCACGATTGGCCACACAGACGATACAGACCTTATCACCCTTGCCGATGGCCTAGTAACGGTGGCTGGGGAAATAAGCGTTACCACCCTTGATATCGGCGGTACAAATGTTAGCTCAACAGCCGCTGAGTTAAACTATAATGACACAGGTGCTGCGGTTGGAACCGTCGTGGCTAGCAAGACGGTAACAGTTGACGCAAATAAAGATGTGTCGTCGTTTAGAAATGTAACCCTTACTGGTGAATTAACCGCTGCTACTCTGGATATTTCTGGAAATGTCGATATTGATGGAACAACAAACCTAGATGCTGTAGATATTGACGGTGATGTTGATCTAGCAGGAGAGTTAAAAGTCACTGGAGCAATAATTCCGGGAGCTGGTATAAATGCACAAACAGATGATGGCACAATAGCTATAGATTTAAGCGAGGGCAATTATTTTGAAATAACCCTAACAGACAATACGACTACCACTGCGATAGATATTACAAACGCGGCTGTGGGGCAAAGGTTTATTGTTAGATTTATTCAACCGGGATCTGGCGGAGGGGATGCAGTTCTGAGTGCTGGTGCCGGTTTTGATGATGTACAAGTTAACAGCGGTAGTAGAGTTACAGTACACTGGCCCGGAGGAACAGCTCCAACACTGACAACTGGAAACGGCGCAGCAGATGTATACGGTTTCATAATCAGAGGGCTTGCGGGATCAGCGGCCCTAGATGGATTTATCATAGGACAAGACGTAAAGGCACCGTCATAATGGCATCACTTACAGTACAAGTTGCGGCAAACGATGAAGATGGTTATATTCTTTTTGGAGACGACCAGACTGGCTATATGGGAGACACCACAACGTTCTCCCACAACGCTAAAGTAAAAATAGGAAGAGATAACAGCAGTGGCCAGTCCAACAATTCATACTTTGGCTGGATTCATCTTAAGAATTTAACTATTGCACAAGGCGCAACAATTGATAGCGCAAAACTCTTTGTTTACCATCACGCCAATGCTGGATTTGATGGGGGCAGTGACCCCGGCGAAGGCATGACTGTACAAGCTGAAGATGTTGACGACGCTTCTAAACCCGGAAATTATTCTACTGTAAATGGTTGGACACTCACAACTGCATCTGCTACTGTTAGCAGTTTTATTGATGCTTCCTACGGAGGAATGGGCCCAAACGAGACTTGGAATAACGCTTGGTATCCAACCCATGCAGACCCATCTGCAGGACTTGAAATTAAGACTATTTTGCAAGAACTTGTCAACAGAAGTGGTTGGAGTAGTGGAAGTAATATAAATTTGAAATTAACACCCTCAGCCCATAACGGCAGTAGCAACTGGACAATTGACTGGAAAGACCGTGATACTAGCAGCTCCCTAGCCCCAAAACTCGTAATTACATATACAGAGTCAGGCGGCGGTGATGATGATGATACAACAACTGCGGCGGCTTTCTACTTGTTTGTAGACTAAAAAAAATATAAGAGTACCGCGCAAAAGAAAAAAGTGTATATTTATTGTAGAGAAGACCAGTTTCCACCATAGGAGAGATAAAATGGCAATTTTTGAGCTTGAAATAGCTGATGAAGACGTAACCCGCGTATTTAATGCGGTTTGCGGCAATTACGGATATGTCTCAGAAGTACCAAATCCTGACTATAATATTACATACGACGAAGAAGGTGGCGAAGTAATTCCCACTGATGCGGAAGGCAATCCGTTGCCTGAATACATCGCAAACCCTGAAAGTCAGGGCATGTTTGTACATAGAAAAGTTAGAGAATTTTTGAGTCAGCATGTTACTGCTTTTGAAATGGAAGAAGCCAGAAAAGCAGCAGCCGCAGCAGTTAATGCAACGGTTACAATTAGTGACCCTAACCCCACATAAAATATGTTTGGTTTTACAACATTTTCCGCATCCTCGTTTAGCACCTCTGTTGGATTGTTCACGGGAACATCTAATGGGGAAGTGTTTTATTTTGATGTCAACATAGTGAGTGAATCAGAATACAATACTACTATAACGACGAGCTTTACTAAAGATGTAAATATAGATCTTGAAAAAAGTTTTAGCTTGGAGCTGGACTAATGTCTGACGATAAGATAACAGTAATAGAAATAGATGCGGAAGTAACTAGAGAAGTCAATATTACATTGGAACGATAATGGCTAGCGAAATACATGTGAACGACGTTGGTACTAGATTCAAATTCACGGTCAAAGACAGTGGAGTGGTGGTAGATCTTTCTTCAGCGTCATTACTGCAGATTAATTTTAGAAAGCCCGATGACGAGGTAATTAATCGCACCGGCTCAACCTTGACAGACGGAAGCGTTGTTTCTGGCGTGATGTACTACGACACGTTGGCTGGAGACTTGGACGAAGCTGGAAGTTACAAACTTCAGGGCAAAGTAATTTTAGGATCAGGTACATATTATACAAATATACATACTTTTAAAGTCCACTGCAACCTATAAGGGGTAAACTATGTCTTGGCAAGGTCAAATGTCCACAATACTTAGGTACTTGATTGACGATATTGATTCTAGTGCTTACAAGTTTAGTGACCATAGAATGGAAACAACTTTACTAGTAGCGGCACAGCTCGTTACTTTGGAGGTTGATTTTAATAACACATATACAATAAACGTAGAACAATGCAAACTTACTCCAGACCCAACTGACGATGTAAAAGACAATGCTTTTATCAATTTAGTATGCTTGAAGGCTGCGTGTGTCATGATTGGCAGTCAGATAAGAAGTGAGTCTGCAAATTCAATATCCATCAAAGACGGCCCTTCCGCAATAGATTTGAGAGGCGTTGCCTCAACACTTACAGTCTTGTATGCTGACCTGTGTCAGAAATACGACAAGGCTGTCCTAGACTATAAAGCTGGAAGAAGCATTGGTGGTCAAGGAATACTTGGGCCATACAGTCCGGGTAGTGATTACGTAATAAGAAACCATAGAGGCGACCACAGAAGTGGCGGCGGATATCTATATTAAGGGAGATTTAAATGGCTTTACAAAAGAAGGCTGATTTGATAGCTAGCATTTCAGGTGCTATTCCAGATAATAATTCTGGTGCTGTCTCTGCGGCAGACGTTAGAAATAACATGGTGGACACTGTTGACTCTATCAATAATATAGTCGGCAGCGGTAATCATGATACTGAGTTTCCATTTACTGGTTCTAATGTTAGAGCTAAGATTAAAGATGGAAGCTATGGTCAGTTCATAGCTGAGTCTGGAATTTACTTCCCTAACTCTGCTAGTGGCCCAACCACAGGATATCAGTATAATCCATATCCGGGTGCGGCAAATATTGATCATGGCTCTATAGCTGGTCTTACAGACGATGACCATTTACAGTATCTTCCTAGAAACGGTGCAAGACCAATGCAATCGGGTGTTGCTTTGGGGCATCCTGTTACAAACCCAAGTGATGGCGATTACAACTGGATAGGAGCTTCTGGAACTCCTGAGAGAGGTCTAGGCTTTGACTGGAAACATCACGGTGATGAGATCCACGTTGGTAATTCTGGAACCTTCATATTTAAAAATGATGCATCTAGAATAAGCAGCGGTAAAGGGGTGGCAAAAGCTTGGATCAACTTCGAGGGAAGTGGTGATGGTACTTATGCCCCAAATGTCAGATCCGCATACAATATTAAACAACTTAACTGGAAGGGTGTGGGTAAGTACCAGATAACATTCCAGTCGGGTGTGTTCAAAGACAATAACTACGTCGTATGCGCGACAAGTAACTCCAGAACAGCAACTGGAAGTTTAGAAGACTTTGATATTAACACGGTTGGTGTAGTATTAAGACAAGGGGACGACCTAAATAATCTAAGGACATTGACAGTAGGCGTCTTAAATAAAGCTGACATATATGTTGATGGAGAAATTAACGACATTGTTGTATTTGGAATGAGTCCTGATGAAACGAGAGGGTTTGAACCAGACGTGACGGTAGCCGTAGACTTTTAAACTATAACTCCAATATACATAGGGATCTATATAAATGGCTGAGTATATAAAACTATCAGACCGTGTAAAAGAGACAAGCGAGAGTAACGGTTCTGGCAACATGGAGCTTGCCGGAGCCGCTCCGGGTTTTAGTCCCTTTAGCGACTACTATGTCCATAACGATTTAGTCTTTTATGCAATTACAGATGGTACAAATTATGAAGTTGGGTCTGGATACTATTATTCAGCAACTGATGATGCGTACCTACAAAACCAGCTTAGACGATTTCCTATACGAACAAAGGGAAATACGGTAACTGACACCAACAATCATAACTTAGGATGTGTTAATTTCCCGGTTGGCGTTAAAGAGATATACGTTACCTATCCCGGAGATTTCTCTGTATTCACAGCTCACGGTTTGGACAGCGCCTACAAAGATCCTGTATCCAGTGGTATTGCGTTTTGGGAAACAGACCAGATACTTAACTATAACTCGCATCTTATCTGGGATTCTACTAATTCAAGACTTGGCGTAGCTCAGTCAACTCCCGAGTTTGCTATCGACGTGGCAGGTGCGCCGAATATTGGACAGGGATTTATTAGAAGCTCTGGTGTCGTTGTAGACCAGTCTGGTATATTATTCCCAAGTGGTCAGCAGCATTGGCACTTTATGCCAAACGTCACAGACTCTACAACCGCAACGGATGATGCGTTTGAGTTTGATGGAGACGTTGAACAAATTCTTAAATTTAAGAAGCAGAGCGCTGGTGCTGTATTAGCTGGCCCTGCCAGCGGTTGCACCTATGGTAACGGAGCTTGCGAAGACGGATATCCAAGCTTCAGAGCTTTAAGCAAATACGACATTCCTGACCTAAAAGATTTCTATGTCAGACACTCTGGCGA
>CEOU01013441.1_pt1 | contig 12462 bp, 18 predicted proteins | sample 530731 | NCBI WGS metagenome assembly CEOU01 (sample SAMEA2620894, study PRJEB7988) | marine metagenome | isolation source: saline water (ENVO:00002010), including
TCCCAGAAAGCTTCCTGTTCAGGAGAGCCAATAATTGTTTCTTGTTTGGCGACGATGTATGAAAGCATGTCAACGCCATCTTTTAAAGAAGTAATGTGTTTCCACGTTGTTTCATAGCGATCAAATTTGTAACCGTCTTTGAGGATTATTTCGTAGCGATAATCGTCACCACCAAAAGCATCTTCAAGAGATTCGACTGCGGGGTGAGCTAAGATTTTTTTGCGAAGTGTCATGTTCTATACCTTACGTTTTTGTGAAATTAAATCTTACTAAGAAGCAAACCATTTGCTTCATTGCTTATTACTTTAATCGACAACCGTATCAGACTGCAATAGGTCTATCTGGGGTTTGGACAAAAAAATAGTAAGTTTTTTTGCCCTTGTAAAATATGGGTGATGGTCGTAAACTGTGTGCAGTTACTTTTATGAAAGGAGTACAGCAAATGGCTAAACAGCCCAAGAAAGCTACGGTAGTTGATTCACCTCTGCCAGTCGATTCGAAGAACGAGTCCGAAGGTATCGAGGTCAGTCACGAACTCGTAGATGTTTTACAAGAACTAAAGAAAGCTGGAATATCTGACGATGTCATCCAGAGTAATCTACCCATCGTTCGTAAGTTCGAACGAGGTGTTTACAGTTTAGAATTCACAATAGCTACACTGAAGGGAGAGTAGTACAATGCCAAGCCTAAACAAAGAACGAGCCAAAACCAAAGCTGCTGCGAAGAAGAAATCAGCCAAGGTTAGTGCTGCCAATCTTGATAAACTTTTGGATATCAAGAATACGCCGGATGCTCCACGCAAAACGTGGCATCGCACCCACGGTAAGAAAACCGGATTGGGTATCATGGCTTTCTGGGCCACCCTGTTTGAGGGCAACGAAATCTTAGCCAAGTCTAAGAAGATGACCAACGCTGAGATTGAACGACAAGTTCGTTTAGAGTTTCCTCACGAGAAGACTTTACTTGAGAACCTCGACTCTGGTCGTCAGTCGGTTAACTACTACCGACACCTCTACAACAAAGGTCGCATGAATCGACCCAAGGGTACTCCCCCAGAAACTCTCAGCTATCGTTACAACGATGAGGGTGTGTTGGTCGATACTCGATCAGGCAATCGACGATTGACTGACGATGACATCGCTGCAATCGAGGAAAAGTACTATGGCTAATTGCTATCTCGGTATTGATGTTGGTAAGAGTGGTGGCATCGCCATCGTAAGCGAAGAGAGTTACGATGCGTGGAAGATACCAGAGTCTGAAAGAGACCTCTGGGATCTCCTGAAGGAATGCAAACCCTCTATCAAGTTTGGAATGATCGAGAGAGTACACAGCAGTCCCCAGATGGGAGTCCGTAGTGCATTCAGTTTTGGACGCAGCTACGGATTCCTTCGAGGGATGCTGATCGCACTTGAGATTCCTTTCGATGAGGTGTCTCCGGTAAAATGGATGACGAAGTTGTCTTGTAGAACCAAAGGCGACAAAAACGTCACGAAGCGAAAAGCACAACAACTCTTTCCAGATCTGAAGATCACTCACGCAATTGCTGATGCACTTCTGATCGCTGAGTATTGCAGACAGATAAGGTCTGCTCACGATTTTTATAATTAATCCTTATCATCTATTGAACCAAAACCGATACAGGTATATAACTACATGTCGTACTTTCAAATTCATTACAGCTCTAAAGATTGCTTCTACGAAGTGATAAGTCCAATCGGAGTAGTAGTGACCCGTTGTGTAAGTAAAGAACAAGCCCAAGAATTTATCGAACAGACCCTAAGAGGAATTGTAGAAGATGAGCCAGAAGAAGATACCCTTCCGTGATATACAAAAAGATGGAATCACATATTCGTTTCTCGACGAGTGGCTATTAGATCGAGAGCAAGCCCGACTCAGCTATGTTGAAGGCTGGGCCTCCAAAGGATTCTCAGTTGCACTGACCTTTGGTATCGCTTTCCACGACTGCCTAGAATGGATTGCTCAGGGACGTAGCCCAAAAACAATTCGCTGGAAGATCCTAAATCCTTATTTCGAGAAGAGATCTCAATCTCTGGAAAAGGAAGATCGGGAAACACTTGCTAAGACTTTAAGCTTGGTTGAGGTGGCTTTCAAAGAGTACGCAAAGTATTGGGAAGGCTACGACCAAAGCTTCAGCTACCTGTTCCACGAGAAATCATTTCAGGTAGACCACTGGACTGATGCAGGCTTTGCTATCCCACTCAGAGGTAGATGGGATGCTGCATACTTTGATAAAGACAATCGACTCTGGCTCATGGAAAACAAAACCAAAGGCCAGATCGATGAAGAAGCAATCATGACTGCCCTCCCTCAGGATTTGCAGACAATGCTTTACGTTCACGCACTACAGCAGCACACTGGTCGTGAGGTTGCTGGTGTCCTGTACAACGTCATCCGTAGACCTCTCCTTCGCCAGAAGAAGAATGAATCTGTAGATGAGTTTACATGGCGTGTCCAAGATGATATATTGACTCGCCCTGATTACTATTTCATGCGATGGAAAGTTGAACTGTTGCAAGAGGACATAGTAAACTGGGTAGACCGAACACTTAATCCGATCTTGAACCAAGTCGGACTGTGGTGGGACTCCATCAAGGATGACCCATTCGATCCATGGGGATCGCCCCAACACTTCCAGAACCCTTCAGCCCTGTTCACGAAGTATGGGAAATCACGTTACTTCAATCTACTAACGAGAGGAAGTACCGAAGGGCTTTATAAACGAACCGATTCTTAGAAAGGAGCTAATGATGGCTAAGACTCGTAAAGTCAAACGCAAGTCGTCAGCAGGGGTGACTATCCCCAGTGTCGACGAACTCAACGAACCATCCACTACGCTGACAGATTACTGTATCTGTTTGTTTGGTGAGAAGGGTGTTGGCAAAACAAGTCTCGCAGCCCAGTTTGATGGATCTCTAATCATCATGCTGGAACCCAAGAGACGTAATCTACGCATCCGTCAGGTCAATGTCGACCCCATGAGTGTGAAGGACATGGAGCAATCCAATCCTAAGCAAACACCATGGATGCTAATCAAAGAGTATGTGCAGGCTATCCTCGAAGACAACTCAGTCAAGACCGTAGGGATTGATACCGTTGATCGTGCATGGGAAGCCTGTATCAATCACCATTGCTTCCAGAAGGGTGTCAAAGATCCTTCGGATGTCAATGACCATGGTCGAACTTGGAGAGTGATCAAGGATGATTTCGAACAGACCATGAACAAGCTGCTGTACGCTGATAAAGGTTTAATCTTCATAAGCCACGCCCACCTTCGACAGGTGGAGTCTCATGAAGGCGATAACCAGTGGGTTCCCACATGTGCGCCTGCTGCTTGGAAATACCTCAAAGCGGTTTGCGATCTGGCAATTCACTTTGGGTACACCGAGAGCCAACGAGCTTTAACCGTTCGTAACTCTGGGAAGATTTGGTCGTCCTGTGGGCCAACCGATCACTTTCGTACCAAGGATGGTACACCACTACAGACATTCTTCTCGGGAGAGTCCCATGAAGAGACTTATTCAATTTTAACTGATGCTTTCAATAACCAACTCAATGAAGATTTGATCGCATACACCTCTAACTAAAAGGAGCCAATAAGATGGCACGAGAAAAAGTAAACCAAGGATTTGCTGCTGCTATTAACAAAGCTGGAAAAGCAGCATGGAAAGAAGGCAAGAAGAACGTCAAAGAGTCAGGTTCGTTCGAACAACAACCTATCGATGATGGAACTTACGTTGCAACTGTCGAGTCTGGTAGAACCGGAACCGACAAAAATGGGAACCCATATTGTGCTTTGGATTTCAAAGTGCAACGTGGCGAGTTCCAAGGGGTTCGTGTTTCCAAATTCCACTCTGTTGCAGAGAAGGGAAGACGAACGTACGAGCAGGCTCTGGGAAGTCTCCTCACAGATCTAAGCAGGCTCGCTGCTAACGTCGACATCGATGAACTTGAACCTGCTGATGTTGAATCGCTGGTTGAGGATCTCAACGATGAAAAGCCAGTCGTCCAGATTGGCATACAGAACTCTGAGTACAACGGTAATAACTACATCAACGTGTACGTTAACAAACGTCTCGAAGATGCTGATGCTCCAGCCATCGGGGAAGAGGAAGGAACCGAAGATCCAGAAGTGGGTGATTGGTACGAATACACTCCTCCGAAGCGAAAGAAGGCTGTGAACGTCGAAATTGTTTCTGTTGATGAAGACGAAGAGACTGTAGATTTGAAAACACAGGATGACAAAACTTTCGATGGAGTTGCTTGGGATGACCTTGGTGACTACATCGGAGACGACATCCCGTTTTAAGCCCCGCAAGCCCGAGGGAGGGAGGGTGTGTTATCATGCCCTCCCTTTCTTTTTGTAAGGAACCGAACCATGCTGATAGCATTAGATACTGAAACCACTGGGGTAGACATGTTTCACGGAGCAACCCCATTCGCAGTCTCAACCTGTGACAAAAAAGGACGTACCAGATTCTGGGAGTGGCCCGTTGACCCTCACACCAGACAAGTGATGGCTCCTGAGGAAGACCTACAGGAACTCGTAGATTACATCGATGGGTCAAAGCTGATCTTTCACAACATCAAGTTCGATGTAAAAGCTCTCCGAACTCTGGGGATCAGGATAGTCTTCAAAGGTTACGAGTGGGCATCTGCTCCCTACGATGACCACAAGTTCGAAGCTGTTGTCGAAGGCTTCGAGGATACCCTGTTAGCTTCCCATGTCTGCAACAGTGCAGAGCCTCATGGCCTGAAGTACTTGGCAGACAAGTATGTTGGAATCATGGATGACGACGAAGAGGAGCTACTGGAGGCAGTGAGGTCTGCTCGCAGGGCAGCTAAATCCAAAGGCTGGACGCTCGGAGAGGCCCTGAGTAACGTCTCAAGCGTCTATTGCGACTACTGGCTCCCCAAAGCTGTAGATCCCTCCTCAGAGGTTCTGGAGACGTATGCTGTACAGGACGTAGTGCGTACCATGTTGCTCTGGATTATGTATCGTGAAGTCATGAAGGATGAGAAGCTGCGAGATCACTACGAGACTCGCAAGAAACTGGTTCCTGTCACATACCGGATGGAGCAGGAAGGTATCACTGTCAAGCCTCGTCTTCTGACTCGTGAAATCAAACGCTATGAAGAAGCTGCTGAAGAGTGTGAGGATGCGTGCATAGAGATGGTAGCTTCCAAGGACTTACTCGATGACATCTTCAACATTCGTTCCAGCATTCAGATATCCAAAGTTCTGTATGGAGATCCTGAAGGGGACACCTCTGCTCGCCAGAGAGGGTTGAACTGCCCTGTTATTGAAACTACCAAGACTGGAGCTAGCACATCAGCCAGTACTCTTCTGGAGTTGTATCGGGGACACGTTGGAAAAAGGTCTCACGCCAGACCATTCATTGCGAATATACTGACTCATAGGAAGAATCAAACTTGCGCTCAGTACCTGAGTAGCTACAAAGCACTCGCAATTAAGGAGGGTAAAAAAACTGTCTTACATCCCTCCTTCAATCAAACCGGAACCAGAACTACCCGCTGGTCATCAAGCAACCCGAACGGACAAAACATCGGTTCTGGTGGTAAAGATGCGTTCGGAAATGAAGTGGACGATTTTTGTACTCGTGATGTGTTTGGGCCTCCCAACGGGAATATCTGGTTTTCCGCTGATTATTCTCAGCTGGAGCTTCGGATACTGGCTGTGCTTGCGAAGGAAGAAAAGCTACTACGAGCATTTGAAGAAGGACAGGATATCCACACCCTTACTGCTGACTCCTGTTCCATTAGTCGCAAGGCAGCTAAGGGAGTCAATTACGGACTCATTTATGGGGCTGGTAAGGCGAAGCTAGAAGCCATGACCGGGGTAAAGAACTTCGACAAGGTTTTCAAAGAAGCTTTCCCTGATATCGGTAACTTCATGGACGAGACGATCAAAGAAGTTCGTCGCAAAGGTCATGTCCGAACCATCAGTGGTTATCGCTTAGAGGTTCCGCAGGACAGATCTTACATCGGAACGAATTACAAGATCCAAGGCTCCGCTGGCGACATCCTTAACCAAGCCATGATCGATGCTAACAAGTGGTTGTCTCCTGATGATGACTTCCCGAAGAATAATGTTGGGAAGCTAATCATGTGCATTCATGACGAACTAGTCTTCGACTTCAAGAAAGGGAAAGCTGATGGTGCTGCGGAGAGGATCAAAGAGATCATGGAAACTGCTGGAGACCTATTCGGTGTCGTGACTCCTGTCGATGTCGATCGAATTGATAATCGATGGAGCGACAAGAAAGGACTTGATGTATGAGTAAGGCAAGACCAATCAACAGCGAAGTGGTTTGCCCAGCTTGCGGAGGTGTAATGCTGATCTCTGAAGATGGTGAACAGAACTGTGCGGAGACTAATTGTGGTTATCAAATAGCAAAGGATGCGTGATGGGACGTAAGAAGAAATCGGAACCAAAGCCAGAAGTAGTATTGGAGCCTTGCCCATTCTGCGGAGGAAGAGCAGAAGAATACTACTCTTTGGAGAATGTACCACTCTCGCTCCCTGCTGGAGTCAAGTGCATAGACTGCGATGCTCGCAGGGACACTGTTCGTGAATGGAATCAGCGAGCAGACTATCCCAGAATACTTCGCACCATGTACGAGCTAGGCTATCAAAAGGGCTTAAAGAAAGCAGGTGACCAATGATACATTTCGACCGCTCACGATTTGATAAAGCACTCACCGCCAAAGATCGAAAGCTCTTGGCTGCGGGATCTCCTTTTCACTGCCCCTTCTGCGGATCGCATAGCATTCAGGTTTTGGAATCGGATGAGTTGTGTTGGGTCAACTGCATGACTTGCGAGGCAGATGGCCCTCCCCAGAAAACAATGGGACAGGCTATCGATGCTTGGAACGGTAACTGGTCTGGAAATAAACCTGAATAAAATTCACGAAATAGTAAGGTATGGGGTTTGACATACCGATAAGGTTTGTAGTAAGATTCTTGTATTACTAAATTTAACCCTTTGCTTTGAGGAAACATGGCATGAATTTTTCAGAACTACTAGGACAGAAAATCGAAGAACACAAGTCGCAACGAGAAGAGCAGGAGCTAATGCACAATCGTCGCATGCAACACCAGAGGAACAATCTGTATGCTCTTGTGGATGAAATCAGGGAACCTCTTGAAGGTCTTGGTTACTACGTCAACGTCCACTCTGGGAGTATGAATTACTCTCGAATGTGGAGGGACGCTGCTGACGAGCGAGAAGCACAAGATAATCGTTGGCAAGATGATCCGTACCTGCATGGAGTATGGATTGATATTCACATTGGCACGAACGATGTCTTCCCGAACAACCCAGAGTATCGTAGAGTTCGACCTTGGGGCCAACATGGTCACGCCCAGAAGTGGAGCGCTAAGACTGGTAAACCTTTTGGTGGTAAGCATGATGCTTTTATCAAGATTGCGTGGTTTCAGGATGAGACCGGTGGGTGTGAGCATCGATGGATTCTTAGCCCCAACGTCTGTTACAAGGACAACGAACGTGTTTCAACGGTGAACCCTCTTGTTTACCGTGACACTCGTCACGAGTTTAAGGCAGACGTACTCACCCGTCTCAGTGAGATTGTCGCAGAAGTAGTTAATTACGAAGATCATTTGAAAAAAGAGTTAGGAGTTTAACATGCCAAACGAAAACGAACCAATAGACGATTTTTATGAAATCGCTGAAATCTTAGATGGATGGTTTCCAGACCTTTATGTGGATACTTCACTTAGATTCCGTGAGAAGAAAAATCAAAAAGTCGTAGGAGACAGTAAACAAACCGCAAAGGAGATTCAAAAATGAGTAGCCATTCTATAACAACCACGCTCTGTGGAGAGGTTGAAATCCTCAAAGGACTGCATCTGGATTACGAATGCGTAATAACCGCAGATGTTAATGTTGATCACGACAGGGGTGATCAATGGAACCCGCCAACAACCGACTACGAGGTAACTGAAGTAACTTCACTTCATTACGAGTTCAAGAGTTACTTCGATGACGAGTTGAAGGATCTCACCCTGATGGAGTACTGCTTGCGTCGAGGAGAAGAGTATGATGAGATACTTCAGGTAGTGACCGAGGTTGCTAACGAATACATGGAAGAGCATCTCAATGAGTATATTTCACAGAACGCATGCGACCTAATCAAAAACGAACCAAGCTATTAACTAGAACCAGCCATAAGGAGAGCCAAGATGGCAAAAATAAAAGGTAACGAGCAAAGTAAACTATCCGTGTACACCCACCATGGTGTCATCCTCACCCAGAAAGGATCGCAGTCCGTAGGCGACTGTCCTTTCTGCGATAAGGAGGAGAAATTCTATGTGTCCAACAAAAAGGGCATGTACGATTGTAAGGTGTGTGGAGCTTCAGGCAACACTTACACCTTCCTGACAGAGATCTCTAAACTCTGTCGTGATCAAACTTCTGAGAAGGACTACAAAGCCTTCGGGAAGAAGCGTAGCATTCATCCCAATGTTCTCAAACGCAATAACCTAGCGTATGACTCTGTCACCGAGCGGTGGCTTATCCCAGTCCTCAACCCTGAAGGAAACATCGTCAATCTGATGACTTACGATGAAAGCCTGAAGAAGGGTAAGACCCGCAGCACCCCTACCTGTGCGAGACATTTATACCTCGCCAACAAGATTGCTGATAGTGGCCCCATCTACGTTTGTGAGGGGGAATGGGATGCTCTGGCTCTGGAGAGTTTACTGGATAAAGCAGGTGTCACCTCTGCATCAGTAGTGGCAGTGCCGGGCGCAGAGACATTTAAGAAAGAATGGATTGGCCTGTTCGACAAGCGTGAGGTTGTCTTACTCTATGACAACGATTCGTCAGGTCAGGATGGTAAGCAGAAGGTCATTGACACTCTGGCTGACAAGGCGAAGTCTATCCGTAGTTTGGTCTGGCCTTCTAACACTCCTGACAAGTACGACATCTCTGATCTTGTCAGGGACAATGGTCTTACCAAGAAGACATGGACTCGTTTGCTGGACATGGTTCAGGATGAGACTGGTCGTCCCAGTAAGCCAAAGATCCAACGTACCTCCTTCCGTAGTGTACTCAAGGATTTCAAAGCCAAGTTGCACTTCAACAAGGATATGGAACAGTCACTCCTCATCACACTTGCCACGGTGATTAGTAACCGAATTCCCGGTGATCCTCTTTGGATTTATGTGGTTGGCCCGCCGGGTTGTGGCAAATCTATGATGCTGCAAAGCTTCATGCATGCTCAGAACTGTATGTTCCGTTCGAAGCTGACTGCAACCTCACTGGTGTCTGGTATGCGTCAGGACGATGGCTCTGATCCATCCTTGCTCGCCCAGCTAGACGAATGCACATTACTCATCAAAGACTTCACAGCAGTTAAATCAATGCCCTTGGTTGTACAGGAGAATCTATATGGAATACTCAGGGATGCCTATGACGGTAATGTTCTTGTTGAGTACGGGAATGGCGTTAAGCGTAACTATCCAAAAGTACACTTTTCTATCGTGGCTGGGATTACTGATGTTGTTCATGGGGATAATAGGGCTGCTCTTGGCGAACGATTCCTAAAGGTCGAGGTTATACCCTCCGACAAAGAGTATGATCAAGAGGCTCAGATCCGTGCATCGCTTGGTAATATGATCAAGAATGTAAAAGCTGAGGATGGTTTGAAGGATAGCATTGAAGCATTCGTCTATCACCTTAACGAGACTTTTGATTTAGATCAGCTACCAGACGTACCGCCATGGGTAATAGATCGTATCGTCTCTCTGTGCCAAATCATCGGTAGCCTTCGAGCATCTGTCCTCAGGGAACGTAGTGACGATGTGTCCTATCGACCTCGACCAGAAATTGGTACTAGATTGGCTAATCAGATACTCAAGCTAGGACGAGCCTGTGCGCTCGTAGCAGGCAAGAAGGAGATTGATGAGGAAATATACCAGATCATGCAGAAAGTCGCATTCTCGACCGCTCATGGCTTCCAGAGCGACATTGTGAGGGAACTGGTACACTATCCCAAGGGATTGACTATCGAAGAGCTATGTCAGAACCTACAATTAACAACTTCCACAGTTCACCGTAGGTTGGAAGACCTCCAAGAGCTTAAAATAGTAGTAGCAGTCAAACGCAAGGATAAGAGGCGTGGTAGACCAACTAACATCTGGAAAGTCACCGATTCCATGCGGGGCCACTGGGAGAAAGCAGAGGTTAACATCAGAAGAGTAAAACGATGATATCACCAAGCAGCAGGTTCTCTCACGATGATTCGGATGAGAGATACCAGCGTGCTGTTCATAATATATTCGACTATGTCCGTCAGGTAGGCTTTCAAGAGGGACTCACGATGGAGGAACTCTTGGGAGTCATGACGGTTTGTCGAGGTTCGCTGGAATTAAATCTAGCCCTATCAAAACTAAGAAAAAAATTCGAAAAGGAAAGCGAGGAAGAAGAAGATGAGTAGTGGTTTTCAAATTGAAATGCGATTGGTAGCAATGGTCGACGATGATAGCAAGGCTCCCCAGAGCTTCATGGGGGTTGGTGGCTATCAGGTCTCACCTGAAACCTTAAGAGATCCTGCGTCACTGGAGACAGCCCGTACACGATTTCATATGGTTGCAGATGAGTTACTCAATCGCACTCACATGATCCTCACTGACAACCCTGACACTATCGAAGAGATGCGTCAGGAAGAGGTCAGTGCTGATCAGTTACATCATATGAGTGAACTCGTGAGAGCAGGTAAGTATGTGACCAAAGCTCTTATGAGAACCCATGATGATGGATCGAGAGAACTTACCTTCACCCTTACTACGGATGAAGAGTCGAATTAAATTCACGAAATTGTAACCTATAGTATGTAATTTTTACACTATATACACAGAATGAGGTGAGTAGCATGCCCAAAAGCAAGAAAAAATCCCCCCCTGCACCCCCCCAGAATGGAATCAGGGAGTTAGTATGGGTTGAGCCAACATCGCTTGATGAAAATCCGCTCAACTGGCGTAAGCACCCCCAGCGTCAGCAGGATGCCATTGGCGCATCCATCAAAGCTAACGGTTGGGCTGACACATTGTTATTTAACGAGAACACTGGAAGACTAATCGATGGTCATGCCAGACGGGAAGTAGCAATCAGGGAAGGTATCGATTCGGTTCCAGTACTCATGGGTTGGTGGACAGAAGAGCAGGAAGCTCATCTTCTAGCAACCCTCGATCCACTTGGGGCCATGGCTGAGACTGATGCAACCGCCTTATCTGATTTGACCGAGATGGTTCGCAATGACATGGATTCGTTGGAAGATCTAGCCAAGGCTGACTTAGCGATTCTAGAGAACGTCAATGAGGATCTTGAAACCTATGCCCAGAACGTAGCTACGGGGTTGGACAGAATAACATTCCTCCCAGAACAAAACGAGAGTGATGGTTGGGTAGATGAAGAAGGGCAAGAAGATGAAGTTTTCAAAGTCACTATCGATATCGATGAGGATGTAATCTTCTCTTCTTCTAACAAGTGGGGAATTCCAGATCTGTTAGAAGATATGCTTGCTGATGTTAGCCCTACTGTTACATGGGATAGGCGTGAAGAGACAGTACGGGAAGATGCTTGGTATTGTCACTCAGCCAGAAAATTCCCAGAGGAAAGAACGGGAGGTGTGTTAGGATACTTCACAGAGGATCATAGGTTTGAAAGTCTATGGAATCAAAAAACCAAACAGGCTTTAAAGATATCCGAGGAAGAATGGGACGGGGTCTGTATACCTGATTACTCAATTTATACTGATGAACCTTTTGCTCAACAGCTATGGAACACTTACCGACAACGATGGATTGGTAGGTTTTGGCAAGAGCTTGGTATCAAAATAATTCCGATCATATCAGGTATCGCCAAAGACAAGTCTCATACTGAGTGGTTTTTAGGAACATTGCCTAAGGAGCCACCAGTTGTTGCTTTGCAGGTTAGGACAATCGGTCGTGGTGGGAAGAAGTATTGGGTAGAGATACAAAAACTAATTCGAGATACAATTGATATAGTATCCCCCCAAAAGTTTATAATATATGGGGGGATAGAACACGAGAGTCGCTTAGGTACGTTGCCTAAAGGTACGGAATTCATATTGTTAGATTCCTACATGACAAAAAGAAGACACGGTTTGAAGAAAGGCTAATACCATGGGTGGTGGCTCAAGAATAGCAAAAGCTAAAAAAGCTGCTGAGACTGATAACGCTAAAACAATGTTCGATAAATTGACTGCTCAAGGTCGAGGTCGAATGTCTAAAGCACAAAAGAAGAGAACACAAGGCCCTCAAGGCGAAGCTAGGATGATTTCACAAACACAGCTCGCTTATGCCAGAGCTTTGGTGAATACAAAAAGAAAGCTAACACCTGCTCAAAAGAGGAATCAAGCGTTGGCTAAGAACTTGGTA